>Ga0185299_10003683_pt1 | contig 19780 bp, 23 predicted proteins | sample PaiPotPPA55metaG_FD_128002 | JGI IMG/M metagenome (GOLD analysis project Ga0185299, IMG submission 128002) | Iron sulfur acid spring bacterial and archeal communities from Banff, Canada, to study Microbial Dark Matter (Phase II) - Paint Pots PPA... ...
TAGCCACCGGCGCCCGACCGCACCGCGGGGCGGCTTCCTTCAAGTCGTTGTATCAAAAGCGACCGCGCAGATTCTGATGAGGCTACTAACTTCTCCTCTGCGGTCGCTTCTGATACAACACTAGGACTTCTCTTACTGATCGGCGTCTCTTGCCGGCTCTGGTCCGAGTCATCTTGTGGATGACACGCCATGAGCCGGCTTGAGGTGCGCTCCGATATTCAGCGTGCGGGCACAGCGTCCGCAGGCCAGTAGGGCCTATTTGTGTCGGCCAAGTAACCACTCGCGTAGCGATCGTGATGGCGAACCCATGCCATCGGGAATGGCAATTCATCCTCATCGCGGCCTTTGGGAACGAGGTCGAGATAGTTGTAGGTGTTGACAACGTTTTCGGTTCCGCGAGCATACGCGGAGTAAGTATGGAAAATGTTGCCGTTGTTGTCCTTGTAGAAGACGCTGATCCCCGGCGCTTCCGCACTGGGGAATTCCACGAGGTCGAAGTTGTAGGCAACCTTGCCTTGGGCAATCTCGTCCTGGGTGAATGAAGCGCGGTAGGCGGAGTTGAAGTCGGTTCCATACGACGAGACCCATGCAAACCGCCAGCCCATCCGCTTTTTGAATGCGTCGATCTTGGACAAGGGCGCTCGTGAAATCGCCGTAAAAGAGACGTCGCGTTGCGCCAAATGCACCAGCGCGCCATCCGTATGATCCATGTTGAATGAGCAACTGGGGCACCCTTCGTTCCAGTCGGGCCCGAACATGAAGTGATAGACAACAAGCTGACTTCTGCCGTCGAAGAGGTCGGCGAGAGTCTTCTTGCCATCAGGTGAATCGAAAACATAGTTCTTTTCGACTTTGACCCAGGGAAGCTGGCGGCGTTCGGCAGCGAGAGCATCGCGCTCGCGCGTGAGCCGCTTCTCCTTGGCCAGTAGTTTCTTGCGAGCCGCAAGCCATTCATCTCGCGACACTATTTTCGCGTTCTCAATCGTGCTCGTTGTCATCTTCGTTTCTCCTTTGACTTGAATTCGGGACAATTTCTCGGGCTTCGTTCTTTTTGCGAGATACTCTCACGGCCAACGCGGCCACCCCGCCGGTAGAAACCGCACCGGCGACGAACAGACCCATGGTCGTCAAACAAAATGGACACATCGTTCGCCTCCTTAGTGGCGAACTTTGATCGCTAAGGCCGCCTCTATTACGTGTGACGGGTGAAGTGAGTTGATTTCGACAGAGCAAGCAGGAAAAAATCCCTCCCTCTGCCTACGCTTTGACGGGCTCTGCTTCTACGAGGCCCGCAAACTCGCGTTCGAGCGCCTTGACCGCACCGCTGCGCCAGCTCTCCGCCAGGGACTCTGACATGGGATCTGGGAAGATGTCCTCCTCTTCTTTCTCCACTCCGTCGAAGATGGCTCGCGCAACCGACTCGGGAGAGGCCTTCGGTACGTCGAAGCCTCGGGACATATCCGTGTCCACGGGGCCGGCCAGGACGGCATGAACGCTCACACCCCGTCCGGCCAAAAGAGCACGCAGCGATTGTGACAGGGAGAACGCGGCCGCCTTGGAGATCGAGTAAGCCGGAACGATCGGCACGGGGGCAAAGGCTGCCACCGAAAGAACGTTGACGATGGCTCCCCGAGAAAGAGTCAGCGACGGCAGGAAAGCCCGGGTCACGCCATACGTGCCAAAGAGATTGACGGCGAGGTGCCGTTCGATCGCGGCACGATCGCTCAAGTCATCGTAAAGCGCCAAGCCGGCGTTATTGATGAGGATATCGAGAGATTCGACTCTCTCGACGGCCCCCTGAATATGCGCAGCGTTGGTCACGTCCAGGGTCAGGGGCGTGACCCGTCCATCGAAATGGGCCAAGGGCTGGCGCGTACCGGCATACACCCGCTTCGCGCCTCTCCTCAAGGCTTCCTCGACCAGTGCCTGCCCGATACCGCGATTGGCCCCGGTCACTAAAACTGCTCTGTCTGCGATTGTCATACACCCTCCTAAAATTAGGCGTCTCGACGACTACCGTTAAGCCGCCTTCTATAGGGTGACGGGTGAAGTGAGTCGATTTCGAAAGAGCAAAAAGGAAAAAATCAGCCGCGCTTTTGGAGTAGAAAATGCCTTACCGCCGGATCCTCGGCTAGGCCGATCGCCTGGTCGAAAGCATGCGCGGCCTCACGTGTTTTCCCGGACCGTTGCAAGAGGTGAGCGCGAACCGCCCAGTAAGGCTGGTAAGCGGAGACAGCGGCAGGGTCGATCCCATCCAGTACCACCAGTCCTGATTGAGGTCCGTTTGCTTCACCTACCGCTGCGGCGTATCCGGTTCGTGTGCCGAGCGTCGGCGATATACGGACAAGCTGTTCGTAGAACAGCGTGATCGCAGTCCACTGCGTCCGGCCGCTGCGTGCTCGCTCAGCGTGTACCGACTGAATCGCGGCCTCGAGTTGAAACCGGCCCGCGCGACCGCCACTCGCCGCTTCAGAGAGATGGCGTTCCGCTTCTTCGATAAGCGCCACAGACCACAGCTGTGAGTCCTGCTCCGCGAGAGGAATATAGCTGCCGTCGGGTCCCCGTCGCCCTCGCCGCCGCGCTTCGCAATGGAGCATGAGAGCCAGAAGCCCCCGAACCTCCGCTTCTCTGGGCATTAGGTGGAGAAGGACGCGTCCGAGCCAGATTGCTTCTTCGGCAAGCTCTCGGCCGGGTTGGTCGATGCCCCCCATATCGTCCCAGCCAATACCGAAGGCCGCATAGATAGCTTCAAGGACCGCGTCGAGTCGCTGCGGCAATTCACGTTCTTGCGGAACTTCGAATTGAATGCCGCCCTTGCGGATCTTCGTCTTGGCACGCACCAGACGCTGAGCCATCGTTGTGGGTGAAATCAGGAAGGCATGGGCGATACGCACTGCATCCAGGCCCAGAACGGTCTGGAGCATAAGGGGCGTGTGCATGGCTGAATCGATAGCTGGATGCGCGCATACGAAGAGCAGTTTCAACCTTTCATCTGGAAACTCCGGTGACAAGGTCACCTCCTTGCGCTCCTCCCCCAGGAGCAGGAGAGTAGGCTCGCTCGCTGCGGCTACTTGCTGATGACGCACAAGATCGATAAGGGAGTGGCGCGCCGTCGTCAGCAGCCACGCCTCCGGACTTTGTGGCACACCGTCGCGCGGCCAGGTTGTGAGTGCTGCCACCAACGCATTGCTGAGGGCATCTTCAGCGCTGGCCACGTCGCGCGTGTGCGAGGAAAGGTATGCCACCAGGCGACCGTATGACTCGCGCGCCACCCGCTCGATCGTCCGGTGAGTGCTCTCCTGACCGGCTCCGCTCATCCGGTGATCCGACGCTTGGATTCAGGCGCAAGGGGACGGACCTCAACAGCGCCATACGAAGCCGCGGGGCAGCGGGCCGCCCAATCGAGCGCCGCGTCAACCGAGGGGAGTTCGAGGATTATGAATCCCCCAAGTTGTTCTTTCGTATCAGCAAAGGGACCATCCTGTACGCCTCGCTTTCCTTCCTTAAGTCGCACCGTGGTTCCAGTCTCCGGAACTTCAAGTGGATCGCCTCCGACGTAGATGCCCGACTCGACGAGGGTCTTGTAGTAAGCCCGCCACGCACCGATGTAGGAGCCGGTTTCGTCGTTCCGTATCGCAAAAGCTTCCGGTGATTCATAGACTAGCAGGGCGAATTGCATCAGCTTTTCTCCTTTGGCTCGTGTGAGCGCCGTTGTACGTCCGAATGTATGACGGATGAGAGGCGGCCTATTCGACAGATTTCAGGAAATCTCCAGAAATTTCAAGCAGCCACACGCGAATTGAGGTACGTCACCGTCAAGGTAGCGATCTGTGGGGATCGATCAGTATCGACAAACGCAAGTGCTGTATCGGAAGCGAACGGCACGACAGTTCGGGTTAGCCTCGACCTCGGAGTTCGCTTTCGATACAGCCGTTTGAAGGAAGCCGGTCGCGGGTGCGGCGGACGCGGTGTGCTGTGGGAATTGAATCGATTTCGGTTTGGAAGTCATTGTAGGAACAGAAGTTACGCGAAAAGTTCGTTATTGATGCTCATCGATATATTGCTCCTCTCAGCCAGCGAGGTCATCGTAACGCCGACGGTCAGTCGGTCAAGACCGCACAGCTCGGAAACAGTTCAGACGCTTGCGTCTATCCACGCGGTAGCGTCCGCCGCGCGAGCGGCTTCGTTCAAACGCCCATCTCGAAACGAACGTTGTCGCTGTGATGAGGTCATTGAACTCAGGCCGGGCTCGAAAACGCTGGTAGACGACTGGCCAGCGTAATAAGACGGGAAAATCGGATCGTGGTTCCCACCTGAAGATCTCTCTTCCGAACCAAATCACTCGTCGAGGCCGGCCGATATGAGGCGACGTGGCACAGTCTCCGTTAGGCCTTGCCTTTGCCGCGAAGGCTTTTCGGACTGGTATCGACCGAGATGTTTCTGTAACCCGGATGGACCCCTTCCTGCAGTCCCTGCTTCTTTGCCACACGTTCAAGTAGCGCCGTTAGAGTCGACCGTTCCTCATCAGACAATCCATCGAGTAGATCCCGTCCATGCTCCCGAGCGATTGCCCCAATTGCTGAGAGCTGCTCTCTCCCGGATTTCGTGAGCTGTAGCGCATAGAGACGGCGGTCCGTGTTGGATGGTTGCCGCTCAATCAGGCCTCGCTTTTCCAAGTCATCGATAACGGCGACTAGCCGACTCGCGTACATACCCAACTTTGCTGCAAGTTCCTGTTGAGAAAGCCCGGGGTTTGCCGCAATGATCCGAAAGATGCCAGCGTGCGCCGGTGTGAATCCGAGCGGCTCCAAGCGCGTTGCAAACTGGCCGGACGCGTATGCACCAAGCTGGGCTAGCAGAAAAGCTGCCGCACCATTTCTAGGAAATTCGCCTTGCCCCATATCTGATTTTGACATTTGTGAACAGTACATTGCAATAATCATTACATTATGTAATGATTATGGCACGAATCGGTTGGGTTGTGTTTTGGACTGCCCCCACCTCGGAAAACGAAGACTTATGGCCATGATGGCGAACTTTGAAGTGATCTAGGAAAACCCAAGGAGATATGCAATGCCCGAAGTTGTTCTAAAAACCCCAGCCCGCTTTCGAGGTCCAAACTCCGGAATCGTAGCGACCGTTTTCGTTGTGCTCTTTTTTGCCGGTCTGATACCTGTCACCGCACTTGGCGGAATGCCGTATTTCCCCGGACCAACGGCCAGTGCGAATGAGATGTTTGCATTCTTTTCTCAAAGGCAAGGGGGAACCTTGCTGTGCGCCTTTCTCCAGTTCGGTTCTGCGGTCCCGCTTGGCATCTTCACGATGTCGATGGTGGCGCGGCTGAAGTTTCTGGGCGTGAGAGCCGCTGGTGCGGAGATGGCGCTCTTCGGTGGATTAGCCACTGCGATGGGGCTGGTTATCTCGTCTTGCGTCCTTTGGACGATGACGTATCCAGGCATACCGCAAGACACAAACCTGCTTCAGGCTCTATATCGCGTTTCCTTTGGTCTTGGAGGTCCCGGCTATTCAGTGTTTTTCGGACTTCTCGCAGCGGGAATTTCTGTGACAGCTGGCTTCTACAAGCTCTTGCCGAAGTGGATCGTCATTCTCGGTTTGGCTGTAGCTGTAGCTGGCGAACTCAGCTGGTTCGAGATCTTAAACGTCAAGTTGCTTCCGCTGATTCCTCTTACGCGCTTCCCCGGTTTTGTCTGGATGATTGCCGCTGGATTCTCGCTTTCCAAATTACGCAGAGAGGAGGTCACCCATGATCACGTCGACTCCAGATAAGGTCGAGCAATTCGTCGGGGGCAAGAAGCTCTTGATAGCGTTCGGTGGCAGCGTGCTCGCCGCTGCAGTCGTTGGTACAGTCGGTTACTTCGTGTTCCACGCATTGCTTGGCAACACTTGGGGAACGACTGTTTCTCAGATCGTGACTTTGCAGGTTTATATGGTGCTTCTGATCGCCCTTTGCGTCCGATTTCGCCCGGTCACGGAGCCACCAATTGCATTGCTGCCATCGGGTACGCAACACGCAATCGCCAGTGTAGGGATTTGGATTGCAACCGTCGCCGCCATTGTATTGTTCTACTTCTGCCTCGGGTCGATCTTTGGAAGCGTTTCTCAGGTCGCAAAGCAGATTACAGCCTTCGCAACAGATGCCAAACGACTTCAGGGACAACCGACCCCGGCCTGGATCATCGCGATAGTGCGTGGCTGTTTGATAGTCCCGATCTTCGAAGAGGTGTTCTTCCGCAGCGTTTTGCTCTCATGGTTGCGAAAGCGCTTGAATGTACAGCGCGCGATTTTCGTAATGGCCGCGTTCTTCGCCTTGATGCACGGATCGCTGGTCGTGGCGCCCTACGTGTTCATCTTCGCGGTCGTCGCCGGGTACATCCGGATACGCACACGCTCAACCTTCAACACAATCATTATGCATTCGCTGAATAATTTGCTCCTTTACGTAGGGCTCAGGATCTTCAATGGTCACTGACCAGGAGATTGAATCTTCCCGGCGATTAGTTCCGAGAAGCCGACTTGAACTAAGCCGCGTTGCGGCGGACGCATACGCGTGTCGCGGAGCCGACCGCGAGGTGATCTGAGCTAGTGTTGTGTCCCATAAATAAGTGGCAATAGTATTGCCAGCAAAATAGGCATCTCGTGCACAATGGAGGTATCTATGGCGATGGGACGGCCCAAAGCGAGGTTGGTGTTGAGCGTAGAACAACGGGAGCAACTGGAGAATCTAGCCAACTCGCGCTCCCTATCGGTAGGGTTGGTGATGCGGGCGCGGATCATTTTGCTGAGTGCGGAGGGAAAAACCAATCAACAGATCGCCCGCCAGCTGAGGCCGAGCAACGCCACGGTGGGCAAGTGGCGACGGCGGTTTCTGGAACAGGATGTACCCGGGCTGCACGACGAATTGCGCCCGGGACGTCCGCGGCCGATCAGTGATGAGCGCGTGGCCCAGTTAGTGCGTAAGACGCTGGAGACGAAACCCAAAGACGGTACCCACTGGAGTGTGCGGCAGATGGCGAAGCAGACCCGATTGTCCAAGTCTACGGTGCACCGCCTCTGGCACGGGTTTGGGCTGGAGCCGCACCGGCAGCGACACTTTAAGCTGTCCACGGATCCGTTTTTCGAGGAGAAGGTGCGCGACGTCGTGGGCCTGTATCTGAACCCACCGGACAACGCGGTGGTGTTGTGCGGGGATGAAAAGAGAGCAAGATCCAAGCGCTGGAGCGCAGCCAGCCGATGTTACCCATAGGGTTGGGCTACGTCGAAGGAGTCACTCACGATTACCTGCGCCACGGAACTACGACCCGGTTTGCGGTGCTGGATACGGCCAAGGGAACGGTCCTCACGCAATGCCGAAAGCGCCACCGGCATCAAGAATATCTGGACTTTCTGCGGGAGATCGATAAGAATGTGCCCGCTACGTTGGACGTGCACATCATCGTGGACAACTACGCCACGCATAAACATGCCCGGGTCAAGCGCTGGCTGGCCGAGCGGCCACGCTCCCAGGTGCACTTCACGCCCACCTACGCCTCCTGGCTGAATCAGGTTGAGATTTGGTTTAACCGGATCACTCAGCAAGCCATCCGCAGTCGGACCACGATTTTCTCTTGTTGATTGCCGTTCTGCAGCGGGTGGTATTCTGCAAGTCTCGGCTGCTCCGTGCGGTTCTCCTGCGCCTTAAAGTGCTCGACGTTTACGCGACCTCCATACGAATCGGACGGCCAAGAGCAGCGCGAATCATCTCCTTCGCACAGCCCGCCCAACATTTATAAAAGCGAGGGTCCCGAATCAAGATTGCCAAATTGTCCCCACTCCGGTCATGTCCGAATTCCGCGCACGATGGACAACGCGTGACATAGTTGCGGCCAACCTTCCGCACCGGTGCAACGTACTCCAGTATCCGGAACTCTAAGCGCGCAGTTCTGGCTCGACGGCGCGATGCCGTGCTCCTCTCCTGCGGAGAATTGTCTGGCTTCGGCCTTTCCTTCACGGCAATGAGCACTTCGAGCTCCTGCTCAGTGAGCTTCCGAAAACCATTCAGGTACGCGATCTGCGCCTCGACCGTGTAGTCCGCGCCATGAAACCAGAACCGACGATTGGCGCCGCGGTGAATGCCGAGCGGGCCGCGAATGGCACTGCCAAACCCGCTAGGTTCGATGGCGTCCTGCTTGGGAAACACCTCGATGCCATCTCTTGGACCCGAGCCCTTCACCGGCACTCCCAACCGCAACGCAATGTCGTGAATGTAGACACGGCAATCTTTCGCCAACAGCGGCCTCGCAAGAAAAATCCAGAGATGCCCCCCTCGCCTGCTCAACTCGAGCGCGGGTTCAACTCCGTCCTGGATTAACCGACACTGTAGCTTCAGCAGATCCTCCATCGCATTCTGGTAATCGGCATCAATGGCTAGCCATTTGCAGCGCTGGTTGTCGGGATTAATCGCATACAGGCCAATCGTGATTTCTCCGTCTAGGTGACGGCGGATTGTGGATTCCGTCAGTTCCACGGGTTCCCCTGTCCCCACCTTCTTAGGCGTGAAATAATAGTGGCGCCCGGTCTCGGGGTGAGGCCGAGCGGATTGCAATGTGTATGCTGGGCGGTTAACGAACAACCGCTGATAGTCTTGAATGATTTGCGGTGATATCACTTCTTTTGTCTCCTTCCCGCGGGCGTATCGCGCGCCTTACCTTTTGTTTGCTTTTTAAGGATCTGAACCGCTTCTCTGGCATTCCATATTGTGTGTAGTCAATGTCCATTTTCAGTACACACTAAAAATATTCTCGCTGTCAACACAAAATGGAATATACTGTCCAGAAACGGAGGCTAAGGCCGCTAATGACTTCTCCCCTCATCGAACGCGTCGGCCAGCGGATCAAGGAGTTCAGGACCGCTTATGGAGAGCGCGGAATCTCTCAAGAGGCGCTAGCCACCAAGATGGGCGTCGCAACCAACACCATTTCTCGTTGGGAGACCGCAACTGTCAGGCCGACAATAGAAGACTTGGAGAAGCTTGCGCGTTTCTTTGGGAAATCGATTGAGGAATTCTTTCCCCGGAGGGAAGTCGGCACCCGGCAGGGCCAGAGGATGGAAGCTCTACTCAGAACGGCGGAAAACCTCGACGACAAGGAACTAGACGAAGTCCGGAAATTTGCTGAATACCGCCGCGCGCGAATGATTTACGAGGCAAAGTCTCCTGGTCGCAGGAGATCGTGAAAAATGAACCGCAAGGCCTATTACCGTGACATGCAAGCGCTTGCTCTTGAAGTGCGCAAACGGCATGGCCTCACACGCGCGGACATCAGCATCAAGCAAATGTGGAAGGTGTACCGGGCCGAGGGAATCGAGCGTATCGACTTCTGGCCAAATCTCAAACGCATTCGGGCAGCATACTTCAATGATGAATGCGGCGTCTCAGTGATGCTTGCCAGGGGGCTGCCAGACGAACCCACCATCTTCAGCATGGCCCACGAACTCAAGCACCATCTCGTTGATAAGGATCTGATGGTTACGCTCTGCGGACCGGCCGACACCCCACCCATCACCGACGATCGAAGAGCAGTGGAGATTGGGGCTGAGGTCTTCGCTGCCGAGTTCATTTATCCAGAAGCGGATTTCGTGCGGGACTTCGAGAAGATCGGCGGCCCATGCAATCCAAGAGCGCTCGTCAGACTGAAAGAGGCCACTTCGACCACTCTCAGTTATCAGGCGATGGTGAAACGGTCGCTCAGGCTTGGTTTACTCCTTTACACGGATGAGTTCCGCGTCGAGGTCGTGCATTGGGGATTGCTCGAAAAAAGGCTTTTCGGTCGCAGATTGAGTGATGCCCGAAGACAACAGCGTCTAGCCAAATGAGTCATCGGGCATGCTTCCGACTCGCAACAGGATAGAGTAGCCGCCTTTTCACCGAGAGCTCCTTCCCTAACAGTCCATCGTGACCTTCCCAGCGCCAAGAATTTGCACAAGGTTACCCTTGGCGTGTATCGCATGTCGACCGTGTTCCCGGTGCCACTCGGGAAGAGTTGAGGTTCGGTGGAGTTGCTCCACAAGCTGGCGCCATCCGACCGAGTTGTAGGCTGAGAACGGGATTTCCCCTTCCTGGCGACTGGGGTCATGCTCGTCTCAAGCGCTGCCAAATTCTGGACAACCAGATTCTGGAACCATTGACCGTAGCTTCCTACTCAGCTGCCCATCGTGCAGTGGGCGAAAATCGAAGGAGACCTTGACTCCAGGTGTGAGCACTGTCCTGCACAACAGCGGACAAACTACATGACAAGTGTGATCGGTTGCGGCAATCCGGAACGAGGTTTCTTCCGTCGCTGGATCGAAATCGCCGCCGCTGAGCAGCCGATCCAAACGCGGCAAGGACGTTTCAAGTTCATGCAAAAGACTGATATCCTCTCCCGGATATGGCCGGAGCGCGTCGGGAAGTCAAGCTTCCTTACCGGGAACTGTACATCTCGTGCCCTCACTGTCACGCCGACCTGACAATCGGGACGGTGATGGACACGATCCTGGTGTCTCGTCGTAGCTGCTCGGACTGCGGCAAGGAATTTCTGATCGAGAACGACGTGCCAAGAAAGCCTGACTCCAAGAAGCCCAGCGGATCAGTCACACCTGCTCGCGCCGTGAAGCGTGCGAAGTCCCGCTAGGGTAGTTAGTGTAATCGGCATTTTTCGCCAACTGGAACTCGCCAGCCGGTGGTGTAGGCCGAGCTTTAATTGTGGTGTAGGCCAAGTTTTAATTAAAGGTTGCGAAAACCTTAGGGCGTGGCCTTCATCTGTGCCTCAAGAAAGGCCAGTACATCGGGTCCCCATACTCTTGTCGCCGAGGAACAGAAGCCCCAGTGTCCGTCCTGATGGCTGCTACCGAAGGTGGGGAAGATTTTTGATTGAAAGTTCTTCTGCTTCTTATTTGCTTCCTTGCTCAAGACACGGCTCGGACCAAGACTGTAATCGTTCTCTGCCTGGATCAGAAACACCGGTGCTTTGGCGAGATCTACGGCCCGAATCAGTCGGTCTTGCAACGGCTGGTTTTGTTCCCACGACATCGCACCCGGAGCAAACGGCACTAACGCCTTGATTCCTAGGTCGCGTTCCCCAGCGAGCAGGGTTTGGATGCCACCGTAAGAGCATCCTGAAATGGCGATCCGGGCAGGGTCAACAAAGGGCCGAGACTTCAGATAGTTCAAACTGGCGATCACATCGTCCAGCGCGGCCTGCTGAAGCTCGACCATGCGTCGAGCACGCTCGCCCGGTGGCGCCTGCGCGACCTGATCTTGGATGTAATCACCTGGGGAGCGACCTTGTCCACGACGATGCGGAACAAAAAACACGTAGGAATGTGCGGTGTAGAAGTTGGCCAATGCTGGCTGAGAGCCCGGCAGTTTCTCGCTGCCGTGATTCCACAGGATTGCTCGAAAGGGGCCACTGCCCTCGGGCTTCCAAAGAAACCCGTGCAGCTGCCGTCCGCCGCTTGGAAAGACAACTTCTTCAGGGTTGGCTTGTGCAACGGCGCAACTGGCTGCGGGAACAACGATGAAAAAAAGCAACACCAGCGCCTGGATTTTCATGCAAATCAGATTCTAGCTTGGATCGGAGCGAGGTGTAGCAACTTCGATTACACCAACTACGGAGTAGTTGGTGTAATCGTGTAATCGGGATTCTTCGCCAACTACCCTGAGGTTAACCTTCTTTCCTGGACATAGGTAACGGCTTCATTGTGACTCTGTAGCCATGGTGGCGACTAGCTTTCCGTGTCAGCCTAGGTGGGGTGCAACAATGGCCCTGGCGGGAGCGTTTCTCTGGGGGAGGGCGACGCTCCTGCCGTCTTGCTAAAACGTCTGGCACAATAAGCGTGTTTCACTCATCCCAACCTCATTCAGAGATTCAAGGTCTTCAACAATAAGCGAAACAAGTCGGTTTACGACGTTGCCGGCGCGATATCAGACCAGGAATTGGAAGCAATGATAAAGCTCGCCAAATGAATTAAGGACAGCACTCTTGCCTGGCCGCAGGAGTTCCATCCAGAACTGCTTGAGATGTAGTCACCGCATTTCATCTGACCTTGGCTCTTCGAAGAAAACCTGAGTGCATCCATTTCGCGTGCTGCCCTCCGGTAGCGGCCCGCAACCTTCACGCGCCTGCCGGGTTTGTACCGCAAGGAGTTGATTATGAAGCGCAACAAAACCCACGCTGTTCTTGCCGGCTGCATCATGGCGGCAATCGCTTCCGTTTCGGCGAGTGCGCAGGCCATCAGCCAGCTTTGCGCGCCCAAGATTACAGCTAACGAAATCGTTGCCTCTCCAAAACAACGATACGACGCGGGCCAGAAAGCGGAGCCTCCGGTCACGGACAATAATGCCTTCTTCGCCTGGCACGACACGCCCATCGGAATAATCAAGACCGCCAACGGCTACGAGTTTTTTGGCAGCGATGGCGGGTTCCACTCCCGGCAGATGTGGCAAGGTCATTGGGTGGGCAACAACAAGTGGGGATCGGTGGTCACCACAGCGGGAATGCTCGGCAACCCGCTCGGCTTACGCGCTCCTCAGGACGTCAGCATCTCCCCGAATCCCGATCCTGCGGTGAACCCAAATTATTCCAGCTATCAATACATGGGCGGAGGCCCGGTCTACCAGGTTCCCGCGGGCATGACAGGGGCGGGAAGCTTGCTGGTGACCTATCACGCCGAACTGCCCATCGACGCCCTTTACGCTGCTCTCGGGCTGGCGGCGTCTTCGGATAACGGGCTGCACTGGACCGACCTCGGCGAAATCATTCGTCTGAACCAGGCCTACGAGGTCGGGCTCGACGGCTGGGAAATCGGCGACGGGCCGCTGGTGCTCTCGCCCGACGGCAAGTATTTCTATTTGTATTTTCCTGATTGGATGGCCAACGGCACGCTTCAGATCACGCGCAAGGATGTCGACACCACGACCCACGTCTCGGTTGCGCGCGCCCTCGCTTCCTCGGTGCTCGAGGCCGCGTTCGGATCAACGCGCCCGCACACTGTCCCCTTCGAGAAGTTCTATAAGGGCAGCTGGCATCTGCAACCTGGAATCGGCGGAGCGTCCACCGACCTCATGCCAAACAATTCATCGCAAGAGCGAGGATATATCGACATCCACTACAACAGCGCGCTGCAGCGCTATGTGATGATCATCTCCAACGACACGACGTTCTACTACGCCGAATCCATCGACGCTCTTAACTGGGCGACTCTCACGGTGCTCGGCACCTTCGATACGATCGCGGCTTATCCCACGGCCGTGGGACTCGGAGACGATCCTCACATCCTGGGAAAGAGTTACTACGTGTACTTCACCCACCTGCCAACCGATGGCACGGGATGGACGAATGGCGCGTTGCGACGGCTTACGGTCTCCTGCCAATGATTGGTGGACCAATTGGCGCCAAGGCTATCAGTAACCTTTCGCCGAACGGAAAAGGGTTCTTTATGCGAATTGATCGATTTACTTTCCGGACTTCGGTTCAGTTGCTCATCCAAGCCGTGTTGGATGACGGAATGGGGCTTCGGTAACTCCGATGAATCCTGTCCATTCGTTGATCCGGACGCGAGTAAAGTTGATTCAATCCTTTCGGAGCGCCCTGGAACATTTTGCCAGCCAGGGGCGGCTGGCCGGAATCATCTATTACGACTGGACAGAAGTGCCCGATAAGCCGGATAGTTGGGCCATCTTCCGGTGCGGCGCTCTCACCGACGCGGGCAAATTGACCCTGAGTCCGATGTGATTCGTTGCTTGCCACAGCCGTGGAGCATCATATGAAGAGATTGTTGATTGTAGTCATTGCTTGCGTTTGGTTTGGCGTCGCTCACGCGGCTCAGGCCGGCAACGTAGTCGTAGGAGTGAACTCTGTCGGAATTGAGCGCATGAACGAGCAACAGCAGGACGCCTTTGTCGAGCAATTGCAACAGAATCATGTGAAGGTAGTTCGCGTTGGCATCGATGAAAAATACAACCACTACATCGTCCGTACGTATCAACAAGGCATCGGCGTCGTCGCTGTCGTGTTTCCCTGGCTTGGCAGCAAGAACTTGCGCAATCGCCCAGCAGCTCCATCGATAGGTCTCATCTGGGGACAAGCGGCATTTTCAATCATTGATCCGGAAGCTTTCAGGATGTGGTTCAGCTCGCGCGTCGCCGCTTTGGAGGCGGGAGGGGTGCACTTGACGGCGTTTGAGTTTGGCAATGAGATCAACACCGCAGGCTACGACGGCGACTTTCCGATCCCAGCATACGGGCGCGCGCTGGGGTTATCCGATCTCAATAACGCCAATGACCCGGAAGCCGCTGCCGTAGCGGCAGGTTACCGAGCCTATTTGAAGGCGCTTGCCGAACTCAAGAATGTGCGTGACTCATCGAAGCTCAACAAGACGACACCTATCATTTCGGCAGGACTAGCCGATTGCGGACCGCCCGGCACGCGACCCGGTGCAAAAACGGACTGCGCAAGCATTCCGGATACGCTCGAGTTTTTGCGCCAACATGGCTTGGACGAATTGGTTGACGGCTACGGCGTCCATTTCTATCCGAGCAATCCCGACCCCAATACGCCCCTCGCGCAGCGAATTAACGGCCTCAAGGAGCGCGCATTCGCCCTGTGCAGTTCTGCCAAACCCTGCTGGCTAACGGAGTGGGGGTTTGCCAATCGGGACCTGTCATGCCTAATTCACGACGAGACGCGCGTTAACTTAATTCAAACCGAGCGCGAAGCGTTCAAAACCTTTGTAAGAGGAGGACGGCTTGCCGCCACCATTTACTACAACTGGACTGCCCTGCCTGGGTTTGAAGCCCAGGCCATCTTCCGCTGCGGGGCGCTCACGGAAGCTGGCAAACTGGCCTTGAAGCCGATGTGAGGAGTCACTCAACCATCCTTACCGTCATATGAAGACAAACGCACGTCACATTATTCTTCTCGGATGCATGTTCGCAATGTTAGCCAGTCAGGAGGCGGCAGCGCAGAACGCGCAGCCAGGCCGGATCGTCGGCCACATAGATGGCATCAGCCAGGACGCCGACCACTACTTTCTCCTGGGCTGGGCATGCCAACAGGGACAAAGCAAATCCATCGCGGTCCAGCTATTCGCCGAAAAGGCGGCGAACGGCCTGTCGAAGCAGGGGCCGCTCTTCGCGGAAACCGCGAATCTATTCAGCGAGCCTGGAGTGGCTCAAGCCTGCCGCGACTCGGGAGGCGGCAAACACCGCTTCATCGTCGTCTTGCCCTACGGTTACGGACCGGAAAGCAATCTCTCAATCCATGGAATCCGCGTAGTGGACGGGGTTCCGAATGATCTGATCGCGGGTTCTGGAGCGAAGCTCGCGCTCAAGCCGCTTGATGCCCCTTATCTTGCGCTTCCTCACCTCGGCGGTTCCTATCGCAGTCTCACGCAGCACCCGGGCGTCTTTATAACAGCCGACGAGTTAAAGGACATCGCGTTGCGCATCAATCGGCCGGGAAGCTATTCGATGCGGCGCTTCGGCCTGCTCGCAAAGCAAATCGCGCAGGATCTTAAGTCGGGCATCGATTGGGATGTCACTTACTCGGGTTCCGATGCGGGAGTCTATGAATATGCGTTTTCCTATGAACCCCAGGATCAACACGACGCCGAGACCCGCGCAGCTCTGAAGATTCCCGCCGGCGTGAAAGCACCGGCAGGAGCTGCTGTTGTCGCTTCGCGGCTCTCGCTTTATGCGGCACTGCTGAAGGCGGGAGCCTCGGCGCCGCCGGGATCGCCCGGTGCTGATGAATCGATAGCGATGGCTAAACGCATTCTGCTTGTTTGGGCAGACCGGGGATTTCGCGACACAGACGGCCACTTCCAGGCTCTAGGGTCATTCACCCGCGATGGTCACGGGAGGCCCACGTCAGGTCTCGGGATAACCCTGGGAAGAGGGATCATCTATTCGGTCCACGCGCAGGACCTGCTGGAAGGCATGGGGGTACTCAACGCCAACGAAATACGCCGGCTCAATGCGTTTCATGGAGCGATATTCGAGCTGATACGGCAGTCGGAAAACGTGCTCTATGCCGGAGTCGGATTCCCTTACTCGGACTGTTCCCGATACACCAACCTTGCGACGAATGCCAATGTCGGAATGCTGGCAACCGCGCGCCTGCTCAACGACGAGCGCAAGGTCAAGGCCGTTCTCTTTGGGGGCGACGCTGCGGTTCCTGTGCTGGCTCCCTGGACGCATCTATTCGACCACCTCATTTACGGGCAATCGGATGGGCCCGCTCCTGGATGTGTCAGCAACCATGAGCCGGACAGCCAGAGTAGCCTTGCCAATCATCACGACTACCAGACAACGAACGCCGCGCCCGGCGAAATCGCCGACCGTTTTCGTAATGCCAAGCCCGGACAGGGCATCGGCTATCCGATGTTCACCCTGGAACGTCTGTTCGACGCGGCAGAGCTCATGCGCATTGCCGGTTTCGATCCCTACGACTATAGGGGGGAGCATCATCAATCCATCGAAATGGCAATAGAGTATTACAGCTGCTACGCCAAGGGCGCCGGTTTCTACAAGACGGTCACGGCGAAGAATTCCGGTTCTTGCCCGAACGCCGCGCAGTATTACGGCAAGCTGGTCAACGGCGTCGATCGCATGCTGCTCATCGGTGCGGAAGGATTTTCCGGGAACGCATCGATTACAAGACTCGAAGCGGGTGCGCAAGGAACAGCATCAACCGGAGCGTTTTCGACCGATGCCATTCTCTTCGGCAAATGGCGAGATTAGAAAGAGTCTAGGCCGTACATGATAGGTCACACATGAAAAGACCGATGTTCTGCCCATCGACTGAGCGTGGAACAACCACCTGGCTACTCGCTCTCATCCTCTTACCGTCGGTCGCCTTGGCTGATTCCGGTCGCGTTGTGGCGCGCCCCGCACAAACTTTCCGTGGCTGGGGAATGTCGCTGGCGTGGGAGGCGAACGATCTTTACGGCGGAGGACGCCAGCCTGCCCAAATCAAAGATCCCGGCATTCAGAGCCAGTATATGGACCTGCTGTTCGGCGATCCGGCAGCTCGTTTAACTCTCGGATTCACCATTGCTCGTTACAACATTGCCGGCGGCGACGATCCCACGCATAAGCACATGCGGGCCGACGCGCAGATGGAAGGCTTTCAAAGCGGACCGAATGCAGTTTTCGATTGGACGCGCGATGCTCCCCAGCGGCGGATGCTGCAGGAAGCGAAGAAACGAGGCGCCCATATTTTTGAGGCAGCCTCGTATTCTCCTCCTTACTGGATGACTTTTAGTGGTTGTTCCTCCGGGGCCAATGTGGGTCATCAAGACAACCTGCGACCGGATATGTACGAGAGTTTCGTCAATTATCTGGCGACGGTCGTCAAGTATTTTCGAGATGTGGAAAGAATCCGTTTTGAAAGTGTGGAGCCCTTTAATGAGCCCGACGGCGGCTGGGCGGCCCGCGGAAGGCAGGAGGGGAGCGGCGCTTCGTATTCTTCACAGAATGCGCTCATTCCAATGTTGGCCAGCCGATTGAAACGCGATGGCCTCGACACCTTTGTCTCGGGCGTCGATATGAACAATCTGGGTGCTGCAATCGGCGGTGCCGTCCAGCTCAGCCCTGCTTCACTCTCCGCGCTCGGTCGGTTGAACACTCACGACTACCATTCGCATCCCAATCCGGGCGAACTCCGCGAGTATTGGTCCCTGGGTCAGAATCTTCACAAACCCATTTGGATGAGCGAACTCGGATGCTGCTTCTCTGGCCAGGGCGATAAGACCGAGATGTGGGGCGCTTTGTTCATGGCCGATTCGGTGCGAATGGATCTACGCGATATGCGCGCCGAGGCTTGGGTGCTTTGGCAGCCAGACTGGAATGTGATTGCATTCGATCCCAAAGGTGGAAGGCCGCATCTGCAAAAGCAGTTCTACACTCTCGCTCAGTACACTCGCTTCATTCGGTCCGGATTCGAGATCGTTTCAGCGGGAGGAGCTTACAACACCCTAGCCGCATATTCTCCCGTGTCAAAGCGGTTGGTCCTCGTCAGCACGAATTGGGATGCTGCGACTTCGAATGATCTCGACCTGAATGCGTTTGGCGGGCTCCCGTCGTCAGCTGCCGTCTATCGAACTACGGCAGACGAGTCTGTCAATCTCCAGGAGGGAAAGATCACGCTTTCATCAAAAGGTCACCTCCTCGATCAGCTTCCAATTCGTTCCGTCACAACCTATATCATCGATGGCGTCTTGCCATTACCCGCTCCCGCGTCGAGCGACATCGAAGGCGTGCATCAGGTCGTTTCCGAAGGCACGAATCTATGCCTGAACATCACTCGAAACTTAACTGATAGTGGCGGCGGAATCATTCCGTATCCGTGCGGCGGCGGCTTCAACAACATGGTGTTCAACCTAGTCGATCAGGGAGTCGGATTGTATTCAATTCACACGCTGAACGGCACGAACAGTCTATGCCTGACCATCTCGGATGATTCGCGTTCGCCGGGCGACGGGAAAACGATCGGCGCTCCAGGAAATTTGATTCAGTCGAATTGTGGCGACGGTTCCCCCTCCGGCAACCAGCTCTTTGAGGTCGTAAATTTCGCCAGAGATCACTTGCGACTCCGTTTGAAAAGCAGCGGACTATGTCTTGAAGACCCTGGCCGCGGAGGCACCATCCGCCAGAACCGGTGTAATCAGTCGAATCCAAATCAGGAGTTCAGCCTGTCCGAATAGAGTGGTCCTGTAGCAGACTCACTTGTGATTCGGATCCGGACCTTTTAATTCTGGAGATCACATTCTCTGTCACGGCGGCGCGCATCTGTAAAGTGGAATCCCCGTTTCGCGGGCTTTCTCTGTTTCTACATGCTCCACCCTGGATAGAAACAGCGACGGCTAGACGTTTGCTATGCGCGCAAACTAAGGATGTGACTGATTGACTGATTCTGTGTTGGGAGTCGGTGACAGAGCAGCGTTCCAACGAAAGCAAGTCAGATTCTTTCCTCGCCAAGTTCTCTCTGCTCGGTGCGTTTCTCCGCCGATTCAATCGCGAACGTCCATCCCACGTCTACATCCTTTAATAGGTAGAAGCCACGCCCTTCTGGGCTGCGCTCTACCACGGTTCATATGATTGCGTTTAAAAGAGTTACAAACCGAGGAGTTTGGTAATCAAGGTCTAAATTTGGCAGGATGTACTAGGTTAACGATGTAGTGCAACTGATTGAAATAGTTGTGTTTTTGGTGGCCAGGGAGGGAGTTGAACCGCCGACGCCAGCCTTTTCAGGGCCGACATTAAAAAGTGATTGCAAGTACTTGGAGGTGCCTACCGGCTCTGTAGGTCAGTAGGTCACTGATAGTCACTGCAGGTAAGGTCCACTGCCGGTAAAACTGCCGGTACCTTTTGTTCGCCTTTTGTTCCGTCCGGCCATTTCGCGATCCTCGACTTGATCAATACTGTTAGGATTAAGGGAAGACTGTATCTCGGCAGTTTGCCACTCCTAAGGCGAAAAAACGGTATCTTCCATATTTATGGCACATATCAAATAATTATGTTTATGAAGCAAGAATCGATTCGGACGACGGTGGACATTCCGGCGCCCCTTTACCGAAAATTAAAGGAACAGGCGGCGGGAACTGGTTCTTCGATTCGTGAACTGGTTCTTCTCGGTGTGAGACGTGTGGTCTTGCAGGCACAGCGGCCGAGGCCAAAGCGGGTCGAATTTCCTCTGATTGTTTCCAAAGGACCACAGGTAGACCTGACGAATGAGCAGATCTA
>Ga0185299_10003684_pt1 | contig 19765 bp, 21 predicted proteins | sample PaiPotPPA55metaG_FD_128002 | JGI IMG/M metagenome (GOLD analysis project Ga0185299, IMG submission 128002) | Iron sulfur acid spring bacterial and archeal communities from Banff, Canada, to study Microbial Dark Matter (Phase II) - Paint Pots PPA... ...
CTGAGGGTCTTCGGAGATCGGAGACCGATTTTCAGCGCGATACTGTCGTGCGGGATGCCAAGGGCTGCCATGGATTTCACCAGAGTGCGCTGTTCCGCGGTTGGATTAAATTGTGGTCGCGACATGATTAGGCCACCTCCACGACTGTCCGCTCGGCGGCGATCTGATCGAATGTGCGGCCATCGGCTGCGAGTACGGCGACTTGGCCCGTGAGCTTCTGCCACCGCTGTACTGCCACGTCTATATAGCGGGGATCGATGTCTAGCCCGAAGCAGATGCGCTCAGTCGAATGAGCGGCGATGAGAGTCGTGCCGGAGCCTAGGAACGGATCATATATGACGTCCCCGCGCACGCTATTGTTGAGAATCGGGCGGCGCATGAGTTCCACTGGCTTTTGCGTGCCATGTCCCGTCGCCTCCTCGTCGGATCCGCCGAAGGGATTGAGATTCGCGACCTGCCAAAGCGTGGATTGTGTGCGATCTCCACACCAGTTGCTGGACTTGCCTTTGCGGACCGCATACCACAAAGGTTCGTGCTGCCAATGATAATCACCACGACTCAGCGCGAAGTGTTGCTTCCCCCAAATGATTTGCGCCCGGATGCAAAACCCCGCAGACTCCAAGTTCGCCGCGACTTCAGCGGCATGGACGCCAGCATGCCAGACATAGGCAACGTCGCCTGGAAAGAGCCCGTATGCAGCCGACCAGTCGACCTGCTGGTCGTTCGCCACGGTTCCGGTCTGGCGCTGCCGGCCCAATCCAGCCTGCTCGCGCCAAATCGGATCATAGTCGACCCCATAAGGCGGATCGGTTACCATCACCGCCGGCTTGGTCGAGCCCAGTAGACGACCGACGACCTCCGCTGAAGTGGCGTCGCCGCAAAGCACTCGGTGTTCGCCACACATCATGCAATGGAATGGGGATCGGAACGCCGGGTTTTCGACCGCGACGCCGGCCAAACTATATAGCCCCGTCATCATGGACCCGGTGTGGGGTTATGAAGCGATCAATGTTGAAGCTCAGCAGACCGATCCGTCCTCGCTATTGAACTGGATGCGAAACATGATCGCCCTGCGAAAACTGTTCCGCGTCTTCGGGCGCGGTAGCATCGAATTCTTGAATCCGGAGAATCGCAAGGTGCTGGCTTATCTGCGGCGGTATGGGGACGAGCAGGTCTTGTGCGTTGCAAACCTTTCGCGATTCGCGCAGCCTGTCGATCTGGATTTGTCGGATCTGGACGGGACCATCCCCGTGGAAATGCTCGGGTATGTGGAATTCCCGCCCATCCAACGGCAACCTTACCGGCTTACGCTGGCTCCGTATGGTTTCCTCTGGCTGGAACTCCATCAACCCGAAGTTCCCGAAATCTTCGCCGGCGAAACGGAGCAGTCACCGCTGGGCGTCACGGACGGCTGGGAGAGTTTCCTGGAGGGAACTCAGGCACATCGGCTGGAAACCCAGCTTTTCCCCGAATATCTGCCGAAGCAGCCTTGGTTCGGCGGGAAGTCACGCCGCATCAAGACCACGCGGATTGCCGACTTTGCTGCGCTCGAGACCCCGCATTCGGGCCTGGTACTGGTGGAAGTTCAATATGAGAGTGGACCACCGGAGACCTACCTTCTTTCGCTTGCAATAACATTTGGCGACAGTGCGGACGAGTTGCGCCGCGAGGCTCCGAATGGCGTGGTTTCATCGATCATTTCGCGGGAAGGACCTGGCGCCCTGCATAATGGCGTCCTGAATGACAACACCTGCGTGGAAATTCTCTCGCTGATCGAGAATGCCCGTGAGATCCGCACCCGGCACGGCCTCATCCGCGGTGAGCGTGGCACGGCTTTCGCAGCCCTCCGGGGATCGACGGAAGTCCGGTTGCCGGTGCGGCGTACCTCAGTCGAGCAACGCAACACCTCCATTCTTTACGGAGATCGATTCATCCTGAAGTTGTTCCGCCGCCAGCAAGCCGGGCCGAATCCCGATTGCGAAATTGGAAAATATCTAACGGAGAAGGTGCACTTCGACCGCATACTCCCTTTTGCCGGCTCAATCGAGTACCTGCCCGCGGACGCGGAATCCTCCACGCTAGCCATGCTTCAGGGTCTCGTAGCAAACGAAGGAGACGGCTGGAAGTGGACCATCGAAGAGCTGGAGCGTTACTACGAGAACTGCGCAACGGTCACCTTTCCCGAAGACTTGGCGGGAGAGCTCTTGAATCCGAGGGAGCTTTCCGAGAGGGCGCTGCCCAATTTGGCGCGCGACCATGTCGGCATCTATCTCGACTCCGCTGCCACGCTCGGCCGCCGCACCGCCGAATTGCACTTGGCATTGGCTTCGCCCAGCGATGATCCAGCATTTGCGCCGGAGCCACTGAGAGCCGATGACCTGCAGAGCCTGCTGGCTGATCTCCGGCAACAGGCGTCGGGCGTTTTCGATGTGCTGAAGGGTAACATGGCGCGTCTGCCGGACGAGGTTGTGGAGATGGCTGCCCTGGTGCTCAGCCGGCGCCGCCAGATTCTCGATCCTTTCCGCGCTCTGGCTGGAAATGGCTTGCATGCGCAGCGCACCCGAATTCACGGCGATTACCGTCTGGGGCAGGTGCTGCGGGCAAAAACAGATTATGTGATCCTGGACTTTGAAGGCGAACCGGCGCGCTCGCTCGCCGACCGTCGGTTCAAGCGATCTCCCCTCAAAGATGTAGCGGGCATGTTGCGATCCTTAAGCTACGCCGCTCACGGGACTCTGATGAATTATACGGCGCGGCGGCCCGAAGACCTGACCCGCTTGGAACCGTGGGCGCAGCTCTGGGAGCAGGCAACGTCGGCGGAGTTTCTGCGCGCTTATCGTGAAACGGCGCAGGGAGCAGAGTTTCTGCCTGCCGATGGCGGCGACTGCCGGACGCTGCTCGACGCTTACCTGTTGGACAAGGCGCTTTGTGAACTGCTGTCTGAGTTGAATAATCGCCCTAGCTGGGTGCGCATCCCATTGATGGGAATCTTGTCGCTTTCGTTATGAGCTGGCGGAAGTTTATCAAGATACCGCTTGTTTGCAGCGCGCGGCTTTGTAGGGTTATTCCAAGAGGCTGAAGAGTGGAACTGGACTCCATCCCACAAGACGTGCGGGAACAGATGGAACAAATCGGCGCCGCCGATCTGGTAGTCGGCATCCTTGGCGTGCAAAACGGTGAGACCGTGGACGCTGTTCCACTGGTACGCGAAGCGCTGGGAACGCTTCCTGGAGTTCCACTGACCGTCGTGATTCCAAAGCAATGGTGTTCGAAGTCCGGCTTCGAGTGAAGCCCAGGCTGCTCATCGCGAGGCCGCCGAAGAGGAGCCGCCGCCATTTGTCATCTCGTGGAGCCTCTCCAAGTCGGATCCTTCGGCCGCACCGGTGCAAAGTATGTCCGAGACTTACCAGGCGATCTTTGCGGCCGGCGAAAAGCTTGAGGCTCGAGCCTGCTGCGTGGTGGCTTCCAACCTAGAGACCGTCACCTCACGATGGATTTCGCGGCTGGCCAAGCCTTTGCTCGAAATGGATTTCGACCTAGTCACGCCTTGTTATGCGCATCACAAATTCGAAGGTCTGATCAACACCAGCATTATCTGCCCGCTCAGCCGAGCCCTTTATGGCAAGCGAATCCAAAATCCAATGGGGCCCGATTTGGGAGTATCCAGACGGCTCCTACAGAAGTTGCTCGGAACAGATTTCGTGGCCAAAATGGCGGGGAACCGGATGCACCCGTTGGTCTCACTTGCGCCGTCCGCTATCGATGGCAGCTTCCGGATCTGCCAGTCGCACCTTGGAGTGCGCTTGTATCCAGCGACGGACTGGACGAATTTGAGTTCCCTGCTCGCGCAGATCGTGGGTCCGGTCTTTCTCGGCATGGAGCGCAACGCCGTCTCTTGGCAGAGAACTCGGGGATCGCAGCCGGTGGCCGGATTCGGCGAGCCCACGCCTATCTCCCCAGAAACGGGCGCGGTAGACGTGCACCGCATGGTGGAATCGTTTCAACTGGGAACCCGAAACCTGCAGGACATCTGGAGCCTAGTGCTGCCGCCCGCCAGTTTGCTGGAACTAAGGAAGCTGGCGCCTCTCGCGCCGGAGCAGTTCCGGATGCCGGACGAATTGTGGGTTCGAATTGTATATGATTTTGCGATGGGACACCGCCTGCGAACCATTAGCCGCGATCATTTGCTTCGGGCGATGACGCCGCTGTATCTGGGATGGGTGGCTTCCTACGCGCTCGAATTGGAGACTGTGGGAGGAGCAACTGTCGAGCAGCGGCTGGAGCGGCTGGCCCTCGCGTACGAAGCCGCCAAGCCGTACTTGATGTCCCGATGGCGATGGCCGGACCGCTTCAATCCGTGACGACTGGAAAGGGAGGGAGCTATGTGGAATCACGCCCAGCAAGCATTGAATGAATCGATGGGCAGGCTGTTGAGCCAGTTCACGAACTTGTTGCCTGGGATTATGGCACTGATCGTGGCGCTGCTGGTTTCGGCCCTGGTGGCCTGGATACTTGCTGTTCTTGTGCGACGATCGCTCACCGGCGTCCACTTTGATGAGCGGCTAGCCGGTTGGGGGTTGCCTTCTCTGTCGGAGTGGTCGCCTTCGAAAAGTCCGACGCTCCTGGTGACCCGAATGGTCTCCTGGTTAGTGATCCTCATCGGATTCCTGATTGGTATCGCTTCTTTCGACGCCACATTGACGTCTCAACTCGTGCACAGCTTGTTCGCATATCTGCCGAACGTGTTGGGCGCCTTGCTGGTTTTGCTGGTCGGAAGCATCATCGCCCGCTTTCTGGCACGAAGCGTATTGATCGGCGCTGTAAATATGAATCTGCAATACGCGCGTCTTCTGAGTGTGGGCGTGAAGTGGCTAGTGATCGTGCTGGCCGTGGCGATGGCATTAGAGCACCTCAAGATTGGTGCGGGCACGGTTCAGCTCGCGTTTGGCATTCTCTTTGGTGGAATCGTGTTCGCATTGGCACTCGCAGTTGGCCTTGGTTCCAAGGAACTGGTCACCCGGTCACTCGAGCGCGAGGTTAGCAAAGCCTCGACGGAGACCGTCGAGGGGCCATTCCGTCACGTGTAACTTGCTATTTCAGACCGCCAGACTACTTCGTTTAATGGTAGGGGGTCGGTTGGTCAAATGCCTATCTAACAATGACAGGCCAATGAAGCGATCTGGGTTGAACGTAGCGCTAACTTGCGCCCCCGAACGTGGCCGGGAATCTAGGAACTGAACAAGCCTTGAGTTCAGGCTGGCCAGGGATATCAAACGGGACTTGTTGCGCGTGGAGCTGTCTCAAAGCTTAGAAGTGCTCGTCGGGACGGCACTTACGTACAGGGGAATGCAACACAGCGCGTTTAGAGACACACTTTGACTCCTTTCGTAAGAAAAGTTTCGTAAGAAAAGTTCGAAATGCGTCCAAACTGGGGAACCAGACATTCTTATTCCACTGGACAAACCGATCCAGCTCATGGCTGAGATCATCGTCGGCCGTGGTGGCACGCCCCGCCACTACCCGAAGGAATATGTGAAACCAGCGCTTATCCCCGTTCCTGCTAAAGCGCTAGCATGATGAACTCATCGATCAGATCTTCGACGCATGCCGGAATCTTTTCCATGCAGCGAACTACGATTGCGCGCTGCGTGTCGCGTTCCTGTGGGGTCAAGTATTCGAGCAAAGACTTTCCGGCCACTCTCGCGAGTAAACAGCCTAGCGTGTGCCGGACAGTTCGTTCAGACACGTCCATCAACTCCGGTATTGCTGGCAGACCGCGGTGGTATGCCCGCCAAAATTCGTGTGCGCCCGCTCGCAGGCGCTCTCTGTTTTCCGATAGGTGCAGTGCTTTACTTAGAAAATGTGTCAACGCGAATCCGGCGTCAAAGGCCGGCTCCCCAAAATTCGCGGCTTCATGATCAAGCAGGACGAGCTGATCACCGCGCACCAGAACATTTTTGGGGCTGTAATCACCGTGCACTAACGCGAAGCGGCGCGCCTGTGTTTCCCGGACTAGCTCGCGGAGAAATACAGCCGCCCTCGGCTCATTGTTGGCCGCATAAAGGTAGTACGGCTCCAGGCGAAGCGAGAAGAAAAACGATTGATCTCGAAAGAGCGGCTCGACCTCTCTGCGTTCCAGGTAGCTTCCACGATGAATGGCGGCAAGAAGTTCGCCGAACTTGGAGAAATGATCCATGTGAATCTGTCCGGAAAGCAGGAGCTTCTTCCATTCGTGATGCGGCTGTGGAACCGCGTCCATGGCTAGAATGTGATCAGTCGTGTCGAGGAAAAGGAGCCGGGGAATGCTCCCCGTGGGCGTCCACCGGCTCAGCCACTCCATGGCAAGAGCCTCTTGCCCGATTCGCCGGGGGTCGCTCTTCCACTCGGCCGCCGACTTCAATTGCTCCCTCGCTTGCTTCAACACAATCGAGCATCCATCTATCAGCCGAACCAGCACGGTATTGTTCGAAACACCCCCCGTTAGAATGCGGCTTTCCTCCATCGCGTACCCCCGATGAGCGAGGTAGGGCTCCAGACTTGCGGGCTCTTCAACATTCATGCGGTCTTCATCCCGGCAACGAAATCTTTACAGGTAAGGCCGCGTATCCGGCGAACATCGAGTCCGCGCCCAGCTCCTCTTCGATGCGTAATCCCTCGTTCCACTTCGCCATTCGTTCGGAGCGGGCAAATGCGCCAACTTTTAACTGTCCAATATTCCAGCCGACGGCCAAATGAACGATCGTGACGTCCTCGGTTTCGCCGGATCGTGCGGAGGCAATTGTGCCGAAACCAGCGCCCTCCGCGGCCTCGAGAGTGTTTCGCATTTCCGTAATCGTCCCGGCTTGATTTGGCTTCAGTAGCACGGCATTGCATGCGTTCTGCTGAGCCGCGCTGATCACACGCCGGGCGTTCGTAACCAAAAAATCGTCTCCGATCACCTGTACCCGGTCGCCCACTGCGGCGGTGAATGCTTGCATCCCTGGCAGATCATCTTCTGCAAAGGGGTCTTCCACCGAGAGGATGGGATAGCGGCGTACCCAACCGAGGAGCACCTCCAGCCACTCGGCGGCGCTATACTCGCGATGATCCAAATTTGTCCGATATTGGCCATTGGAGCCAAACTGCGATGCCGCGATATCCAGTGAAATTCCTACTTGGCCGTTACCGTAGCCAGCTCTGTCAATGGATCGGGAGAGAACCTCCAGAGCTTCTTCATTTGAATCGAACAGGGGCCACCAGCCTCCCTCGTCCGCAACCCCTGCCAGGCGATTCATCTCGGCCATCGTCTTGCCGGCGATGCGGTACACCTCTGCCGCCATAACCAGCGCATCATCAAAACTGCCCGCTCCGATCGGCATCACCATCAGATCCTGAATGTCGAGTCGCTTCCCGGCATGCACACCGCCTCCGAATATTTGAATCTCGGGAAGTGGCAAACGAACTGGAGTTCCCTGCGCCAGGTAGCGCCATAACGGAAGCCCATGCGAAGCGGCCGCCAGTTGAAGCGCGGCCATCGATGTCGCGATCGTGGCATTTCCGCCTAATCGGGATTTATTCGATGTGCCATCGAGTTCAATCAGGACTTGATCGATGGAGGATTGATCCGTCGCGTCCATGCCAATCAAAGCCCTGCGGATCGGACCGTTCACGTTGGCGACAGCTTTGTTTACTCCCCATCCGCCGAACTCCAGACCGCCATCACGCAGGTCTATCGCTTCATTGCTTCCCCGTGAAGCGCCTGCGGGAGCGCTACTGCGCCCGATGTGACCGGCGGTGGAATGTAGTTCGACTTCAACTGTCGGCCGCCCGCGCGAGTCCCAGACGCGACGGCCGACCAATCGATCAATAGTGCATGGCATAAGTTGGAGGCATTATACCGTCCAGTTTGCACCCGCGGCCGCGGCCTCGTACAATGCGGTCAATCCGGCGGCAAGCGTTGGAAGAATAGGAATGGGATGTCAGCGAAGATCGTAGTGCTCGACGGGTATTGTATCAATCCTGGCGATCTTTCCTGGGACGCGCTGCAGGAGTTCGGCAGCGTGACGGTTTTCGATCGCACGGCCGCGAATCAGGCAGTACCCCACGTTGCAGGCGCCACAATTCTGCTGACCAGCAAAACTCCATTGCCGGCTGACGTGCTGGCGCAACTGCCTACGCTGCGCTATATCGGTGTGATTGGGACCGGATACAACAATGTGGACCTGGAAGCCGCCCGGCGACAGGGCATCACCGTCACCAATATCCCGACCTACGGCACTGCTTCGGTGTCTCAGTTCGTCTTCGCGCTCCTGCTAGAACTGTGCAATAACGTCAAACTCCACGCCCTAGCCGTGCAAGCCGGCGAGTGGGCGCGCAGCCCCGATTGGAGCTTATGCAAAGTGCCGCTCACGGAACTGTCGGGGAAGGCAATGGGCATTGTCGGGTTCGGCCGCATCGGGCGGCAGACTGCCCGGATCGCAGACGCGTTCGACATGCGAGTGATTGCCACCGATGTGTAGCAGGTCGATTCGCCACCCTATTCCCGCTTCCGTTGGGCTACCTTCGAGGAGCTGCTCCGCGAATCGGACGTGGTGAGTCTGCACGCTCCGCCGTCCCCGGAGACTCGCGGGATGATCAACGCATGGACGCTCAGGCTGATGAAGCCGACTGCGTTTCTGATCAATACCTCGCGAGGTCCGCTGGTGGTCGAGCAGGATCTCGCGGATGCTCTAAATGCCGGACGGATTGCCGGGGCGGCTGTAGACGTGCTCTCAACGGAACCGCCAGCGGAAGGCAACTCTCTGCTACCCGGTCTGGAACCCGGACGGCAAGCACATCGTTTTCAGCTCCCAGAGGCATGGAGGTCCGGAAAACTTGTACTGGATGCGGGCGGATGGCGCGGGGGAAGCCGTAAGGCTGATGGAAAGCAACAACAGTCAGAACCCGTTTTCGTTCTCGCCCGATGGCAGGCAGCTGGCCTTCAGCGAGCTGAGCCCCCAGACGAATGACGACTTATGGACGCTGCCCTTGGAGGTTTTGAGTGTTGGCTCCTGAACAAGCAAAAACGGTGGGGTGGCGGTAAACTTGATGACACCTCCCTAAGGAGGGAGAAGCCATGTGTGATTATTCGTTGGCCGGTGTTCGAAACCGGCTGGCAGTGGAGGGAGAACAACTGGTGGTGCAAGGGTTTTCCACCGGCGCCCTTGGCTTGGCGTCACCAACTACACATCGGGCATGGTTGTGGTTCGTGAAAGAGTGCGCCGTCTGCGTGCCCCCAGGCGCGCGATTGCTGTTACGAGATATACCTCAAGACCTGCGGCGGCAGTTCGGTGTGCGTGCGACCGAGGAAGTGACGTTTGTGCAGTTGAGCGCTGAAGCCTACCAATACCGGGACGCAGTGCGGTTCACAAACGGCCGGGAGGTTTTTTGCAATGGCTGAGATGTGGGCAGCGCGTGGACGTTCTAAGCCTTTGTTCCGATGATAGTCGGGAGCAAGAGCACGAGCGGCGCGAGGAAGAGTATCGCCGAATTTTTGTTGGGTGAGGCTCAAGCACTAAGCATGCTCGCGACGCACTTGCACAAAGCAGTGCGCGCAGATTTGCAGATCATCAAGGACGGGTATCGGTATGCGACCCGAGTCTGGCGACCTCGATTTCTCACCAAACCGTGATGCGCCTGAAGTGCGGGCGACAACGGGGCGGGCGCTGATGCATACGCCTCTGCCGAAGAGAACGGAAGGCGACGATCCGAAGCGAGCAGCGTTTGTCAATCGGTTGGTGCACGAGCGCCGCATATTCGGTGGCGCGCGCGGTCCAAATATTAAAGTGATTCGCTTCTGAGAGTTTATCCTGGTTGGAGTAAGGGGATTGTTTTTGCCCAAGGGTGGGAGTATGCTCGTTCCATCTCAGAAAAGGAGGCAGCGTATGGCATACGTTATTGCCGAGCCTTGTATCGGAGTCAAAGACACGGCCTGCGTAGATGCCTGTCCCGTAGATTGCATCCACCCGAAAAAAGAAACCGTCTACGAGGACGGCCGACCGCGCTTGGACGAAGTTGAACAGCTCTACATCGATCCGGTAGAGTGCATCGATTGCGGAGCCTGCGTGCCAGTCTGCCCAGTGGCCGCGATCTTCGCATTAGATGACCTGCCGGAGAAGTGGCAGCAATTCACTGAGATCAACGCGAGCTACGCAGTAGGTGGGAAATTCCAGCCTGACAAGTTTCAAAAACGAGTTGCCTAAGGGGCGCACGAAGAGCAGTTGCGTGTAGAGCGGTACACTACTCACATGCTCGAATCAAGCTGTGGGTCGGCGCCAAGCGCTCTCACTGGTGAATTCGATGCCAATCTCGTACCTGCCCCTCACCAAATTGCAGTAGCGGACAGAACCGCGTCCACAGATGCCGAGTGTGTGGTCGTTGCAGGTCACGAAGGAACGAAGAGGAATCTTGCTGTCCACACGCAACCGCATGCCCGACATGGATGCATCGACGATCTCGGCGTTTGCTATCGCTTCATGGCCATTGTTTTCCCACATGATCCGCACCATTCCGGTGACGGCGTGCCGTGCGTGACGCCTTGATTCGGTCTTTCGTGCGAGATTACCGCGAAGTGCCATACGTTTTAGCGCAGAAAGGTCTCAAAAGCACGCGGTGTGAGCACGGAACGGGTGGCTGAGGAACTGGCCCGGTATCTTCGGGGCTGGCTTGGCTATTTCGGAAAATGCGAAACCCCCAGGGTGCTGCAGCACCTTGAGGAATGGATCAGGCGCAGGTTACGATCTGCGATCTGGAAGCAGTGGAAGCGAGGCTCGGTGCGGTTTGCCGAACTGCGGAAACGGGGTGTGGGTCACGAACTCGCCGCCCAAACGGCGGGCAGTGCTCATGGCCCGTGGAGGCTGGCCAGCAGTCCGGCCCTCAACTTTGCGCTGCCCAATGCTTACTTCGACTCGCTCGGGATTCCGAGATTGACTGGCGGCCGATAGCTCAACCCGCCGAACCGCCGTATACGGACCCGTACGTACGGTGGTGTAACAGGGAAAGCGGGCGACCGCCTACCTATGTTTATCCCACAACTGTGGCATCAAGGTGCGCGACGTATTAACGCTTGTTATCGTTAACTCAGCTTCATAGACCGGAACCTTCCCGGCCCCTCATCAATCCAAGCTAGTGAAAGGCATACGCCTATCAAGGGAACCTCGCAAATGAAATCGAAATGGATTCTGATGACCTCGTTTGCCACGGCTCTTTCGATGGCTGTGCCTGGAATGGCTCAGGTGCGCCGCAAAGACCACTGATCAGGCCAAGTCCAGCACCAAGGAGAAGGCCGTCGAAGCGGTTCCAGCACCGACGGAAAGGAAATCGCCGACGCCAAGGCCAAGAATGGTGTGGGTAATCGGAAGAGCACACCACCAGCTTCCAGACTGTCTGGCTGTGGACGGATTTATCTACCGGCCCGCGTCAGGACGTTCCGCTCAGTGGAGGGTTCGATCTCGCAGCCGACTGCGACTCAGGGCGCCCCAGATTCCTCCTGGGGCCAGTCGCCCGTTAAGATTAAACTGATAGGTCCCGTTCAACGTTGAAGCGGCGCACGCTCCTCCGGTGGTGACTTGCGCCGCGGAACCGTATCCGTCAAAAAGCAATGCTTGTAACAGCAAGGGCGAAGTCCGGCGCCGTCGAATAGATGCTCAAGGAGACCGCATACTTGTTGTTGGCCGCGTCGGTGATCGTGGCCGAGGCTAGGTATGTGGAGTTCACCGAGTAGGTTCCCGTGGCCATGACGGTGGTGGTGGCCAGGTTCGCCACCTGGGTCCAGTTGGCGGTCACGTTGCCTTGCCCGTCGAATTGCAGCACAGCCGCCACATCCAGGACGCCCGTCACAGAGGCGCCGGGCATCTCCGTGACGCCCGAAGGTTTTGTGAATCCATCCTCGAGCGGCACAGCAGGCCGAAAACACGGGGCTGCGGATCATATCCCAGGCCTTGATCTCAACTTCCACCCTGTCTCAAAAACCGGGGCGGGTCATCAATGATTTTCAGGGGTTAACTGGCCGTCTCAAAAATGGGGCCCCTGCATGTCTCTGCGCATCCGTCCAATTGTTTTCGATCTGTTTGAGTTCATCTTCGGCGGCCTTGCCCGAAGCCGCCGGTTTTTGTGCGAGCACCATTCCGGCGCAGATTGCAATCATCAACGGCGTTGCTATCAATCGTCGCTTCATTAGAGGCGTCCTTTCTGGTTCTTAACCGGAATTTCCATCTCGGTTCCGGCACAAAGAGTATACACTGCCCCGCGTTTCTTGAACCTGGCGAACAGTATGCTGCGTCATCCCGACAGCGCCGATGGCAGTGAACATTCCGGGCTTTCCGTGGATCAACATGCATCCGCGGGGAGGGCTGGGTTCACACTACTGAAGTTGGAAAGGCTGTAGCCTGACGCCTGCCTTCTCCTTTCTGCCAGTCGCTGATGTGTCTCTTCACCTCGCTTGAATCGACTTAATGTAGTCGGTCAGGTTGCTGATCCTCATCTGAACTTCACCCTGGCTTCCGTGGCTGATGCTGGAGAACAACGAACCCCAGATCGGCATGTCTCTGGAGCCATGCGCAGGCATGTCCGCATCGCCCCTGATAGTCCCGGAGACTTTCAACTCCGGAAATTTGCCACCATTGCGCTGAGTCAACTCCGTGAGGTTGGCGGGCTGCTTCTTAAGCGCGGGCGCGGCCGGACCGTTCCCTTTGCCTTCCAGCCCGTGGCAGGCCGCGCAGTAGGTCTTGAACATTTCTTGTCCGGATGCCGGGGAGGTCGGCGTAATGGGCACCTTCTTGACAGCCGGTTGGGCGTTCGCGAGCAAAGCGAACACCACGAATAAGATGAACAACAACGTAACACTTCTCAGCATGCGGATCTCCTTTCGCATAGCGCATCACGAGCGCGGGCGAACGGTGGGGGGCGGTCCTGCGCAACGACGCTCGCTAACTGTGCTTTCCAGCCAGGATGTCCATTTTGGCTTCCTGGCCGGCATCGATTATACACCCAACCGCCTCCGGTGGAGCTGTAGCTTCATCCTTTGCACCCCGACCGACTCTGGCAGCCCAGGTGTGCGACTCATCATAGTGTGCCGGTATTGAATCTCAAACGCGATGGTCCAAAAACCGGATGGGATTGAAATCACAGGCAACACCCGTCGGGGAGAGCAACTCGAGGTAGCCACTGCCGACCCTTCCATTCCTTCACAAACAGGCGTATGATCCCTGTGCTAGAGACAGCCTGAGAAACCAGCGTTCAGCACCGCGTCGTCGAGTGGTCCCGCCTTCGCACCGCTCCCAGCATGACCCGACCGAATCGCACGTGCCGTCCCCGAACAAGGCGCAGTGGTCGATGATCTGGTTTGCGGCCGGCGTAGTCTCGCTGGTTCTATTCGTGATTCTAGCAACGCACTGTTAGCCTGCCACTCGGACGATGGTAGCCCTGCTCCAAACCGACAGGTTAGAGAGATCGGCGTAATTAAATCTTGAACCGAGATCCTCCCATCCCGAACAAGAGAGCAGCAGAACAGAGGCATGCAGCGATATTCGCAGAGCCGCTGCTCCGAGCCATCCAGGCCCATGCCCCAACGGAACCCAACCCCCCGATAGTTCTCTCATCGGCTGTTAAACGTGAGAGTTTCTCACCGGTTTGGCTCCCCAGTCTGGACACGTTTCGAACTTTTGCCGGCCAACTCGCCCTTTGATCGAACCCGTCAACGAGTAATGCTTTCAGACTGATTGGTGGTAGCCGCGGCGCTTGTCCATGCCGGGCACCCACCTTGGACACGTCTCGAACTCGTCTGAGCGAGGCTCTTTTCGCTGGTGGGAGCCGATGACTGGGGTCCCGCGACCGGCTTGTGAGCTGGACCCCAAGTTACCAGCAACGACCCAAACGATGTACCAGAGGCGCGCCCTGGATCGCGGGGAAGCGTCTTTTTTTGTTTTGCGCCAAGTTCGACCAATATGACCCCGCTCGATGCCGCGATCGCGTGGATTCGACAAGGCTTCTCTCCGGTGCCTGTTCCACATCGATCCAAGCGACCCGTTCTCAATGGATGGGAACGGCTAGAGATAACGCTTGACTTAGTATCCCAATACTTCAATGGCGCGGCGCAGAACATAGGGCTGCTCCTGGGCGACAAGTTCGGGAGCACCGACGTCGACTGCGATTGCCCGGAGGCCATCACGGCTGCCCGCGAGTTGCTCCCGGAAACCGGCCTGATATTTGGTCGGCAGTCTAAACCCTTCTCGCATTACCTATATCGATCGGACCCGCCGGTGCGGACCCAACAGTTTCATGACCCGCTGGACCACGCGACTCTGATCGAACTGCGCGGGTTGTCCACGGACGGTTCAATTGGCCTACAGACTGTCGTTCCACCAAGCATCCACGAAACTGGCGAGCCCGTGAGGTTCGAGCAGGGCTTCGATGGCACGCCGGCAAATATTGATGCGGATGTGCTTGTGTCGGCAGTTCGCAAGGTGGCGGCGGCCGCACTTCTTTCGCGCCACTGGCCAATGAAAGGATCGCGGCATCATGCATTCCTGGCTCTCGCTGGCGTGCTCGTGCGCGGTGAATGGAGCCTCGACGATGCCAGAACGTTTCATCGAGTGATCTACAGGTGTCTTTGGCCCACGAATCCTGAACTGGACGCCGCGGATACGGAAGTTCAATCCACGTTCGAGAAGCATTCCGTCGGCGGCGAAATCACTGGCATCCCGACACTGGTCGGGGCTATCGATAAGAAGGTCGTCGACACTGCCCTTCGATGGGTAGGCATTGAGCGCACGCAACACCGCGACTACCACTGGAACGACACCGGAAACGCCGATCGCCTGGCAGACTTGTACGGGCCCGAGCTGGTCTATTGCACCGAGCGGAAGAGCTATTACGTTTGGAATGGACAGCAGTGGCAGTTCGATGAATTCGTCGAGGTCGAAAAACGCGCCGAAAAGACCATTCTAGAGGCCTTTGGCGAAGCGAAGCACATCACAGACGCGGAAAAACGCAAGACGTTCTTGAGATTCGTGAACGGCTCCCTATCTCGTGCTGCGCTTGCTAACATGATGCATCTCGCCAAGAAGAAGGTTCGGCAAGTCAGTGCGAACGATTTTGATCGGGACCCGTGGACGCTCAACACCGAGAACGGAACGGTGGACTTGCGAACGGGTGCGTTGCGGCCGCATCGACCAGAAGATCTCTTGAGTAGGCTGATTCTCCTGCGCTACGATCCGCATGCTAAGTGTCCACAATTCATGGCATTCCTGCATCGGATCATGGGCAGCTACCCAGATGCTTCAGAAGGTGACAACATCCGGGCCGAACAACTCGTGTCCTACCTCCAGAGGGTTTTCGGCTGCGCGGCCACCGGGAAGCCAGAGAAACTTCTGTTCGTTCTCTATGGCGAGGGCAACAACGGCAAAACCACCCTACTTGAGGTCATCCGAGACGCACTAGGGACAAAGAATACGCTGGACAGGTTCAAGTCGACAGCCTGATGATTCGCCCAAAGGAGGCGATCGCAAACAACGCTGTCAACACGGACCTCGCGGATCTCCAAGGCTGCCGGTTTGTTTCGTCAAGTGAAGTGGAGCAGGGACAGCGCCTTTCACTAAGCCGCGTGAAGTACCTGACCGGTCTTGGGCAGATAAAGGCTCGGCGGCTCCGCGAAAACATGATCACCTTCCAGCCAACGTATAAGCTGTTCCTTGACTGCAATCACAGGCCGGTTATCACGGATCCGAACGATGCGATCTGGAACCGCGTGAAGTGCATCCCGTTCAAGATCAAGATACCGGACGCCGAGATCGACAAGGACCTGCCCACGACGCTGCGAACTGAGCTCGCGGGCATTTTGCGCTGGATCGTAGAAGGTGCGGTCCTCTATCATCGCGAAGGGCTTGGTGATCCACCCGACATAGCCGCCGCCACCGAACAGTACCGCCAGGAGTCGGACCGGCTCAAGGAGTTCTTCGAAGATCGATGCGTTCTTGCGCGTGCCGGCGATGGGACTTCGTGGAAGAAGGAGGGGTGCTGGGTCCCGGTCTCGGATCTGTACGCAGCCTACGCATCCTGGGCAGAGGCGACGGGCAACAAATACCCTCTGTCCAAGGATTCCTTTGATGAACGCCTGCAGAAACTAGGCCGGAAACGGGATCGCGTAAGACCCGATAGTAGGCGGGACACCAAGCAAATTCGTGTTTGGCTTGGCATTCGATTCAGGACCCCGGAGGATGATTAGTGCGGCCTCCGTGTGACGGTGTGACAGCGTGTGACAGCGAATCCTGGAAGTTTTTTGATTGGCGCCCTCGCGAGGCATTTCTTAGTAGTTTTCTTGTCACACGCGTCACACCGTCACACCAAGGACAGACCAGAGCGTTTTTCTACCAAGACAAATCGAGACTGAATATGAACGAAGTGCGTTTCCGAACCACAGAGAAGTGGCCTGGTTCGCTGAGGTTACTCTAAGTCAACTCCAAGTGTGGGAGGTGGAGAGGGTCGCGGGTTGCATCGCGTTCGGGCCGGGTCCGGCTGTACGCAGGCCCAACAGGACATGCGAACATTTTTTTGGCTGGCGGCGAGCGTAGATGCCTCGCTTCTCAGAACTCTCAGGACCACGACAGGTCCTGGTGCGTCTATGCCAATCGATAAATCACGGCCAAATTGAGGCACTACGAATAACGGATGGAGAACCCACATTCTCTCCCACGCCCAAGGTGTTGGTTGATGTGAAGCTCGATCAGGACGAAGGCCCGCGGCCGGAAGTCGAACTGCGCGATTTCGAGCTTTGCAGTGAGCTTCGCCGTCTGATGAGCCGAATTGACGGTATCAAGGACGGAAAGGTGGCCCGGCTCGAAATCCGCGGCGGAGTCCCGCGTCGGGTCATTTTCGAATCCACCATCAGAGGCGGCTCCCAGTGATGCCAATTTTCAGTGTTCAGGAAGTCGAGTCGGATATAATTTAAATAGAGATTCAGTTTGCTGGGCCGGCGCCGCGGGCGCACCTAGCGAAGGATTCCTCAACCAAACGAGGTGAGGTATGCTTTCGCAAGAAACGGCTGCTCAGTCCCCACAGATCCAGATTTGGCCCATTGATCGGCTGGTCTTCTACCCCCGAAATCCCAGGAAGAACGACGCGGTTGTGGACCGAATGTGTGGCAGCATCAGAGAATTCGGCTTCAAAATTCCCGTACTTGCCCGCAGCGATGGCGAGGTCGTCGATGGCCACCTCCGGCTTAAGGCGGCGCGCAAGCTGGGGATCACGGAAATTCCAGTAATCCTTTGCGACGAGTGGACGCCGGCACAAGTCAAGGCTTTCCGGCTGATGGTGAACCGCTCGGTCACTTGGGCCGAATGGGATGAGGAGCTACTTGCGCTCGAGCTGCAGGAAATCCAGGAATCGGACTTCGATCTGAGCCTAACGGGATTCGACCCGGGCGAGATCGATAATCTGCTCGCGCTGGATGACGAGGAAAAAGCAAACGCCACGCCGCCGCTGCCCGAATCGCCCGTGTCCCAGCTAAGTGATCTGTGGCTGCTTGGGCCGCACCGAGTCCTCTGCAGCGATGCGACCAGCGCTGAAGCTATCGCACGACTCCTTGGCGAGCGCAAGCCGCGGCTGATGGTCACTGATCCGCCCTACGGTATTGAGCTTGACTCGGAGTGGCGTGATCGAGCCGGGCTAAATGGCCACGGGCCGGCCGAGCCGAGCTACATGAAGAAGCGCACGCAGGGGCACAACGAAACGAGCATCTCTGGCGATACGCGCGCCGACTGGTCCGAGGCCTTCGCGCTCGCGCCGAGCCTCGAGGTTGCCTACGTCTGGCACGCGAGCAAATTCACGCGCGAGGTGCTCGATGGTCTGCTGCGAATCGGCTTCCTGCACCACCAGCAGATCATTTGGAATAAAGGCCGCACGGTCCTCACGCGCACCCACTATTGGTTTGCCCACGAGCCATGCTGGTACGTCAGAAAGAAGAATGCGCCGTGGCACGGCAAGGCCGGCGAGAACTCAACTATTTGGGATTCCCCGTCGCCGAAATTCATCATGGGCGGATCGGACGAAACGAAGTACGATCATCCGACTCAAAAGCCCGTAGAGCTGATGCGGCGCCCGATCCTGAATCATCTGAGGCGTAGCGAACTGGTCTATGACCCGTTCCTTGGCAGTGGAACGACGCTCGCGGCCGCCGAGCTGACCGAACGCGTCTGCTACGGCCTCGAGCTAGATCCGAAGTACATTGACGTGGTGGTGCAGCGTTGGCAGCAGTTGACCGGCAAGCAGGCTACGCTCGACGGCGACGAGCGGACGTTCGATGACATCGCGCGGGAGCGCCGAGGATCCGAATGAATCGAGCGCTGCCGCCGCGAGATCGCGGCCACAGAGGCGGAAATCCTGGCGGGCAGTTCCGACCTCGAGGGATTGTGTGTGGCGCTCACGGATTGGTCTACCGAATTGGGATTGGTTCAGAACGAGAAAAGCCGCTGGGAGGATACCCAGCGGCGCAAGAATGGCGGGAAGGGCGGTCAGGCTTTGACGGAGTAGGTGCGCTCGCCGTCTTCAGCCTTGGTGGATGTGACAGTCAGCCCCATCTTCTTGCCGACTGTGCCCGAGAGGAACCCGCGGACGGAATGCAACTGCCAACTGGTGGTTTTCATGAGCTCTTTCGCGGTGACGCCGCCCGGCCGTTTCAGCAGTTCGAGTACCTTAGCGGTCTTGCTGCCGTCACGGGCGCCGGTGGCCTTCTTCGCGCCCTTGGGCGCTTTCTTGCGCGGGCTGGCCTTCTTGGCGGACTTGCCCCTCTTCGGCGCAACGTGGGCGCGACGTGGCGCAACACGGGCCTTTTTGTTGACTTTCAGCTTTTCACTGCTCGCTGGCGCTTGAGCGGCGGCTGTTTCTGCAGTCAATTCAGTCATTTTGAATTCTCCTTTGGCGGTGATTACCGTCACGACATGGATCACTCCAGTCGGGCCAGATTGCAAGGCAATTCTGCGGACGCTGAGGCGATCAAACGGCGATGCTTTCCAAATTCCTCGGAGCGATGGCAACTTTTGGCAGGGAATGGCTGACGCTAAGAAGAAACTCGGGCGCAAACAAGAAGAAGCCATCATTGCATTGCTGTCGAACCGGAACATCGAGGAGGCCGCCCGAGCATGCAACACGCCTCCCAGAACGCTACATCGTTGGCTAAGGGAACCCGCCTTCGATGTCGCCTATCGTGAAGCTCGGCGGCAAGCGTATGGACAGTCAATCGCGCGCTTGCAACAAGGTTCAGCCGCGGCCGCGACCACTCTGCTCAAGGTGATGCTCGATGCAGCTACTCCGCACTCAACCCGAGTCAGGGCTGCCGATAGCGTGTTGGACCATGCCGCCAAAGCAATCGAGATCGAAGACATCGAAGCGCGCGTATCGGAACTCGAACGGTTTGTGAGGGAATCACAGTCTGGCACCGACGAAATGGACTCTAGTCCTGAGCGCCGAGGGAGCCGCCGATAGATCTGAAAATCAGGTGAAAGGAATGAACCGTTGCCATCCAGATTAACGACACGGATCGCGCGTTTGGAGCAGGCGTGTCGCGATGAGCTAATTCAGAACGAGCGAGAACGCAATATAGCAAAACTCCACGTACTGACACCTGCCGAGAGACGCGAACGGATGAAGATATTGGCAGGGCGTATTGTAAAGGATCGAGCGATCGAGCTCGCACCCGGTGAGAGCGTTCTAGATGCGGCGGTGCGTTCCCTGAGCCACTTGCAGCGTGCGGGCG
>Ga0185299_10003685_pt1 | contig 19763 bp, 14 predicted proteins | sample PaiPotPPA55metaG_FD_128002 | JGI IMG/M metagenome (GOLD analysis project Ga0185299, IMG submission 128002) | Iron sulfur acid spring bacterial and archeal communities from Banff, Canada, to study Microbial Dark Matter (Phase II) - Paint Pots PPA... ...
GTGGTGACGCGCAAACCAGGAACGCCATTTTGCGTGAAGCCTTCGTAGCCCAGCCAATCGAACTGGCCTTCTCCGGCAATGCGAGTCAATTGGGTGTCGAGTTTGGAAAGATCGAGCGGCCCTTGGATCGCCTTGCTGAGGCGATGCTGGAGTCGGCTATTGGTGTCGGAGTCGGCGCCGGTGACTTCAATGGTTTCGATTTTGTCCGGCGGCCGGCGTCGGCGCGCGGCGCGGGCGGCTAAATATTCCTGCCACTCCGCGGGGTCCTGAATCGCATACGGAAGCAGAGCGGCAGACTGAGCAGCTGCGCTTTGGTGTCCGAGCGCGACTAGTTCCTTGACGCGATGATAATCCGTCGCCGAGAAACCGTTCATGTCGATGCTCACCTTGGCCTTCGCAAGGGCCAGCGAGCGGCGCTCGTTCTGCATGATCATGACGTCAATGGCACGAGCAAGAACTCCCGCGATATGCTCCAGTTCGTTAGGGTCACCGGGAGGAAGACGCAGTTCGACGCCGATGGCGACATTGGCATCCATGGCAAGAACGGTTTCGATGGGAATGTTTTGCACCATGCCGCCATCCGCCAACACGCGGCCATTGATTTCGACTGGCGTGAATACGCCGGGGATCGCCATGGAGGCGCGCACTGCTTGAGCAAGAGGGCCGTCGCGCAGCACCACGCCTTCACCGCTCAGCATGTCAGTGGCTACACAACGGAACGGAATCGGCAGATCGTCAAAACTGGCAATACCGGATTCGGGGAAGGAGATGCGATCCAGCAATAGCCCGATGCCCTGGGCGGAGTTGTAACCGTTCGGCCCACTGAGGCCATGTTTCAGGCCGAGCGGCGCGTCGATCAGGAATTCGCGGCGATCCTGTTTTCGGCGGTAGGAGAGTTGGGTATAGACCGGCTCGGGAAGGAAGGCTTCGTCCCAGTTGATTGCTTCGGCAAATTTCTGGATTTCGGCGGGCGACATGCCCGTGGCATACATCGCCCCGATGATGCCGCCCATGCTGGTGCCGGCAATGCGGTCCACAGGAATGTGATTCTCTTCCATCCACTGGATGACACCGATTTCGGCCAGACCCAGCGCACCACCACCGCTTAGCGCCAGCCCGATCTTTGGACGATGAGCAGAAATCGCAGGTGTCGCAGGAACAGTGCTCTGCGCTTGGGATAAGAGCGATGAAGTCACATACCACAAAGTAATAAGAGCAATCGCCACACGGAAGGCTCGAAGCGATGATTCCATTATGTGCTCCTGAGGAGAAAGCAACATCATTGACTGCGGTTTACAGTGAGTGGAAAGGTTAGCAGGTTTGAACGGATCGCAGAGGCAGAGAGGATCAATTCGATTTGGATGGTGAGGCGGGCTGCGCCGCACGCGCCTGTTCCACTACTTTGCGGATGGCCTCGATCACTACGTCGGGCCGATCGATTTGAATGTAGTGCGCGCTGTTTTCTGCAATCGTCTGCGTCCCGCGAGTGGAGAGACGGGACAATTCTTCCTGCATCTTCTCCCAGGCATCGTTGGTGGGCTTGGCGAGGTCGGGCGGGAGTTCAGCGGATGGCTTATCGGGATCGTGGGACAACACCGCTAGAGGCATGTCGCCGAGTGGACCGGTCGCAGCCGTTTGAGCGGCGCTTTCGGGCAACGCTTTCAGTTCCGCCACGACTTCGCGTGCCGTATGCCAATTGCATTCGGCGGCGCGCTGTGCGGGTTCGTCGTCGCATAGACCCATTAGCCGCGGAATTCCAAATGGCATAGTATATGTGAGGAACTCGGCCTCGCGCAGCCAGGTTCCTTCAATGTTTTTAAGTTCCGGAGGGAAGCGATTCTCCTGATCGGGATGGGAGGCATCGATCAGCACCATTCCAACAACCTCGCTGGGATAAAGGCTAGCGTAGAGCCGCACGGTGTATCCACCCATGGAATGGCCCACTAGAAAATAAGGGGGCGCAATGCTCGCGGCGCGCAGCAATGCATGCAGTTCCTCGGCCATCACCTTGCTGGTGCGAGGCTGCGAACTCGAGTCGCTGTAGCCGATTCCCGCGCGATCGTAGGAGCAGACACGCGCGAATTGCGCGATCTGCGGCTGCACTTTCTGATATGAGAGGTACGAATCGCCCAGGCCAGAGTCGAGGATAACTGCAGGGCTTCCCTGCCCGGTGCAGTCGATGTGCATTCTGTATCCTTCCACGCCGACAAGTTCGCCGGGCATGGGGTAAGCGCGACGGTCGCGAGCGGCAGAGATGCATTGGTAGGACGCTCCGGCAAACGCAAGCAACATTGCGGCACAGGCGAGACCTATGGCGGTTCGACGGGGCCAGCGGCGCGGTTGCCTTGTAGAGGTTGGGGTTGGGGACATTTCGTTTCTCCGGCAGACGCGGGCGGGGTGCCCGCGCCATACCTTCCGCCCTACACTTCCGCCAAGGTTGCGGATTTTACATGACGGGCGGCACTGTGATGCCCATTACCGCCAGGCAGCGAATCAATTCGCGGCGTACCACGGCGACGGTGGCCAGCAGGAAATTTTTCTGCTTCTCCTCCGGTTCGGTGAGGATGGGATGGCGGTGGTAGAAAGTGTTGAAAAGCTGTGCGAGTTGGAAGACATGTTTCGCGAGGTATGCGGGCTCAGTGGTGGCGATGCATTTGTCGATCACATAGGACGTTTTCGAAGAGGCGAGCCACAGCTCCCAGAATTCGTTGCCGGCGTCGCCGTTGAGATATTTCCCAAAGTCCGCGGCTGAGAGGCCGTTCGCCGCGGATGCGCAGAACGTTTCGGGCTCGACGCCCGCTTTCCGGAAGATGCTGGTGGCACGCACGACCGCATATTGCGCGTACGGTCCGGTTTCGCCTTCGAAGCTGAGCGCCTCTTTGAAATCAAAAGCGATTACCGACTGTTTGGTAAATTTCAGCATGAAGTAGCGCAGAGCGCCGATGGCAATCTGCTTTGCAATGTCCTGGCGTTCCAGACCGCTGAGCTGCGGATGACGGGAGTCAACTTCTCTCTTGGCAGAAGCGATGAGCTGATCGAGTAGATCGTCGGCCTTGACTCCAAAACCTTTACGCCCGCTGACTTCGATGTAGGAACGCGTCTTGTCTTCATCACTCAAGGTGTAACCGAGTTCAGCGGCGCAGCGTGGGGTCAGCGCAACCATCTCGTAGGAGAAATGCGTGTAGTGGTTGGCGGCCTCATTGTGGCCGAGTCCGCGCAGCGCTTCAATGACTGTGTTCTGAGCCTCGGACTGGCGAGCATCGATGACGTTGTAGATTTCGGCGACGTCGCCAAAGTGGGGATGCTCTTTCTCGCCGTTTACAGTGGAGATCCAGCAGTCGTGGCCGTTAGGGTAGCGGTAAAACTTGCGGTAGCCGAAGTCGCGGCCGAGCAATCCGAACTTCCACATGTGATAGGCGATGTCCTTGCCTACGTAGCCGACGGTGCCGTTGGAGCGGACGATGACTTTCTGGTCCTCCTCGGAGATGTTGTCAGCCACGTTGTCCGGGAGTTTGGAACGCAAAAGAAACATGGCGCGCTCACGATTTTTCTTCTGTGTACTCTCGCTATCCGAGATCACGACAATTCCACTTGGCACGTGCGTGATGCGTACAGCCAAATCCGGAGTACCTTGGGAAGCGTAGACATCCACGCGAAGATCTTGCGCTTTGATCTCGATGTTCTCTGTGTCCTCTGTGGTTGAATCTGCTTTTCCGGTCCCAGCGCGGCGCATCACCCAGCATCCTTTATTTTTGCCTTCGCTTTCGAAAGTAAGGACGCGGCTTTCCTTCAGCTTGATGAAAGCTGCGTCCCAAAAGTGCAGGTGCAGGATTTCGCTCTCGCGTGGAAGGAAATCGTATTCGATGTCGAGCCGGTCCATGGTCTCAAGGTGGCGGCGGAGCACGGCAACTGAGATCAGATCAGCGATGGCTGCGGTTTCCTTCGAAGCATCTTCAATCGCGTGTAATGTCTGGAGGCGCACTTGGAGGTTCTGCTTGTCGGCTTCATACCACTTCGAGACTTGGGCGTAGAGATCCCAACAGTAGTAGTCGAAGCGCGGCTGCTTCGTGAGAGCGCTGATCTCCGCGCGAGATTTCTTCTCGATGTGAGTGAAGCCGACCACGACGTCGGCGACCTGCACTCCGGTGTTATCGATGTAGTTCTGGACATCGACTTCCCTGCCCGCGGCCCGCAGAAGCCGGACAAATGTGTCGCCGAGAATGGCGTTGCGGAGGTGGCCGATGTGCGCGGCCTTGTTGGGATTGATGCTCGAGTGTTCCACCAGTATTTTGCCATGAGGAATTTCTGCGGGTGGCTTCGCATCGGCGGCGAGGGCTGAGGCCATCCACGCCCGATCGATGCTCACATTCAAATAGCCCGGGGGAGCCACTTGCATTTCTGCAATGCCTTCGATGGCGCCGATATCGGCACGAATGGCTTCTGCAATTTTCAATAGGGCCGAGCGCAGTGGCTTTGCGAAGGGGAAAATCGGGATTGCGAAGTCTCCGAGTTCGACCTTTGGAGGCTGTTCGATGATCACGCCGGGCAGAGCTATATCTTGATAGCGGCGCTGCAGACACTCCAGCACGCGCTGGGCGAGACGATGTTCCAGATGACGATACAAGAGTCCCTCTAAGTTGTTGAAGAAAAGTGATTTTATCAGAGCGAGCAACAGGCGCGCGTTTGACGGAGATGGAAGCGGTTCCCTATGATGAAAGTTGCGTCGTTGGTCGTTAGTCCTTGGTCGTTGGCCCCAACGACGAACGGCTAACGACCAACGACGATTTTTCATATGCGCATTGCTTATCTTGAGTGTTTTTCCGGCATGAGTGGCGACATGTTCATGGGTGCGCTGATCGATGCCGGAATTTCGCCGCGACTGCTGGAAGGGACCGTGGCGGCGCTGGGCTTGGGCGCGCGGTTGGAAATCTCGCGGGTTGTGCGCAGCGGGATTTCGGCGACCAAGGTGGACGTTTGGGTGGACGGAGAGAAGGACTTGCCGCGGGAGGAATATTGGGCGAGGCAGAGTGTGGCGCGGGCGCTCTCGCCCGCGATGAGTCCACGCGAGCATGATCATCATCACGACCACAATCATTCTTCAGAGGTCGGACTTTCGCGGGCAGGAGTACCCGCGCTACACGAACACTCTCACGGCCGGGGGCTCGCCGAGATTCGGACGATCATCGGCAAGGCTGCAATCAGCGATACGTCAAAGAATAACGCCATTGCCATTTTTGAAGCGCTCGGTGCGGCGGAGGCGAAGATTCACTCCACGTCCATTGAGAAGGTTCATTTCCACGAAGTCGGGGCGGTGGATGCGATAGTCGATATCATCTGCGCGGCGGTCGGAGCGGAGGCTCTGGGAGTCGATGAGATCGTCTGCTCTCCGCTGAATGTCGGGGGCGGAACGGTGCAGTGTGCGCACGGAACGTTCCCGGTGCCGGCTCCCGCGACGGTCGAATTGCTGAACGAGGCGTCGGTATATTCCTCAGGTTTGCAAGCGGAGTTGGTCACACCGACGGGAGCGGCGATCTTGAAGATTCTGGTCGACCGCTTTGCCGCATTCCCCGAGATGAAGATTGAAAAGTCGGGTTACGGAGCTGGAACGCGAGAGTTCGCCGGACATCCCAACGTCGTGCGATTGACTGTCGGTGAGGCCGCTTCGACTCTGGCGGCGAAGACGGCGTCCGAAACTGTGACCGTTTTGGAAGCGAACCTCGATGATTTGAATCCGCAGGTGCTTGGATACGTGATGGACCGTCTGTTCGAAGAGGGGGCATTGGACGTATTCGTGATGCCGGTGCAGATGAAGAAGAATCGGCCCGGCGCGATCCTTACTGTGCTATGCAAACCCGCAGACGCGAGCAAGCTGACGCAACTGGTCTTTACCGAGACCACAACTCTCGGGGTGCGGCGGCGAGATGAGGTACGGCAGATTCTGGCGCGGCGATGGGAGAACGTGACCACCGAATGGGGCGAGGTGCGAATCAAGATTGCGAGCATGAACGGCACCGTCACGAATTACGCGCCGGAGTATGAAGATTGCCGGCGCATCGCGGCCGAGCATCACGTGCCTCTGAAGAGGGTGATGCAGGAGGCTTCGCGCTTGTATCAGGGAAAGGACGAAAAGCATTAACCACGGAGGGCACTGAGAGCACGGAGTAGTGCTCTGCCAGCCTCCTGTGATTGAGAAATTACATGAGCCGAAAGTTCTACATCACGACCCCGATTTACTATGTGAACGCGAGGCCGCACATTGGCCATGCTTACACGACGATCGCTTGCGACACGATTGCGCGGCGGCAACGCCTGCTGGGCGCCGACACTTTCTTTCTCACCGGGACTGACGAGCATGGGCAGAAGATCGAGCGGGCGGCGCAGGCTGCCGGCAAAAGTCCACAGCAGTATGCGGATGAGATTTCCTCGGAGTTTCGCAAGCTCTGGCAGCGGATGGGGATTTCGAATGACGACTTTATCCGCACCACGGAAGAGCGGCACAAGAAGCGGGTGCAGGTGCTGTTCCGACAAATTCGCGACAACGGCTACATTTACAAGGGCACATACACGGGGCAGTACTGCGTCTCCGATGAACTTTACGTGGATGGCGCGCAGCCCGGCGATCCTTGCCCAACTTGCGGTCGCATTACCGAGACCGTGCACGAAGAGAATTATTTCTTTAAGCTCTCAGCCTTTCAGGACAAGTTGCTGGAGCTTTATGCGAATCCGGAATTCGTTCGTCCCGAAACGCGGCGCAATGAGGTGATTTCTTTTGTGCGTTCGGGGCTACGTGATCTGTCGATCAGCCGGTCGACATTTTCGTGGGGCATTCCCGTGCCCGACGATCCCAAACACGTGATCTATGTGTGGCTCGACGCGCTGGCCAACTACATCACCGCCATCGGCTACGGCTCGACGCACTCGGGCGCGCAGGAGGCTTTCAAGAAGTACTGGCCGGCCGACGTGCACATGATCGGCAAGGAAATCGTTCGCTTCCACTGCGTCTACTGGCCCGCATTCTTGCTGGCTGCGGGTTTAGCGTTGCCTAAAGCGATTGTGGCGCATGGATGGCTGCTGTTTGAAGAGAGCAAGATGTCGAAGTCGCGCGGCAACATTGTGCGCACGGAGACCATTCTCGATGTGCTGGGCGCGGATGCGCTGCGTTACTTCCTGCTGCGCGAAGTAGTATTTGGGCAGGATGGTTCATTCTCGTTTGACGCGCTGGTGCAGCGCTACAACTCGGATCTCGCCAACGGGCTGGGAAATCTGGCCAGCCGCACGTTAACTATGATAAACCGGTACTTCAAGGGTGAAGTGCCGTATCCGTCGCATGCGGCGGCGAAGATTCCTGCCGATGACGCGATTGCCGAGACGGCGCGAAAAACGATTCGCGAATTCGGCACGCTTTTCGATCAATTCCAATTTTCGCGCGCGCTGGAAACCGCGTGGGGACTAGTGGCGGCGGTCGACAAGTACATCGTCGAGAATGAGCCGTGGTCGCTGGGCGAGAAGCAGGATGATGTGAGCCGGGCGCGGCTGGCCACGGTGCTTTACACTTCGGCGGAGGCGCTGCGGATTGCAACTGCGCTGGCGCATCCGGTGATGCCCGAGGCGACGGCCAAAATCTGGGAGCAGATGGGACTTGGGGACATCAAGAAACTTGCATTAGCCGATCTGTCCTGGGGACAGCTGCGGCTGGGGACAAAGCTTGGTGAGGTACGGCCGGTCTTCCCCCGCGCGGACAAGAGCGCTATCGAAAGGATGCAGCAGATGGAAGATCAGAATAGAGGCTCCGCGGTCGAAGAATCGAAGGAGACGATTTCACAACTTGCTTCGTCACCGGTAGCGCCGAAAGGTTCGCCGGCCACGACGGCGTCTGCGCTCCCTACGACAGACGACGGCGGGAAGATTACGATCGATGACTTTGCCAAGATTGAATTGAGGGTTGGCATAGTAAAGGTAGCCGAGCGAGTGCCCAAGGCGGACAAACTGTTGCGATTGGAAATCGATATCGGCACGGAGGTGCGGCAGGTCCTGGCTGGGATCGCCGAAGCTTACGCGCCCGAGACGTTGGTGGGCCGGAAGGTAGTGATCGTGGCCAATCTCGCTCCGCGAAAACTGCGGGGGATGGAATCGAATGGGATGATTGTTGCGGCATCGCTGGAAGGTGGCAAACCTGTGCTGGCTAGCTTCCTGGAAGATGTGCCGGTGGGGGCGCGGCTGAAGTAGCTTCCAAGCCGCGTGCACAGCGGGAGGAGCGCTCTAAGACGGATTAGCGTGATGACCATCCACCAAGAGCGCGCGCGAATTAAACCCGTTCTGGTCTCGGTGCTCTTGGCCGGTATTTCCTGTCAAATCTCGTGCACCAGGCAAATGGCGAATTTTGGAAAGATGGAGGTGAATCCCACCACATTGAAACTGCAGTTGCGAGATGAACTGCCGTGGCCGAATCCGGCAGCCTCCGATTACTACTTCCGCTTTCAGATTAGCGACGGACGTTACTTGGTCGATCATTTCGGCAGCGGAGGGAAGGTCCGATACAACGCTTTTTTCGTCGGCGCGGACGATGTTATTTATACCAAGACGAAATATCAGATACTGCTGTCAGGGCCTTTCGGCACCGTTTATGCAGAATCCACATATTTCTACCCTCCGTTCTATAAAGACCAGCCGACCCAATTCTTCTCGGTGCTTTATATGAACGGTCTTGGATGTGAACCGTTCCAGTTGATTTCTGCCTTGCCGGCGTCGAAGACGCTCCGCCTCAGTGCGATAAGCGTCGAATTTTCCCTGAGCCTCCCGGGTTTTTGGTGGTGTCGGCCAACTACGCTCCCGATGGGCACCTGGAAAGCCTTCACGTGAACGGTTCAAAACATGGAGACTGGGTGCATAGCAATGAGATTCACGGCCTCTATCCCGATCTGGACGTTGCTACCATGATCGGCGATCGGCCTAAAACGCGTGGGCGGTTTGGGATTCCAGCGGTATTCCCGGTGAGGAGCTACCGTCACCATCAATCGGATGTTTTCCAACAAATTGACTTGAAGAGTGCGCTAGATGTCGTCAACTTCCACTACGAGCGCAATCTCTGGGTTCGGCAAGATTTTTTCCTTCCAGAGGGACCGGCCCGGACTAGATACCTGACCTACGTGAATACGAGCGAGGATAGGGCTTTAGAATCCGTCGACAGCGCTCCGCTCTTTGGAGAGTTTCCTTATACGCGAGCCGATTTTGTCAACTAAGGAAGTTACGGGGATGTTTGTAGATTCTCACGCACATCTGGACGGGAAGCAGTTCGATTCGGACCGCGAACAGGTTATTGCTCGCGCGCGAGAAGCGGGAGTGCAAACCATGGTCGCAATTGGTAACGGCGACGGCCCCCCAACGCTCGACGCCGGAATTCGGCTCGCAGAGAAGTATCCGTTCATGTATGCAACGATCGGAATCCATCCGCATGAAGCGCGATTGGCGTCGGATCGTGCATATGCCGAGATGGAGCGACTGGCGCGGCATCCCAAGGTGATCGCATGGGGCGAGATCGGGTTGGATTACTACTACGATCATTCGCCGCGCGAAATGCAGAAGCAAGTTTTCACCCGACAGATGGAATTAGCGGCAGCGGCGAAGCTTCCTATCGTTATCCACTGCCGCCCGTCTAACGGCAGCGACAACGCTTGGGAGGATTGTCTGGGCTTGATCAAAGATGAGTGGGCGCCGAAAGGCTGCGGAGGAATTTTCCACTGCTTCACTGGGAATGTGGCCCAGGCGAAACGCGCGCTGGACATGGGCATGATGATTTCATTCGCTGGCAACTTAACCTTCCCCAAGGCGCAGCAAATTCGCGATGCCGCTCTTGCGATTCCGCTGGACCGCATGCTGATCGAGACTGACTCGCCGTATCTGGCGCCGATCCCGCACCGGGGCATGCGCAACGAGCCATCCTTCGTCAAGGAGACGGCGCGCAAACTTGGGGAATTGCGCGGGCTTTCGATGGACGCAGTAGGCGAGCAAACGTCCCGCAATTTCTACAATTTTTTCAAATTGGCTGAAATGATTGAAAGCAAAGTTCCGGCCCGCTAAAACCCTCGATTCTGGTACCCTCAGGAGTTATATTCCCTTCTTTCAGAAAGATTAGAAATGTATGCCCGATAATAGTTTCGACGTGGTAAGCAAAATCGATCTGAACGAGGTGTCGAACGCCATCCAGCAGGCGCTCAAGGAGATTCATACGCGGTTCGATCTGAAGGACTCGAAGTCGAATATTGAACTGGAAAAGGATGCGATCGTACTGCATTCCGCCGATGAATACAAATTGAAGGCGGTGAACGATATTCTGCAGCAAAAGTTAGTGAAGCGCGGAGTCTCGCTCAAGGGTCTAACCTACGGGGCGGTAGAGGCGGCAGCGGGGGGAACGGCGAAGCGCCGCGTCACCATGCAGCAAGGCATTGCCATCGAAAAGGCGCGCGAGATCGTGAAGCTGGTAAAGGATTCGAAGAAGAAGGCGCAGGCGTCGATTCAGGGCGACCTGGTGCGCGTCAGCAGCAAAGACCGCGACACGTTGCAGGAAACGATTGCCCTGCTGAAACAACATGATTTCGGAATTGATTTGCAGTTTACGAATTACAGAACGAATTAAAGAGGATTTTCACCACGGAGACACAGAGTCACGAAGGACACCAAATTCAAGGCCCTTTACGCGTGATTTATTTCTCTTGTCTCCGTGACTCTGTGTCTCCGTGGTGAACAAAGAATTAGGACTAAACTTGAGCGCGACCGCCGCCATTAACGGAAAAGAAGTATTCGATCTGCTGCGCGAGGATCTCGTCGCGCTGGAAGGCGAGTTCGGGCGCGATACGGTCTCAGGTGTGCAAGCCATCACCGAGATTGGCGAATATCTGCGGGCGGGCGGAGGTAAGAGAATCCGTCCGGCGTTGTTGCTGCTTTCCGCTAAACTGCTCGACTATCAAGGTTATGGCGCAGTTCGGCTGGGCGCGGTGGTCGAGATCATTCATACTGCGACGCTGGTTCACGACGACATTATTGATGAGGCCAAGACGCGGCGTGGCCGTCCCGCGGCCAACACCCAGTGGGGGAATTCGAAGTGCGTGCTGGCTGGCGACTGGCTCTACATGCAGGCCTTCAAAATCGCGGTGCAGGAGCGAAACTTTCGCATTCTGGACACGCTGATCGAACTCACGCAGCAGATGGTCGAAGGCGAACTGCTGCAGATGGAAAAGCTCGGCAAGCTGATCTCGCTGGACGAGCACTTCGATCTTATTTTCCGCAAGACCGCGTGCCTGTTTTCGGTCTGCATGCGGCTGGGCGCAATTCTTGGCGGAGCGAGCGCCGAGCAGGAAGCGGCGTTGGGCCAGTACGGACACGACCTCGGCATGGCATTTCAGATTGTGGACGATGTTCTCGACCTAACCGCGTCGGAAGATATCCTGGGAAAGCCCGTTGCCAGCGACCTGCGCGAGGGTAAGGCAACGATGGCGGTAATCCATGCGGTTGAGCGCTGCACACCCGAAGAACGATCGAAAATCGAAACTGTGTTGCGCCACGGAGCCTTCAACGGCGTTAGTCATGGTGAAATTCTAGAAATCCTGCAGCGCTATGGATCGCTGGATGCGGCAACCACAAGGGCGGCGCAATATGCGGAATCGGCGCAAAAGTCTATTTGCACTTTTCCGGATTCAGAGATCAAACGGGCCTTGCTATGGGCGCCGGAGTTCGTGGTCTCGAGAGAGAAGTAGCGAAATCCCCGAAATTGCTACGCCGCAAGATACCTTCGACTTCGCTCAAAACAGGTACTTCTCTCCACGTGAAGAACGGTTGCGGGCGGCTATCCGTGCGGAACGTAGCGGCCTTGCAGATTGCTATACTGAACCCTTTCCCGCGGTTGACGAATCGAAGCATCAGCGGGTGCGTTGATTATTGTCTATGAACTACCTGCTCCACATCATGGCGCGCCAGGGCTATGCCCTGACGTTCGGCTTGCTGTTTGCCGAAGCACTTGGACTGCCCTTCCCGGCTGCGATCGCATTGGTAGCGGCGGGCGCTGCCGTCGCATCCCACACCCTATCCGGGTCGGCGGTTCTTCTCGCCTCAATGGTCGCCCTTTTGATCGGCGACTCGGCGCAGTTTTGGCTGGGACGCTACTCCGGATGGGCGCTGTTGGGATTCCTGTGCCGGCTCTCGATGAATCCCGAAACCTGCATTCTTCGCTCGGCCGAATCATTCTACAAACGCGGCAAGGCAACGCTGATCATTGCCAAATTCATACCGGGAATCAACACCATGGCGGCGCCGCTAGCGGGCAGCATGAAGATGCGCTTCGGGCAATTCCTGCGGTTGGATTTTCTGGGAGCGCTGCTTTACAGCTCGACCTACTTGCTGGTGGGGTATCTCTCGCGCGATTTTCTTGCGGCCACGTTGAGCGGGTTTCACGCCGCGGGACGGGCCATGGAGATCATCGTTATCACTGCGTTGGTGGTGTATGCAATTTACCGCGGCGTGCAGTTTCGCCGATACAAGAAGTATCGGGTCATGCCGCGGGTGCAAGTCCAGGAACTGGCCGCGCGTCTGGCATCGGACGAGGCCAACCGGGTGCTGATCGTTGACGTTCGTAGCCACGGCTACTATGACATGGGTTCGGAGCGCATCGCCGGCTCGATCCGCATCGAGCCCAACAATCTCGAGGAGGAGATCAAGAATCTACCCAAGGACAAGGACATTTATCTTTACTGTACTTGAGCGCGCGAAGCGACTAGCGCCCGGGTGGCGCATTTACTGCGGGAAAAAGGATTCAACACGTTTGTAATCGTGGGCGGTTTAACCGCGTGGCGTAAGGCCGGGGGACATCTGGAGTCCGTACCCAAGGATGATCTGGTGAAGCTGCCGACGTTCAGCTAAGCATTTGGGCGGCTGCCTAGCTCCCGGTTTTCTGACTATGGCGGGGCGCAACTTTTCGCTGTCAAGGGGTTGCAACAATCGTAGGAGCCCGGTGTCTCGCGTTTTGCGAGACGTGGGTTGTTCACGTGCCGGGAGACGCCGATGCGCCGCATCGTCATTGCACTTCTGCTGATCGCGTTGATGGTGGCTTTCTGTGAACTTGCAGCCTCCCCCGCACCTTCCGAAATATCCACCACCATTTACGATTCGAATCCCTCGCATGTCTGGAACCGGCTTTATGCGGCCTTGTTGATTCGTGAAGACCGGCACGGAACTCAGTTCGGCGCGGATTCGCTCGATCCGCTTCTGTGGCCTGAAACGGAGCACTTGCTCGCGGAGCCTTCTCACCAGCTTGCCCTGCGGGTTCTCGATGAATTCTTACAGACGCACGCGGAGAATCTCATTCACGATCCCATCAAGCGTGCCTTGTTGCAGCGTGATCTGTGGGCCGTGTTCGACTGGTCCGTCGAACAATTCGCTTCAAGGGATCGGCCTCAGTACGCCAAAGAGAAGAAGGAATTGCAGATTCGACTCGCGGAGGTACTCCGCCGACTGGCGCTCACGCCAGAAGCAGTTAAGTCTCTGCCTGACAATTATGCTCAGGCGGTGGCCTCAGATGCATTCGCCAGAGAATATGACTCAGCGAACCCTGAGCGGCCGTTCCTGCCCCCAGACTTGTTTGACCCGCATGGTCCGTGGGCCGGCATTACGCCCAGTCCGGAGTTTGATGGTCTGGGCGTAGCCAAAATGCACATCTTTAACGTCTCGGGACGCTCCAGCTTCCTGGTGTTCGTAAAACTGCCAGGCGGACATAAGGCAACGTTGGATTATTTTCAGGCTTTGTGGAACTTTCCTCAACCGTGGGTGCAGGAGACAAATTCGGATCAAGCTGTGTTGAATCCCGCGCTGCCGTCGTTTCCCGCCGGAACCCAGGTCGCGCTGGTACGCCGCATGAACCTGTTTGACAATCAAGGCAACCTGGTGACTTCGAACATCACCGAGAGCGTGCAGATTCGCGTGTATCACGGAATTACCACGACTGCCGAGCGCTTCTTCAGCGGCAGGTTAGCCGATACCATCAGGAACAGCGGACAGGACTTTTACGAGATCAAGCTCAGCCGTCCGCTGCTATTTTCTGCGAAGAATGGCGGCCTGCGAGCAGTCGGTCGCGACGAAAGAGAGTTTCTCACTTTTCAGACGAAAGGTGGAGACCCAATCGAGGGCACTGAGCCTTCTGCCAGTCCGGATTCTATAAACGAAGCTCCTCTCGAGTTACAGCGCTGCGTCTGGTGCCATTCTGGTGGAGGGGTGCGCTCGTTGAATAGCAGGGAAGCGCTCCTGCGTCCCAATCGAATGCAGATGGAACCGGGGAGCTCCGACTATGGCTCGATCTACTGGGGCGACAGCTCGGCAATCGACTGGAAGCAGAATCATTATGACTGGGGCTTGCTGAATGGATACTGGAAAGCGACATCTCCGCTACCCTAGCAATTTGATTTCCTCAAAGATGCCTTCACGCACCGAATTGTCTCAAGTGATGATCCAAATGTTTGTACATTCCCCGGCTCCACTCTTGCGGGGTGAGAGCGCCAAAGAAAAGGTGCGCATGCCGAGTACACTGAGCTTCCGCTCCCTCCCAAAATTGCCGAACCTTTAGCTTGAGTTGTTCGTGTTCGCGCAGAAACTCGCGCCGGTCAGAGACAAGCAGGTTCTTGTCGGTAGGACTGTTTCGCGAGAGTGGCTTCTCGTTGGTATAGATCGGCTTGACAAAGGATCCGATCAACCTTCCGATTAAGATGCGCGGCGGGTTGATGCGGCCCGAGGCCATATCGATTGCGGCCGAGCAGTGCGCCATCATCTGGGCAACGTCCAATCTTTCCCCATCGGCGTTGGGTCGCAGGTTGCAGCTTGTCGATGCGGGCGACCACCTCGTCCGCTGTCTCTTGCTCGAAGAGATTTTTCATACTTTCCCAAAGACCTGTCTTGAAGATCGCCGAAAATCATAGCATTGCGGCAGTCGCGAACTCTTTCCAAAAACTTTGTGGCGCGAGAGTTACAATTGGGCGCTTTTGCTCAGATGAATAGCTTTGCCAGCCGCGATAAAACCGCTTCATTGGCGGAACCGCCCAAGCAATCTGGGACGTACGTCACTGATCCCAGGATGAACCGTGTGCTTTTCCTTCTCGGCCTTTCGGTTCTGATCAACTATATTGACCGCAGCAATCTTTCGATCGCAGCGCCTCTAATTCAAGATGAGCTGGGGATTTCCGCGTCGCAGCTGGGTGCGTTGCTGTCGGCTTTTTTCTACACCTACGCCTTGCTGCAAATTCCCGCTGGTTGGCTGGTGGACCGCTTCGATGTAAAGTGGGTCTTTGCCTTGGGATTCTTCATATGGTCCGCGGCTACGGCAGTCACCGGAGTTCTGCACGGATTTGTGGCATTGCTGGCCATCCGCGTGGTTCTCGGCGTGGGAGAATCTGTAGCCTTTCCCGCATATGGGAAGATTCTGGGCACCCACTTCCAAGAGAGCAACCGCGGATTTGCCAACTCCGTGATCATCGCGGGGCTGGCCTTGGGACCGGCGATCGGCATGCTCCTGGGAGGTAACTTCGTTGGGCGCTTTGGATGGCGGCCATTCTTCGTCACTCTGGGGCTCGCAGGTTTGTTGTGGCTCGTGCCTTGGTGGGCATGGATGCCGCGCAGTGTACCTTCTTCTCCCCGGATGTCAAACCAGCGTTCGGGAGTTCTTGCCATTCTGCGGCAGCGATCTGCATGGGGAACATGCGTCTGTCAATTCAGTTTCAATTACGCTTCGTATTTCCTGGTGACTTGGCTGCCCTTCTATCTGATTCGCGAACGGCATCTTTCCATGACGCAGATGGCGAAGGCAGGAGGATTGGTCTACGTTCTATTTGCCATTTCGTCTGCCCTCTTCGGAAAACTGTCGGACCGCTGGATCGCGGGCGGCGGCTCTCCCACGCGCGTGCGCAAGACATTGGCGACCGTGGGAAACACCGGCATGGGTATTTTTCTCGCGGCGTCCGCAGTTGCGCCGAACGCCGTTTTTCTGTGGACACTTGCGCTGGCGGGCGCCTTCATGGGTGTGTCTGCTTGCAATATTTGGGCGATGACGCAAACCCTGGCTGGACCGCGCATGGTGGGCCGTTGGACGGGCGTGCAAAACTTCGCGGGAAATTTCGCCGGCGCAGTTGCACCCACACTCACGGGAATTCTGCTCGACCGTACCGGCCACTTTTATTGGGCATTTTTCATTACAGCGGTTGTGGTCTGGATCGGCGCTGTCAGTTGGATCTTTATCGTCGGGCCGATTAGAGAAGTGGAATGGGAAAAGGACCACCACGAATTTCACGGCTTGCCTGCCTACGCCGCGCCGGAATCGCCGCAGCCGTAATACACTCTTTTCATGAAGCGCGAAATCGAAGTCAAATTTCGAGTTGCGGATTTGCGGGGACTGGCCCGTAAGTTGCGAACAGCAGGATTTCGCCTGGTCACGCGGCGGACTCACGAGATGAATACGCTCTACGATCTACCAAGCGAAGCGCTGCGGAAACGAAAGGAACTGTTAAGGTTGCGAAAGTATGGTTCGTCCTGGAAGCTGACCCATAAGAGCGGCGGCAAAACAGGACTTCACAGCAGCCGGGTCGAGTTGGAAACGGGCGTCGATGACGGGAACAAGATGGATGCGATTCTGCGGGCATTGGGATATGCACCGTCGTTTCGGTACGAAAAATTTCGCGCGGAGTGGAAGGATAAGACCGGCAATGTGGTGGTGGATCAGACGCCGATCGGCAACTTCTGCGAGATTGAAGGTCCGTCGCGATGGATTGATGCAACGGCGAGGAGGCTCGGCGTGAATCGTGAGGACTACATCACGAAGAATTATGCGACGCTGTTCGCTGAGTGGAAAAAAGAAACGAAGAGTTCCGGGAAAGAGATGACATTCAAGGCGGTCAAGGCATGAGGGTGCCCCATCCTTGTCCCTCAGTTTCTGGAGGGACAGGGTGGGGAATTTGAATCTGAGGTTCAACTAAAACCCATACGAAAATCAAAGACCGCTTCTTCTTTGATTCCAATTACGCGCCGTGGCACTTTTTGTATTTCTTGCCGGAGCCGCAGGGGCAGGGGTCGTTTCTCCCCACTTTTTCCTGGCCGCGGACGACTTGCTGTACGGGCTGCGCGTCTCCTGCTCCGGCCATGCGGGCTTGTTCGAGTTCGCGGCGTTTGCGGCGCATGAAGGCTTCTTCCAGTTCGTCAGCGGATGTTGAGACTAAGCGCGGAGGGCGCCGACCGTTGCCGTCTCCGTCATGACCAGGCGTACCCGGACCTGGCCCTTGCGCGACCGGCGCACTCGGTGGCGGTGTGTCTGGCGGACGCTCAAGGATCTGCATCAGGTAGAGATAGCGGACCGTGTCTTCCTGGAAGCGCTGCATCATCGCTTCGAACATGTCGAAGGATTCTTTTTTGTACTCGACCAGGGGATCGTGCTGGCCGTAGCCGCGCAGGCCGATGCCCTCTTTCAAGTGATCCATGCTCAGGAGGTGATCTTTCCATTGCTGGTCGATCACGCTCAGCATGATCATGCGCTCGTGATGGCGCATGGCGTCGGGGCCAATCAGTTTCTCTTTGGCGTCGTAGCGCTCTTTTAGTTTTTCGAAAATGGCGTCGCCGAGTTCCTGGCGATTGAGCGTGTCGGCCTTCACGCCTTCAGCCAGGAAATCGACGCCGAAACGCGTGAACACGGCATCTTTCAGGCCCTTGATGTTCCAATCCGCCGCGTGGGCTTTGACCGGACAATATTCTTCGATCAACTCGGCGAGAATCGCCGAGACATAATCTTCAAGAATCAGATCTTTCTGATCGGTTCCTTCCAGCAAGCGGCGGCGCAGGCCATAAACGGCCTCGCGCTGCTTGTTCATGACGTCGTCGTATTCGAGCAGATGTTTGCGGGATTCGAAGTGCTGCCCTTCTACGGCTTTCTGAGCGGTCTCGATGCGGCGGCTGATCATTTTGGACTCGATGGGCACGCCCTCTTCCATCCCCAACTTCTGCAGTAGGGTCGAGATCCATTCTTTGGCGAAGATGCGCATCAGGTCATCTTCGAGAGCGAGGTAGAAACGCGAAGAGCCGGGATCGCCCTGGCGGCCGGCACGGCCGCGGAGCTGATTATCGATGCGCCGTGATTCGTGGCGCTCTGTGCCTAGAATGTGCAGGCCGCCGACGGCGGTCACTTCATCGTGCTCAACATCCGTCTGCGCCTTGTAGCGATTGAGGGCGTCGGTCCACGCGGCGGTTGGAACGGTGTATTCGTTGCCGTTGTAATAAAAGATGGAGGTCTGCCCATCTTCCTGTGGACCTTCAATCTTTCCCTGCGCCACGCGCAATTGCTGGGCGATTCCCTTCTTGACCAGCTCCTGCTTGGCCATGAACTCGGGATTGCCACCAAGCAGAATGTCGGTGCCGCGGCCGGCCATGTTGGTTGCAATCGTGACCATGCCCTTGCGCCCGGCCTGGGCCACGATTTCGGCCTCGCGCTCGTGGAACTTGGCATTCAGGACGACGTGCTTGATTCCTTTTTTCTTCAGCAGGTCCGAGAGGCGCTCGGATTTTTCGACTGACGTCGTGCCCACCAGCACGGGCTGGCCTTTCGCGGCGAGTTGTTGGATTTCGTCGGCTGCCGCGAAATATTTTTCTTTCTCGGTGCGGTAGACGATGTCGGGATTCTCGATGCGCCGCATTTCCATGTTGGTCGGAATCACGACGACCTCGAGCTTGTAGATGTTGTCGAACTCGGCTGCTTCGGTTTCCGCCGTGCCTGTCATGCCGGCCAGCTTCTTGAACATGCGGAAATAATTCTGGAAGGTAATGGTGGCGAGCGTCTGATTCTCGCGCTCGATCTTGACGCCTTCCTTCGCTTCAATCGCCTGGTGCAGGCCGTCGGACCAGCGCCGTCCGGGCATCATGCGTCCCGTGAACTCGTCGACGATGATGACTTCGCCGTCTTTAATGACGTATTCCACATCCTTGCGATACAGCGCGTGCGCCTTGATCGCAGTCTCGACGTGATGCTTGAGCGGCCAGTTCTCCGGGTCGGCGATGTTTCCGATGCCGAGAAGTCCCTCAACCTTCACCCAGCCGTCGTCCGTCACTGTAATGTTGCGGTGCTTTTCATCGACCACGAAATCGCCCGTCAGTTGTGCCGGCTCTCCGGGCGCCACTTCGAGTTCTTCGCCTTTCTCGAGCTTGGGGATGATGCGGTTGACTTTGTAATATTTGTCGGTCGATTCCTCGCTCGCGCCAGAAATAATCAGCGGGGTGCGGGCTTCGTCGATGAGGATGGAATCGACTTCGTCGACGATCGCATAGTTGTGCCCGCGCTGCACACAATCCTTGATGTCGAACTTCATGTTGTCGCGCAGATAATCGAAGCCGAACTCGTTGTTGGTGCCGTAGGTAACGTCAGCCGCGTAGGCCGCGCGCCGTTGTTCATCGTCAAGATCATGCACGATCACGCCGACCGTGAGACCGAGGAAGCGGTACAGCCTGCCCATCCATTCCGAGTCGCGTTTGGCCAGGTAATCGTTGACCGTAACCACGTGGACGCCGCGGCCGCTGAGCGCATTGAGATATACGGGAAGCGTTGCGACCAGCGTTTTGCCTTCACCAGTCTTCATTTCCGAAATCGTCCCGCGGTGCAATACCATGCCGCCGATCAACTGAACGTCGAAGTGGCGCATGTTCAGGACCCGGCGTCCGGCCTCGCGGACGACGGCAAATGCTTCGACCAGAATCTCGTC
>Ga0185299_10003686_pt1 | contig 19763 bp, 17 predicted proteins | sample PaiPotPPA55metaG_FD_128002 | JGI IMG/M metagenome (GOLD analysis project Ga0185299, IMG submission 128002) | Iron sulfur acid spring bacterial and archeal communities from Banff, Canada, to study Microbial Dark Matter (Phase II) - Paint Pots PPA... ...
TCAGCAGAAGGAGGCTCGGACAGAAGAAGTCGCTTGAACTTGGTTGCAGGTAGCCCTACAGTGCCGAACATCGAGAGTCGCTGCAATCAACTAAAACTCGGACATTCTCAACGCGCCCAGGAGATGTGCCGGCGGACATTTTGGCCGAGCGCAATACCCACGGCGGCAGGCTATGGGTAGAGTGCCGGAGCCAATCAAGGCGTACCGTCTATAACCGTCTATTTTCCGCCGGGCAGGATCTGTTTCGATTGCAACAACGCGATCGTGGTCACTGTGTTCGGCCCGAAAGGTTGCAGATGCGGTTTGCCATTTTAGAACATCTGCCACGGCGCGAATCGGTGGATTCTGGGCGGAACGGTATTGGTCGAACAATTGATGCAGAACGTTGATAACTATTATCGTGGGCGTGATTACCTCGCTCCAGTCGACTGGGGAAAGTTTTTTGCCCAAAACCCGGAGCTCGGCGGGTACCGTTAGGTTGGAGTTAGGGCGAAAAGGTTCGTCACACGAGAATGACTATGAAGATCAAGTTGGTTACTGGATTTTGGTTCCAGTACCAGGAGCCATAGACGAGATAGTGTGAATGTACGAACGCTACCGTTAGAAAGGCGCTTTGCGGCGGAGGGCATGCAGAAGTTCGAGATTTTCCGCACCGGCATGCTGAAGTTCCTGGAAGTTGTGCAATCCATGGCGCCCGTTCCGATGAACGGCTCGCCTCCGCTCTTTGATTTCATCCGGGACCGCCTGCAGAACAGGGATCGAAAGACCTTCAATCGCTGGGGGACACACCTTCGTGAATCCAAAGCCGAGGTTCTTCTTTGGCAAAGACGGCAAACCCGCTCCTCGCGTCGCGAGCAGCCTACCAAGTGCTTGGATTGGTGAGCTAGATGAGCTCGCGCGTGCGCAACAGGGAACTCGAATGATTCAGGTCTGGCTGTGGCAATTCCCATCTCCAAGTTTAGCGCGGCTGGTCCACCTGCTCAGAAAGGAGGTCCCGGCGGTACTCTGAGCCGTCAGTTGCCTTGATTGCTTTTTCTTTGGCAATGGCGTCGTCTGCCTTCTGGATCTGGCCCGCCTTCGCGTACAAGCGCGCAAGTTCGGAATAAGCGTCACGGTTGTCCGGCTGGAGCGCTACTGTTGTTTCAAGGTCTCGAAGGGCTGCCTGCTCGTTACCTAAACGCGCCAGAGATCGCGCACGCCAAAAATAGGCCTGGGCCCCCTTCGGATCGAGAGTTACGGCCTGATCCAGTTCTTTCTTACTATGCGCCAAATGTCCGCCCTTAAGTAGGACAACTCCCAATTCGCGATGATACAAAGCCGTGGCGGGTGCCAGCTTGATGGCTTGCTGAATGGCTGCCTCCGCCTCGTGCGGATCCCCTTGCTCGAGGTACGCCATACCTAAGAGAAGATAAGCAGGATGGTAACGAGGAGACAGTCCAAGAACTTGGTTGCAGTATTGGACGGCCTGGTCGTAGCGACGTAAAAGGAAGGAACTGACGGCCATGCGGTAGGGCACCACGGCGGTGTGAGGGTCTCGTTTGAGGGCCTTCTCCAGCTCTGTCAAGGCCTTCTCCTGATGATCTTCCAACTGGTAGACCCAAGCCAATGCGACCAAATAGTGAGCACTCTGGGGGGCACTCTCGACTGCCGCGGAGAGTTCTTTCTCCGCCGCCTCTTCCTGACCAGTTAGTGCGAGGGCCAAGCCGCGCGTGTAGGATACGACACCCGGTGCACCGCTGCTGTCGGGAACATCCTTCAAAACCGTGAATGCCTCGATGGGCTCGTTGGCTTCGAGGCTCGCCTTGGCCAGGAGCAGTTTGATGTCTGGGTCGTCCGGCCTCAATTCGTTAGCGCTTTCCAGAAGATACCGCGTTTTTTGGGGCTGATGATAACGCGCGCAGAGCGCGGCCACGGTCACAAGTAGAGGAACGTCGCGAGCCATTCCGCGCGTAGCCTCGTCAATCGTATTTAATGCAGCTTGGGTTTTTCCGGCGTCGAACTGGGCGCGAATCAGGTTCGACCACATGGCGTCATCGCATGGCGATTCTTCCCGCAGCTCAAGAAGATGCGGGAGCGCTTCCTGCGACCTGCCCGCCTCGAGTAGAACCACGGCCAGGGTGTACCGAGCCGATTCAAGCTTCGGGTCCATCGAAAGTGCCTTCTGGATCTCACGAGCGCCGAGGGCGCTATTGTGCCGCTGGAGGTAGCTCAGCCCCAGGTTATAGTGGATGGTTGCCGAGTTATTTCCCAATTCAATGGACCGACGGAAGTGGGCGATGGCCTGATCTAGTTTTCCCCCGGCAGATTCGCTCATGGCCAACAAATTGAAGTTTCTGGCGGAGGGGTCGCGTTTGACTAGGACGCCAAGGATCTCCTGTGCACGCGCAAAATCGTGAGCTTTGTATGCTTGGAGTCCCTTTTCGTTCAAATCCTGCGGAGACTGGGCAAGCCCGGAAGCAGCGTGCCCAATCAGAAGAAGCAAGAGCGGAAACGGGAGCAGGTTCTTCATGGTCCTTGCGCACGTTACTTTAGGCGCGCAATGAGTCGCCGATTCGCTGCCAAGTCCGGTAGCGCAAGGTCGAGCTCATGAATCAAACGCATTTGGTTTTCATTGAACCACCCGATGCCATCCTGGAACTGAATCAACATGCGCTTGGAGCGATATTGTTGCACATCGAGGTCCACGTCGCGATAGTTCGCTTGCCGTCGGCTGTAATCGAAATCGAGCTTCGCGTCGACGTCGTGCATTACATAGCGCAAGTTTTGAGCGTATTGCAACGTATTAGAAAAATAGTCACTAGCAGCAAACATGGGCATCGGCGGTTCAGGTCGGCCCCAGTTGCGATCGACGATCATTTGGAGGATCCCGGGAATCGAGATGTGATAGAGGTGGCCATCGGTGACTTGAGTGTTGATGTCAACAACGCGTACGTTGGGGAATTCAGCAGATTGGGTGGGGACAAAACTGGCCATCAGCTTCAGGAAAGCTTCTTGCTGGTCGCGACTCGTTGCGCGATCGAAGTACAGCGCAGCGAGGTGCGCATAGCTCATCGCGCAGTTACCGGCAGTGTTCACGAGGCGCATGTCATTGAGATTCACCGGCCCATAGTGTCCCTGCCGAACGTGGAGATATAGCGTCGCCTCGCAATGCCCGTAACTCGCCTTGTCATTGGTTCGACAAGGGCAAGGCGCTGTACAGGGGCAGCACACAATGCCCTCACCCTTGAGGTGCCAATCCGCTCCGTCGGAACTGGCGGAATAGTGCTGTGGGCCAGATAGCGGATTCTGACCAAGGGAAGCGACTGGCAACCAAGCGAGCCAAGCCAATACCAGCGTCTTTTTCATGCAGGATCCACCCTCGGGGCCTGTCGCCCTAAATAATCACGCAGCCTACCTGGTGATACCAGCTGTTCCCATAGCGGTCCAAGCGTCTCGGATCGCGCTTCGCCGGCTGCGTGGAGCCTTGTTCATCCGTGGCCCTGCACACCAATTCCGCGGCACCAAGGCGGTTCAGGTCCAACTCCGAGCGCCACCAGGCCCACTCGTAGGTTGCAGCACGGTCGATGGTGGCTGGCTGCCACGTGACCCCTCCATCGGCGCTGACGTCAACCTTGGCGATTTGACCCTGGCCGGACCATGCGATGCCCCTTGTCACTACCTTGCCGTGACGCAGGACGGCACCGTCCTCCGGACTGAGAATCAGTGACTTGACCTGGACACGCGGCAGTGGCCGCGACTCATATTCGCCTGATGGGCTCTCTGTCAGCTCGAGATATGCCATCTGGTTCGCGGGGAGCGCGGTCTTCGAAACCACAATCCGCTCCAGCCACTTCACCGCATCCATTCCGTACCAGCCCGGAAACAGCGCGCGCCAGGGTGCGCCGTGATGGCGGCTCAACGGTTGCCCGTTAAGATGGGTGACCACCATTCCGTCAGCGCACGCTCGGCTGGTTTGAATGCTCCTCGCATACCCATCTCGGCCGAACAGGTTTAAGTAGGTCCCAGTGTTCGCGGGCCGCGCCAATGAAAGCACTTCGCCCAACGACCATCCTTCCCAGATTCCATTGCTCACTTTACCGACGGTCGCGACTGGATTTCCCGCGCATTCAAGAACCGCTCCCAGTTTGCGTTTCTCAAGAGATGCCAGCCGATCAGGTGTTATTTCCTGGGGGCGCTCAACCTCCCCTTCGAGGTGCAGGAACGAGGCCCCGATGTCCGAAGGAATCTCGCCGTGATTTCTAACGTAGAAATCCTCCACTGCCGTGTATCGGCCGCGTAAGGAGCAAATGTCAAAATCCACTGTCAACGGGTGGGCGGAGATGACATGGTGCTCCGCCAAAAGTCCCCTCACCGAAATCGGAAGCGCAAGGCTAGCGAAAGCGATGAATGTGCGTCGATCTGTATAGCTCAGCCGTGGCGGACTCATGTTCGTGAGGGTGCCAAACTTTCCGCGCGCAATCCGGTCGTCCCATCTATACCCTCCACAGGAGAGTGCAGTGGGATGCGTTCACTGAGTGACGTCCAGGTGTATGCGCGTGACTCCTTTGTCGAGTATGACTTCACCCTGGCATCGTACGTGAAGTTCCGCTTGTTCAGTGGCGCTGCGAGGATGGCAATTGCCTGGCGCTTGCCTGGACCCAACGTCCGCGTCTCGCGTCACTCTGCCGCTCATCAGGCTGTCACAGAATAGGTTGATTTTCAAGAAAACAATGTCGTCGGGGGAGCCTGGCACGGAACGAAATGTCCCATGGAAGTTGTCTAGATTCGTGGGATTGTATTTGTCTCGGCCGACTCACCGAGAGTCAGGGCAAAAGGATTGCCGCCCGAGATCACTGGCAATTTCATCAAAAATGCCACTACCGGGAATCGCTGGCGCGTGACACCCCGGTAGCCCAGTTCCTCCGCGGCAAACTCTTCCAGCTGAAGATCCGAATACGGGGACATGCCTGATGTGGCGTATCGAAACGGGAGGTTGCAATCCACCGATGGCGAGCGGACCATACCCAAGCAAAGTCGACCTGGAAAACGATCATAGCGACGTCAAAAGAATGAGTTCGGAAGTAACTCTCCGGTAGGGAGCCTGTTTCACGCGGGCTCGCAACTCAAACTCCGAGACCGAGGACAAACATCCCCACGATCATCACGGCAATTCCGACGTAGAGCAAGTGGAGAGGACGTCCTTTTACGCCCTGCCATTCGTGAGTGATGAGTCCGCAGATGAAAGTCGTTGCGATCAAGATGGCGTTCCAGAGAGACCAGCCGAGTGTCGGTCCTAAGCGGCCAAGATCGTTCGCACCCCACCCGTATACGATCACCGACCCCGTCCAAAGGATCCCCATGAGCAACGCGTCCAGCCAATCTACAAAAGTTGACTGAATGACCAGCCGGCTCCAGGATTTGTTCTTTTGCAGCAACAGAAAACAGTAGCCGACGTTTAACAAGCCTCCTGCAGGGATTAACACGAGCCACATCGCATTAAGGGCGTTGTCCTTGGTTGCCCCGAGTTTCGCTGCAGCTGTCATAATAGCGGGGCAAAAAGCGTAACCGAAGTTCAGCGCAGCTGATAAAACTCCCGAAAGTATGCAGAAGGTAAGCGCCAGAGAGAAGGAACGCTTTGGACCGATCATCCCTGTGACGGGTTTGTTCTCGAGCACCTTATCGCGTCGGTCTCCGGCGATGGCGCATACCACAACGCCCGCGGTGGTCACAATGTTGCCGGCAATAACCATCAGGCCGTTGCGCTGGAAAATCATATCGGGAGTAAGAAGGACAAGCGGAATAAGGGCACCGAGCGACGTATAGAGCGCGGTACTGATTGAAAATCCTAACGCCATGCCCAGTGCGTCCACACCGAGGCCAAAAAAGACCGAACCGGCGCCCCATCCGAGTCCGAACAATGCCGCTAACATAATTTGCCGCGGAGGCACCAGCGAATAGACCTCGGCCAGCCTCGGAACGGTGGAGAGCGCCACCGCCAAAGGCAGAATAAAAAATGCGATGACTGAGAACCAGAGCCATAGATGCTCCCATTTCCATGCGCGGGTGTACTTCATGGGCAACACGAAGACACCCTGAGCTACGCCGGCGACAAAGATCCAGGCTAGACCGATTACGTAGGCTGTGGTCATCCATGAATTCTTAAATAAATGTTGCGTGCAATGCAACAATAAAGATCGTCGGCCTGTACCTCCATGGTCAACTATTTTATAGACACGACACCATACATTGGTATACTGGCGAGCGATCGCGGCGGCCGCTGAATGATCTTTGGGGCGTAGGGCAATGTTTAGACTTTGCTTCCGGCCGAGGACGAGGAGCCGAAGTTCGACAATGCAAAGCGGCGGACAGAAGCGCGAAGGCAAGCCACCCCACCGACGGCAGTGCTATCCGCGTGCGGAGCTTGAAGTCGACTTCGTCAAGACCGAGGATCCTTCCGTTGGCAGTGACGTGTCGCGCAGCGTGCGCCCCTATCTCGCGGAAGACGACTTGCCGAGTTAGCGATGCAAGAAATTCGTGTCACGATGTTGGGGATGGGCCGAGTTGGCCGCGATGTTGTGCGCCTCATTTCCACCCGTCCAGGGTTTCGCGCTGTTGCAGCCCACAGTCGAAACCCTCGTTTCCACGGAAAGGACCTGGGCGTTCACGCCGGCACGAATCCTCTGGGCATCGAGATCACCGGGGACCGGGGCAAAGCACTAGCGACTGCCTCGGATATCGCCGTTATCGCGACCACTTCATTTTTGCGCGACGTCGCCAACGACATCCGCGCAGCTGCGGCGGCCGGTCTCAACGTAATCTGCACGGCGGAAGAGTTGTTGTTTGCCTGGGTCGCGGACCAGTCGCTCGCCGAGAGTCTCGACCGAGTAGCTCGACACCACGACGTCACTATCCTCGGAGCGGGAGCGAACCCTGGTTTCATTTTTGATTCCTTTGTCCTGACCGCAACCGGCGCCGTTTGGCGCGTGGATTTCATCCGGGGACGACGGGTAGTCGACTGTTCCCATTTCAGTACCACCATCCTGCGACGGCTAGGCTTCGGGTATACCGAGGATGAATTTGCATCAGGCGCGAGCGCGGGCACGATCTATGGGCATATTGGGTTTCCCCAGTCGATTTCACTACTGGCCGCAAAGCTGGGTGTGGAATTAGATGGAATTCAGAAGCACCTTGAGCCAATCCTTGCTGAGAAACCTTACGTGATGGGTGCTTTGGAAATCACGCCAGGCCGAACGGTTGGCTTTATCCAGCGAGCGATCGGGTTCCTCCGAGGAAAACCCTGGTATCAGGCCGAATTCGTAGGTCATGCCAACCCAAGCGCTGCAGGTTTCGCGGTGATGGACAGCTTTGATATCCAGGGCTATCCGAACCTGCACTTTTCTGTCGAACCTGGATTCAACCCTCATTTTACTTCAGCCGCAGTTGTGGCGAATTCTCTGCGCCGCGTCATCGAGTCGAAGCCTGGTTTGGTGACGATCGCTGATTTGCCTCCGGCATTTCCATCGCCCGGTACCGGAACATTCGCATGAAATTAAAGAGTCGAGGCAGACGTTTAAGTGAGCGGCAATGGACGACAGCCCAGCGCGGGGGAGCGATTTGATTCACAGGCAACAAATATATTGACACTACACTTTTTGGAGTGATAGCTTGGCCGCCTTTGCGCGCGATCTTGGCGAGAATCGAAGGCTATCTTATGAGACTTTTGAACTGGAAGCTGGTCCTTCTCATCGCGTTTTTGTTTTATCCATCGCGAGATGCCGTACCCCAACAGACCGCGGACTACTTCGTCTACCAAGGACAGCCGAAGGCCGTCATCGTCGCTCCCGCCGGACCGCTTTATCAGTTTGCGGCGCATGAGTTGCAGCGCTATTTCGAAGCATTAAGCGGCGCGCGACTTGAGATCATGAATCCTCAAGAGGCCCGGCAGGCGCCGAGCACCTCAAGTTGGATCCTGCTCGGTGGGCCGGAGGCCAATGACCTCGTCAAAGATGCGGAATCGAAGAAGTTAGTCCAATTCGATGGCCTGAAGGCTGGCGGATTCATTGTCCGAAGTGTGGAGGTCGCCGGCCGGCACGCGTTGATCGCAGGGGGAAGCGATCCGGCGTCGACGATGTATGCCGCCTACGATCTCGTCGAGCACCTCGGCGCAGTCTTTCTGATTACCGGCGACGTGTTGCCACTAAAGCGCGCCAACCTGCCCTCTTCTGCCCTGGATGTGCGAAGTGAACCGGCTTTCGCAAAGCGCGGCCTCTACACGACATTTGAATACGAAAACCGGTCGACTATGTCCATCAAAGAGTGGCACCACTGGCTCGACCAAATGGCCAAACTTAAATTTAACTATCTTCACCTCCAGTGGTATCCCTACGAGCCTTGGCTTAGATACGAATATCACGGCGAAGTGAAATGGATGGGCGATGTCTCGAAGCCACAGAGCGGTTACATGCTTAGGTACCACGATTTCGGTCGGCACCGGACTTCCGAGATGGAAGTCGGTAAAGACAAGTTCAAGGCCGCTGGTATTTACCCGGGCCTTGCCCCACCGGAGTTTCAGAATCTTCGTGATTCCGAACAGGCCTTCCGAATCGCACAAACTTTCCTTACCGACATCATTGATTACGCCAAATCGCGGCAAATCGAAGTGTGGCTCGGGATTGACGCTACGTCGATTTCTCCTAATCTAGCCAAGTATACGACCCGCACCTCCAACCTCCCGTACGACCCGATCTTCGGCACCTTCATGTGTCCCGACAATCCGGTCTCGCTCGAGTTGAACGAAGCTCGCCTCAAGAGCCTGGTCCAGAGCTATCGTGCCGCTGATGGCTTCTTCATGTGGCTGCCCGAAGGCTATCCCGTCTGTAATCACAACGCCGCGGAGCGCAAGTTTTATCTGGACCGGCGTCGCGATTACTTTGGCGAAGCTGACTCACACACAGTATTTACGGCTGACATCGCATCGCACGATGACGAAATCGTTGACTCGAACAGCGGATCGATGTACTTCATCCAGAAACTGTTCGAAGCTCGCGATCGCATTGCTCCCAACGTGAAGCTGGGCATAGCCGCGTACGGGAGGCTTTACCTTTGGCCATTCATCGACAAGATGTTCCCGAAAAGTGTGCCTTTCGATGAAATGGAATCCGCTGGTGTGTGGACGCCGACCGGCGTCCCAATGGACTTGTTCGGCAAAATGCGCGGAAGGCAGAATACGATCATCAACCGCATAGACGACGACGGCAATATGTTGGGAATGCAGTTCAACGTCAACCTTTACGACAAAGATCAAGTATTGATCAGTTCTGAGAAATACGGCGTCACCGGCTTCGCTTCACAAGCCTATCGCGATCCGGAGACCGACTGGAATATCAAGTACATGTCCGAGGGCGGTTACAACGCGCACCTCACTCCCCAAGAGTTTTACAAAGACTATGCCACCCGTGTTTTTGGTGAAGGTGCCGCAGCACGGATGATGAAGGCCTTCGATACGCTCGAGAAGAATGAAGAGTTTATGGGCTGGCGGGGTCGAGGTAATTTCGGCTGCTGCGGACCGCCACCGGAACTCGAGATCGCTCATCGGTACTGGCAACAGCCGGACTACTACAGCGGTCCCGCGACTGCGGAATGGCGAGAATTCATTAGCTGGGCTCACAATCAGACGATGTACTACCAGAAGAGTATCGAGCTGCTGAGTTCTGCCCTGGCCGATTTGCAAGGTGCTCAGGCAGACGTTGCGCCGCAGTCGAATGGCAGGCTTTCTTACATGATTAATCGCACCCAAGCTTATATCCTTCATCTGCAGACTCTCGTTGCGTGGCAGCAGGCGTACATTGCTCTCGATACCGCGTTTGCCAGCAAGCCAGCAGGCATGAGCGAAGAATTCGTTCGCAATCTAGAGGCCAGCCTTGCAGGCTTCCGGGATGCTCATCAGAAGGCGCTTGCCACCGCCAACAAATGGAACGAACGGATTGACTACCCAGCTTCTGACCTGGGTGTCCTGTATCGAATCAACACGTACATGGTCACGGGAACTGAACTCGCGAGAGACCTCGTCCAGAATGTCGACAATTTTTACCACGGTCGGGATTACGTGCAACCCGTCGACTTCGGCAAGGTTTACACGCTAGATCCGGTCCTGAAGCGGGCCACTTGGCCTGAGCTGTAGCAAGGATCGGTTGCGGGACCGTACGACGGCAAAAGGGTGTCAAGTGCTATGGCCCCTACATTGGCGCGCTGGATTGCACGACCGTTGATTCGTCATTCAGACAGGATCAGGAGAATTTACTCCGATGGAGCGACGTGATTTCATCAAGCAGGTGGGAATCTATCCACTGGCAATGAGAAGTGTGGCCGCCGCTCTGACAGACGACGAGCCCGTCATTCGTCCGCAGGGCGAGCGGCAAGTACTCGACCTTTCGGGTTCGTGGCAATTGCGAATGGATCCCGCAGACAGCGGTCTCAATCGTCGATGGTTCGAAACGGAGCCTTCAAGTGTCGAGGTCCGGGCTATTGCGATCGAGGTTCCTTCGGTATGGCAGCAGTACGTGGATGGGGGCGGTGGAATTGGCTGGTACTTCAAAGTGTTTTCGCTGCCGGCAGAAGTCTTGGGCCGCGGCCTGCGGCTGCGTTTTGGAGCGGCGGACTATCGGGCGCGTGTGTGGCTCAACGGCCAAGAGCTTGGCATGCACGAAGGCGCATTCACGCCATTTGAATTCGATATTCGGCACACCGCGCGGGCCGGCGGCAACCGGTTGGTAGTCCGTGTTTCTGATGCCGGTCGCAACTTTCGAGCAATGTACTGCGGCCTGCCGGGCTGGGACACTCCCACCTGGGAACCCGTCGATGGGCTCTACTTCGACAACATCCCCGCCGGCTTTCAAGATTGGCGCGAGGGCTTTAATCACTCCGGGATCTGGCAGCCGGTTGAAGTGCTCGCCCACGACGAGGTGTATGTTGCCGACGCTTTTATTTTGCCCAAAGTGGCCTTGGGTGCGATTGAAGCGTGGCTCAAAATCGTGAATGGTACCGGCAAACCGCTCGATGTACGAGTTGCCGTCGAGGTCAAGCCCCACCAAGGATCAGGTGAACCTGCCGGCTCAAGTGACCGTACCCTACGGCTGATCCCTGGACCGAACTCGGCCACCATCAAGGTGGACCTTCGCAACGCGCGTACCTGGTCACCCGTAGACCCATTCCTGTATGTGGCCGCAGTCAGTGTCCACGAAGGGGAACGGCGGCTCGATTCTCTGCCGGTGCGTTTCGGGCAGCGGGAATTTACCGTGGGCGAAGATGGGTTTTTCCACCTGAACGGCAAGCGGATCTTCCTTAAAGGTGCGCACTATCAGAGTACCGAACCACATACGTTAGCGTTTCCGGAAAACCGGGAGATGGCCCGCCGCATCGTGGAGGTCGCGAAAGAGGGCGGGTTCAACTTCATGCGCTATCAGGGCCGGCCAACGGCGCCGTCAATTCTTGATGCCGCCGACGAACTTGGGATTATGGTTCAATCCGAGCCGGCCATCGGTGGGCTTCACGACTTTGCCGGCTCGGAAGAGCTGTGCGACCGCGAGACCCGCGAGCTCGTGGCCCGCGACCGTAATCGGCCCTCAATCGTGATCTGGAATATGAACAACGAACAGGCTGCGGGCATGAAGTTCGTCCGGCAGATGGTTCAGGCGACACGCGAACTCGATCCAACTCGCTTGATCACCGAATCAGCGGGAGGGCCGTCACATTTCTATCGGCCCTACTCGAACGAAGGCGTTTCCTACCTCACTGAGCACAGCTACCAAAACGAACCCGTTTCGGAAGGAGTCCTCGAGTACTGGCGCAAACGCGGTATACCGGGCCAACTCTATTTCATCACGGAGTTCGGCTACGGAGCCCTCGAAGATATCGACGCGGTGCTGGACAAGTACGGTCCGAATCCGAACAAACAGATGGAGGACTATCGGGGTTTCGTCGCACAAAAGCGGCAGGTAGAAAACGCCTTCGCACGCACCAACGCGCACGAAATTTTCCAGAGCCTGGCCGATCTGCGCGAAGCCGCACAAACCGTGCAGGCCAACGCGCACAAGCTAACGGTTGAGTCATTCCGCTCGAATGCCAGGTTGGGAGGTTTCAATGTGGTGCAGTTGTTCGATTCAAATTCGAACGAGTGTGACGGTTTGGTGGACTTCTGGCGAAATAAGCGCAAGAAGGCATTCGCCATATTTCAGCAATTGAACCAGCCACTGCAATTGATCGTACAGTTCAGCCCCTTGAACGCAAAGGCGGGCCATACAATGCAGGTTGACGTGACCCTCGTGAACGAGGACCAGATTAGCGGGAGCAAGACATTAGCGTTGCGCGTGACTGGCCCGACTGGGGTGGAGCTGTTTTCGAGGACGGATACCTTGGAGGCCCAACCCTGGGCAACCCGGTTGTTCAGCGGTCTGGTGCCAGTAGGGAGTGAGCCCGGGAAAGTGGTACTGGACGCTGAGTTGCGAGATGGCTCGCGCGTAGTGTTGAAGAAAACCGAGCAGTTGACGGTCTACCATTCGCGAGATTTTCACTGGCCGAGGGGGGGCTTCGCTATATTCGACCCACAGAACCGATGGCCTCGGGAAAAGCGACCGCCGGAGTTGCGGATCCATGACTACAACGCGGAAATTGACAAACCGGAGCTCGTGGTCGCCATGCAGTTCACCGCTCTCTGGCGGCAGCGCGACGAATTCCGGAAGTTCGTGCGACTCGTAGACCAGGTTCGGCGAGGGTCGACAGTGCTGTTCCTCGGAATCCCTTCCGACGGGCCGCCCCTACATCATAACCGGGGAGGGGGAAGCATCTCCAATTTCTCCGCTTTGACCGTGGGCGCGGTGCTCGGTTTTTCGCTTTACAACAATGGCGAGGCTGACGCGTGGGGCAAGTACGCCGGTCCATATGCATGGTCGGCTGGAAACAGCCGTGCCGGTTGCCCGGTGACGCGCCATCCCATTTTCCAGGGGCTCCCAGGACCTGGGCTGATGGACTGGGAGTATGGCAATATCGTCTCGGGTGAGGTTCCGGTTCCTGTTCGCCTATCCGCCGAAGATACAGGACCGGATCTCCCGATTATTTCAGTAGAGAGCGGCAGGGTGGCACTTTGCACCTACGAGCTTATAGACCACCTCGAGATCGATGGACTTGCAGAGAAGTTGTTTTCGAACCTCGTGGCCCATCTGCACCAACAGCTCCCGGCCGAGTTGCGCGCGCGTTCCCAGAGGGAGGACGAATTGCTGCAATTCCATCAAGAGCAGGTACAAGACTGCTGGGACAAGTTCCTCAGCAAGTCCGAATCAGCCTGACCTTCGGTCGATAGAGATGACTACCAAGAAATCACGTCGCAGAATTTCCATTTTCAAGTATTTTTTTCGGTAGGGGCCTCAAAAGTAGCACCATGGACAAACCCGTGGGATATGGAGAGTAAGATGAGAGAGAGTATTCGGCGGCTAGGAAAGCCCGTTAGCGGTCGCTGACACAGAAATAGGCGTTATTAATGGTGGAGACTCGAAGAGATCTTATGCGGGAAGAAGAAGTATAGTGGCCGCCCGAGGCGTCCTGCTCGGCTGCGTTTTCCTTTTGGCAGCACTGGAAACGGACCTAGTGGCTCGCGGACAGACGGAGCATCCCCTGGCTCCGGCGTTTTCGCTGACAGACATCGCCGGGAGACCCTTAAACTTGAGCGATTACAGGGGAAAAGTGGTGCTTCTTAATTTCTGGGCAACTTGGTGCGCACCCTGCCGAATTGAGACTCCACAATTCGTCGACCTCGTCAACCGTTATCGCCAGAAAGGTCTGGCGGTGGTTGGTGTTTCCCTCGACGACGAGGTGGAACCCGTGCGGGAGTTCTTTAGCCAATACAAGGTAAATTACCAGGTCGCGCTCGGCAACGAGCAAGTGTCGGAAAAGTACGGCGGCATTTTCAGTCTGCCTACAACGTTTCTCATCGGTCGTGATGGCCGGGTCTACGCCAAACATTTGGGCGCAACGGACTTGCGGATTCTTGAGGCCGAACTTCGGCAGTTGCTGTCCAGGACCGCGGAGACGAAAGTTATCGATTTCAAGTCTGCGGATGAGCATAACGCTGGTGAAACGATCGAGCCGGAAAATGCGCAAGAAATAGCTTCAGAGGTGCCAGGTACGGATCTCACCACGCTAACTGCTTCCCAGAAGGAGGCGTTCAAGGCACAACTCGAAACGCGTCACTGCACGTGTAAGTGTCAGCTGAGTGTGCTGAATTGCCGAATGGATGACAGCCAATGCAAGTTCAGTCTTGGCATAGCCCGCAAGCTTCTCGCGGAGTCTGCACTCGCTCATCCCTGAACACGAAGCGATACCCAATTAAGGGTCTGTTGCGATTCTGTTAAGTGCTGCCAAGTCAGGAGTTTTCAGATTTCGTCTCTAGCTTCCACGTTTCGGATGTGGTTTAAGTTCGCGCCTGCAACGCATTTAGAACACAAACATTTGCAAGTCGTTTTGATCGTCACCGCCGCTCATCGAAAGCTGAAGGCACTGGGTCACGCCGGATTGTGGGGCCACGGGTTATCTACGTTTGCTACGACAATTCTGGTGAATGTAAGACCGCTCAAGTCGCGGGGTAAAGGCCAACGTGCACGTCATCGGTGGTAGTGCTATTACTGTTCGCCGCTGCGATTCAAATTCCCCAGCTTACGATACTCAGGTTGGGTGTGGTCACATCAGCTTGAAGCGCTGTCGAGAACCGATTTTTCCATGCGATCAAGCCATTCTGACCAGGCTGCCCTCGCCGTATGAAGTCCCCGCCTCACTCATTGCCTCGCCATCCCGGCCGTTGATGAAGGTCAATTCCGTTTTTGACGGCGCCAAGTCTCGAAGCTTAATCTCGATGAACTCGTTGGGATATGGATTTGCCGCGGCGGGGTCGGGCTCACCGGCAAGAAATGATTCGATGATATGCCGTGTGGGCTCGAGGGCTAGATATTCGCCCGTGTATATGTAGGTCCGGCCGCCTTCCGCTTTGCTTTCGAAGCGATAGCGCCCACCTGCGCGAATGTTCGTTGAGACTTTACCCAGCCAGCGCTCCTTCGCCTTGGGATTTGTCCACGCAGAGTAAACGCTTTGAGAGGCGGCGTTTATCGTGCGGGCCAACATGATCGAATGCGCTGGTTTCGTCACGGCTGCCCTCCACGAATCGAAATGGTCGTATTGAGGTCTTTGTCGGCCTTCAGGCCGTTTTTGTGAGCTTGATGCCCTTGAAAATCAATCCAAGCCGCTTCTACGATCCTTGCAGAATCTGTTCTCCTTAAAACGTTCCGCACGATTTGTTGAACCAATCTGGAAGAGCTATTGCTCATGATCCCGAGGCCTTTTTTGAGGATCAGGGCACAGAGAAGAATATTCCATCCAAACCCTGAGTCAAGCTGAAGCCTATGAGTAGCGGGTTTTACACGATTTGGATGGGATAGTCTTCGTCGATCCCCACGACGAGCGAATAGCACGCTTTTCTGGTTCCTTGAAAACGCGCGTAGAGTTCCGGTACGGCCTGATCGGCCACGTGGAGCAAGGTGGCAGCACGGACATTACGCGGGTCCATCTGTCGTCGGAAATCTTGAGGACATGAACGTAATCCATCTTCTTAGGATCCGCACTACTGACAGGCTGTTTGGATGGGGAAGGTTGGTAGAAGCGAATCAGAACCTTGAATTGTTTCCACTCTTCCAGGACGCGGTCGACGAGAACACCTTCATCTTCCGCAATCTTGGGCATGTATTTTTGAATCTCTGATTCTAGGAAAGAGGGCGCGAAAGCGATGACGACACCTGACATCACTTCATACGGGTAGGTGCGCGCAGTAGCGTTACTTCTTGCGCCCACACGCCACCTAAGTTCTCCTTGTACGCAGCAAGCGTCGAGAACGAGGACGACTGCAAGATGTCTCCGAGATACTGGCTCAGTGCAGGAAGCTTCTCAAGAACCCGGCGCAGCTCGGGCAGGGTGTCTGAGCGAATGATAGGAGCTGTTGTCGCGCCGGCCGTCATCGCTAGTCGTGCTGAAAAATGATTCGGACCGCAGAGGCGCGGGCTATGTGTGTTACCGTTGCCGTGACGTGCGTTCCACTCCGGGCGGAGTTGCTCGGCACGCCGGCAGACGAATGTTCTGCTATGACTCTCCGCAATGTTTTGTTTCTTTGGACTCTGCGTCGGAAGGCGGGCACAAACCAGGGAATGCAACCCCCACGCCTGCAAGGCATTCGCAAGGGAAAGCCAATCTTAGCGCTGCAGAGCTCGAGTTTTGTTGCCTTTTTCCGCTCAGTTCCCCTGAATCTTGGCGTGGCTAGTGTGACTCGCGTGGAATTTCGGTTCCGCGGCAGCCGACCAGAAAGTCGAGATCTGCCCCTTTATCAGCTTGCATGACATGTTCGACGTACATTTGCTGATATCCGCCTTTTAGAATCAAAGGAGTTGGCTTCCAGCGTGAGCGTCTCCGTGCGAGTTCATCTTCAGAAACATCTAAGTGAAGCCGTCTCGCCCCGACATCCAACTCGATGAAGTCACCCTCTCGAACGAGAGCCAATGGCCCTCCGACGGCTGCTTCGGGACTGACGTGGAGCACGACCGTCCCATAAGCTGTGCCACTCATACGAGCATCCGAGATGCGAACCATGTCGGTGATCCCCTGTTTCAGAAGCTTCCGTGGCAGCCCCATATTTCCGACTTCAGACATACCTGGATAGCCTTTAGGGCCGCAGCCTTTCAGGACCATTACACACGTCTCGTCAATTTGGAGATCGGGATCTGCAATCCGCTGTTTATAGTCTTCAATGCTCTCGAAAACAACAGCGCGACCACGATGTTTCATCAGGTCTTGTGAGGCAGCGGAAGGCTTAATCACCGCCCCATTCGGAGCGAGATTGCCTTTCAGTATTGCAACTCCTCCGTGTGCCACGAGCGGATTATCGAAAGCCCGAATCACTTGGTTGTTAAAATTGGGAGCGTCCTTGCAGTTCTCCCAAATGGTCTTGCCGTTTACAGTTGGGGCGTTCCGGTGAATGTAGCCGTGCTCGCCGAGGATACGGATGGCGGCAGGCAGACCGCCAGCATAGTAAAAGTCTTCCATCAGAAATCGACCTGACGGCATGAGATCGACTAGCGTAGGCACGTTTTGACCGAGCTGGTCCCAATCTTCGAGGGTAAACGGCACGCCAATGCGACCGGCGAAAGCAATCAGATGAATGACTGCATTGGTCGATCCACCGAGGGCGCCATTCACGCGGACAGCGTTCTCAAAATTGTCTCGAGTCAAGATTTTCGAAATGCGCCGGTCTTCACGTACCATCTCGACGATACATCTTCCAGACAGATGGGCGAGAACTGATCGACGCGAATCCACTGCTGGTATGGTGGCGTTTTGCGGCAGGGAAAGCCCCAGCGACTCGACCATTCCCGCCATCGTAGAAGCTGTCCCCATCGTCATACAGTGACCGGCCGAACGGGACATGCAAGATTCCGCTTCGGAAAACTCCACTTGGGTCATCTTGCCGATTTTTAAGTCTTCACTGAACCGCCAAAGGTCAGTGCCCGAACCGATATCCCGTCCTTGAAATTTTCCATTTAGCATCGGGCCGCCAGAAACCACAATGGCGGGCACGTCACAACTTGCTGCGCCCATAACGAGTGCTGGGGTGGTCTTGTCGCAACCACACATGAGAACAACCCCGTCAATCGGGTTTCCGCGAATGGACTCCTCAACATCCATGCTGATGAGATTGCGGAATAACATCGCAGTAGGGCGAAGATTTGTCTCGCCTGAGGACATCACTGGAAATTCCAGTGGAAAGCCTCCCGATTCCCAGACTCCGTGTTTTACTCGGTCAGCCAGAGCGCGCAAGTGAGCATTACAGGGGGTAAGTTCCGACCACGTATTGCAAATACCGATCACTGGCCGGCCATCAAAAACATCTTCCGGGAATCCTTGGTTTCGCATCCAGCTACGATGGATGAACCCGTCCTTGTCGGATCGCCCAAACCATGCGGCAGAGCGGAATTTCCTTCCATCGGTGGCCATCGAAGTTTTCCTTAATTTGTTTCTTTCAAACAGTATATGTTTTACTAGTCTATACTTCTGTTTGCGGAATTAGGTTATTCCATTGAATCAACGGCTGGTTCCCGGGATATGACTTGCTCTTGAAAATCGCTCTCGAGCACAGACTGCTCGAGACGGTGAAAGCGACGAGCGCTCAAGTTGAGATGCTTGATTCCGGCTGTGCGGAATGACCGGCCCTTTTGGCTCTGAAAAGGACAAGTTCACTGTTTCGCAGACCGTGGCTGAACGAGTTTTGCCGCCTGCCGTAAGAACTTCAAGCCACAACACGATTCTGGTAAGCACCTGCTTCAGTTGTCGTGAGCAGATCAAACAGAATACGCCGAGAAATGCGGTTCATCTTTCGGAGGTTTTGGCTGGCAGTTGTTGACCAACGCTGACCCGAACAAGGAGGACGCCTTGTCCCAAATTAGGGAGACCGACGTTGGATCCGATCTGGCTACGAGCCCAGCAGTGATCTGCGGCGGACAACGTGCCTCGATAAACGGAACTGCCGCGAGATCCAGTAAGGAATCGAGGCTGGACGCGAACGGGCGCATCGAGATTTCCGGGGCTCGAACAATGATGGCCTGCGGAAGGCGCCGCTGCTTTTTTTACCAGGGTCACATTCGTAGTACCCTCTGGCCCATGCGCTTTTACAGTTCGATCCGATTATGGTGGCTGACGCCTTGCTCTTGCTGCTCGCGCCGTTCATGCGCGCCCAGAGCAAACCAGCCGCACCACAAATCGTCATCGCCAACGTCGCGATCATCAATCCCGGCACATCCTCCTTTCAGCCTGACACAACGGTAGTCATCGACGGCGATCGCATCACCACCGTCTCCACCGTCGTGCACGTCCCCATCCCAAAAAGCGCCCGCGTCATCGACGGCCATGGCCGCTACCTGATTCCCGGCCTCTGGGACATGCATTCGCAGGGGTACTAAAAAACGAGGCCCTGACTTCTAAATCAGGGGGAGAACTACGGTTATGGCATTGAAGACTACGACTTAGAGTTATCCCTAGGAAAGGGTCGGGCCATTAAATCTCATATTTACATCTTCTGCTTGATTCTTCTCTCATGAATGCAGCCGTAGAATGACCTGGTTGAAATTCCAAGTATACAATTCCTGGTGAATGATCGAATTCGTAACGACCACTTAGGAACAAACGCCACAGGTGCGACGGTCAGCACGTTACGTTTTTTGTCCGTCAGAATCCTTGGAGAAGGCCGGCCAGCAACGCGTAACGCACTGAGGTCTTTCATCGATGGTCGCTGGCCAATGAGTGGAACGCTGAAAATCGCACTCAGAATTACCCGGTCAATTTTATGCACAAAAAGGATTATCTCAGGGACCCGTACGCCGATTTTGCCCCTAAACCCTTTACACACTGGGACTACGTATTGTGCGCTGTGGCTTTCTTACTGACCGGAATCGCCTGCGTTCCGCAGATCGCCGCCTTGATCGTTCGCCGATAGGGACGGATCTTGGTGTGGACATGTGTCGTCGTATTGAAGAATCGCCCTGGGACATCGATGCAAATCGAAAATCCAAAGTACCGCCGTGAATCGTCTCAAGGCCAGCCTAAGGAGACGCTTCAATCGCTCCTGTCTTCCGCGTTGCGGTCGGAGGACAAAGAACTCGATCAAATTCTATGTGCCCTAGAAGAGATTTCGGCAATGGCCGCAT
>Ga0185299_10003687_pt1 | contig 19755 bp, 12 predicted proteins | sample PaiPotPPA55metaG_FD_128002 | JGI IMG/M metagenome (GOLD analysis project Ga0185299, IMG submission 128002) | Iron sulfur acid spring bacterial and archeal communities from Banff, Canada, to study Microbial Dark Matter (Phase II) - Paint Pots PPA... ...
CACACAGCATCCGGTGCCGGCGTCAGCCACCGAATTTCGCTCAAGCCTCGATCTCGCTCTGCTCTTGCAGTATTTCCCGGAGCTACTCTCCCTGCTTCAGACCGCCGGCCCGCCGCCCGTGGCCGAAGCCGCGCGCCAACTCTCCTTGCAAGGTCCAGCCGCGTGGATCACTTTCCTCACCGAATATTGGACGAACGCCGGGAGCGTCACGCATCTCGGTTCGCAAACTCTGCTGACCGACGACGCCGCGCAAAATCCCGCCGCCGAAGTCCTGACCGAATTCATCCTGAGAGTTTTTCTCGAGCCCTACGCCCAATTCCTCTCCTCCAACCGCGCCGCGCCCCCAGCCATCAGCACTCACTCCGTATGCCCCATCTGCAATTCCGCCCCGTTGCTCGGCGTCCTGCGGCCTGAGGGCGACGGCGGCAAACGCAACCTCCTGTGCTCGTTTTGCCTTCACGAATGGGAATTCCGCCGCATCCTCTGCCCCACCTGCGGCGAAGAAGCTGAAAACAAGCTCCCCGTCTATGTCGCCGAACAATTCCCGCACATCCGCACGGAAGCATGCGAGACCTGCCGCTACTACCTCCGCACCATTGATCTAACCAAAGACGGCCACGCCATTCCGCTGGTCGACGACCTGGCCGCCCTCCCGCTCACCCTCTGGGCCACCGAACACAACTACTCCCGCCTCCACCCCAACCTCCTCAGCACGTGATCCAACGGTTGATGTTCACGTTGTACGGGCGTTCGAGGGCTAACGCAGTTGTAGCGGCGAGCTTGACTCGCCAGCCTTTTGCCGCAAAATGTCTCCCAACCCGCCCGCAATCCACAAAAATTGCGACGCGCGGAAAGCCGCAACCACGGACCCGTCCTAAAACGAATACTTCAACGAAAACTGAATCAGCCTAGGCGTCCCTACCACCGAAGTAATCTGCGTGAACGAACTCTGGCTCTCGATATCCGTCGCGGACGGGTTGGCGAACGACGGATGGTTGAACAAGTTGAAAAACTCCGCCCGGAACCTCAGACTTTGCCTCTCGGTGAACTGGAAGATCTTCCCAGCCGTGAAGTCGATATTTTTTTGCGGCGGCCCGCTTATGCAGTTGCGTGAAGCATTGCCCAAACCGGTGGCGTCGCCCGGCGCGCCATTCGACAGCGGAATGACCGCGTCAGGCTGATACGCAAGCGGGTTAACCCAGTGCGCGAGGCGAGACTCGGGGCCTCCGTGAGTCGGAGCATTGGCGCAACTAAAGCCCGGAGCAAACGTCGGCGTCGCGAGGTTCGGGCTGCTGAACGCGTACGCGCTGCCTCCCGCCGAATCAACCGGCGTGAACGGCAGCCCCGATTGCAGCGTAAGCACGCCGCTCAGCTCCCAGCCTCCCAGCGTCCTGCCCGTGAATCCTTTGGTATGCGCAAAGAACGGGAGCTGATACACCGCGCTGGTCACAAACCGATGCCGCCGGTCGAAGTCTCCCGGCCCTCGCGAATCGCGCGCAATATTCTGATCGTTAAAGCGCGTGTCGAACGATACGGTCGCGTTCGACACATCGTCGATCTCCTTGGAAAAGGTATAAGCGCTCTGCCAATAAAGTCCCTTCGAGTAATGGTGTCCCAGCGTTGCTTGCAGGGAGTGGTAGGTGGAATCCGAATTGGGAGCAAACGCTTCGAAATTCGCCGGCGCAATTCCCAGGAACGGTGATCGCGCCGGCGCATTTTCCGCCGTCGAATCCGTGATCACGCATTGCGCCCCGGTACCCTTGGTCCCGTCACAGTTAACGCCCGGGATGGTCACCGGCTGCCCAGGTGTAGCTAACCTGGCCTCCGCGGGATCAAACGTCGAGCGCAAATGCGTGCCCTTGGTTCCCACGTATCCAATCTCCGCAAACCAATTCCCTCCCAGTTGCCGCTGTATCGTCAGGTTCCACTGTTGCGTGGTCCCCGCGATCCAATGCAGCGGGACTTGCAGAGAGATCAAGCCGATGACGTTGCCCGTAAAGCCCGGTCCGCACTGCGAGGTCGTGCCGGTCACGCCGTTGCCCAACTTGCAAGTCGCCGGAAAACCGGTGAAAAACGATGCCTGCGGCACAAACGCCGGACTCAGCACGCCCAGCGGTGGAATACCCGGGAATCCGGTGGCGGGATTCGGCTGGAATAGATTGGCGAGACTTCCGCCGCCAGGCAGGAAATTAATGGCGATCGGAAAAAATGGCGGCGAGAACGACAAGTTGTCTACCGCACCGAGATCCTCGCGCACGCTGTAAATTCCGTATCCCGCGCGAATTGATGTCGTATGGTGTCCAAACACATCGTAAGCAAGGCCGATGCGTGGCTCCCAGACGGTTGCATAATTATTGCCTAGAGCCGAGTGCTGTTCCGTTCCCACCAGGCCAGGCAATTTATAGTTGTTCACGCACTTTGGATAAATAAACGGTTGTCCGGTCGTATTCGCCAAAGTCGGATCCGCATTGCCGATCCGGCACTTCTCGTCGTAGGGCGCGCCCAGAAACTCGTTGCGGAAACCCAGATTCAGCGTCAACGATTTCGTCGCACGGTAATCATCCTGCGCGAACCACGCGTACGCCGGAATCCGGTAGTCGTGGGTGCCCACGCCGCCTCCCGCTTCTCCAAAAAAGGGCGCCCCTTCCAGAAAGCTCTGGAAATCCGTCCCCACCGTCGGCGGCGAAAAGAAAACCAATCCGTTGTCCGCAACTGGCAAGCTTCGCCGAATCGAAGTGCGATCGATCTCCCCGCCAAATCGCAAGGTGTGATCCCCATGGCTCCAGCCCAGCGTGTCCAGCCACACGAAACTATCGCTCAGCGCCGACTGCAGCTGCTGCGGAAAAGGTCCGAACGCAAAGCTTCCGAATTGCAATCGGTAAATGTTGGAATCGCCATTCGCCGTCGGCAGATTGATTCCCACCGCTGAGTTGGTCACCGGCGGTATGTTGTTCAATTGATCGCTGATGATGTTGACGCCGAATCGAAACTCGTTGACTAAATTGTTCGAGAATAGATGCGTTTCGGTGATGCTGCCCACGCGGTTGTGCAGTGGAATGTCCAGCGGAAAATTCAGGTTGTTGGGCGTGGGCAGTCCGCCTGTCTGCACCTGGAACGAATCTCCGCCGAACGGCTGGAAGGTATCCGAATCTGCCCAGAAAAAGCGGAACGCCACGCGGTCCTTGTTGTTGTTGAACTCGCGATCCCAGTTTCCCGTGAATTGGTCGTCGCTGAACTTGCCCGGATGACTCACGATAAATACCCCGGTGCTCACCGTGGAAACGCAGGAACCTGTCGCGGGATTCAAGACTTGCGTAACTCCGGGCGTGCCGGCTACCGCGGGAAACAAAAATCCGCCGGCCCCGCCTCCGAATTGATTGCTCTTGGTGTTCAAAATCGCCAGCGCCACCGGATCGATTTGGCTGGCCGTAATCGTCAGCGCAGGGCAACCCGGTGAGGCCGGCGTGCTGAACGCCTGCGCAAGCGACGCCGCCGAGCGGTCCGCCGGCAACACCGGAACGCTCGTATTGATGAACGTCCCCGGCGAGTCCCCGCTCCTCTGCCGCGTCCCCTGATAATTCACGTAGAAATAACCGAGCTTATTCCCCCAAGGATCGACCTTCCCGCCAAAGTCGCCGCCGAATATATTCTGCTGGATCACCGGCCGCTTCGCTCCCGCCGCATTCAGGAAGAAATCGTTGGCGTCCAATACCGTATTGCGAAAATACTCCCAAACGTCTCCGTGATAGGTAGCCGTGCCGGTTTTCAGCGTCGCGTTGATGTTGCCGCCGCCGTTCCGCCCTTGCGTGGAATCGTACAGGCTGGTGCTTACTTTAAATTGATCGATCGCATCCGGATTCGGCAGCGGCGTGTACGTCAGCTCTCCAAACGCGTAGTCCGCCACGGAGATGCCGTCGATCAAGTAATTGTTGTTGTCCTCTCGCCCGCCATTCACGTGAATGAAAACCTGCCCGCGGCCAAGCTGCGAAGCGTTGTTGAGATCCGAGGAAGCCCCCGCCGACAACGTCAAAATCTGCTGAAAATTCCGCGTCGCCAGCGGCAACGTGGTGATCGTCGTGGTACCTACCGATTCTCCAGTAGCTGCATCGGCGCTATTGATCTGCGCAATCTCCGAGCGCACCTCCACCTCTTGCTGCGCGGAGCTCACTTTCAGGGTCGCAAACATGCGCGTCGTTTCCGTAATGGCCACGACGATTCCTGGAAACTTCGTGGTTGTAAATCCGGCCGCGCTCACTTCCACGGTGTAGCTGCCAACCGGCAACAAACTCGCCGTGAATATTCCCGAAGCATCCGTCGTCAATTCGCGTACCAGCGTAGACGTCGCCTCGCTCGTTACCCGCACCTGCGCACCCGCAACGACCGCCCCGGACGCATCCTGCACCGTCCCGCTGATCGCGCCGGTAGCTCCGCCCTGCCCGAAAGCCATCGAGGTAGAAAAAAGAAACACAATGAACGCGAAAAAATAGCGGATCGTAGACACATTGCCCCCTTAATGTGCTTTTGCCAGTCACAGCCCCGGATACCCACAACGAGTCCCAACTACGACCACTCTTGCCCCGCAGCCTACCAGAACCCACACCCCGGTGTACATCCAATGCGCAACGAAAAAAACTGATACATCGAAACAACGGCCACGCGACATCGCAACAAACGGCGCGACTTCGCCGAAACTGTCAAATGGCGCGACTTCGCCGGCTGTCATCCCGAGCGGCGCGAGGGATCTGCTTTTCTATCCAACAAGGCGGTCGATGAAACGTGACAACCCTGCCGCCCTTCTTCCAACCTCCAATTTCCAACCTCCAACCTCCGCCTTCCGCTATAATCCTGCCGCGCTCAAAAATGGCCTCCAACGTTCCCACGCCCGGCTTCCGCGCCGACTCCCGCCGCACCAACGACGCCGTCATCGTCGAATGCCACGGCAAGCTGACTTTCGAACACGCCCCGCAACTCCGCAACAAAGTCCGCACCCTGATCCCCAGCGAGAAGTGCATCGTCCTCGACCTAAAAGAAGTCCCCTTCATGGACAGCGCCGGCCTAGGCACCATCGTCGCCCTCTACGTCTCCGCGCGCACTCGCGGCTGCAAAATCGAACTGATCAACGTAAGCCCAGCCCTCCGCAGCCTCCTCGGCATGACCAACCTCCTCTCCCTCTTCGAACCAGTCGGCCGCTGCGGCGGCAAATTCCCCTAACCCAGTTCCGCCCTCCCCCGAATTCCGCCATCCCCTCCGACTGTAGCGGCGAGTTCAGCTCGCCATCCTTCTCGCCAGCCATCCTTCTCGCCATTTGTAGGGGCGGGGCTAGCTCCGCCCGGCGTCAACTTCAAGCACCCTGCCTCTGCCAACCGCCAAATCCCGCATTTACCTCAGCCACGAACCAGCACCCGTAGCGCAGGGCGGAGTCCCCGCAGCCCTGCGGCCTTTTCGCCCGCCACCCCGAAACGACCTCATCCGAATGAGTACTATACAATAAGTTAATTGACATTATATCTGTCCCATGCTATCATCAGTCGTGAATCCCCGATCCAACCTCCTGCCACGGGTCCAGTATGCGAATCCCCGCCATGCCGCACCAAAATCCCCGCTGCCTCCCTCCTTTGTTTTCATGAACTTACAAATTCCTTTTCCCGCAAACCCTTTCCTTTCACATTCATACGAAAAACACCGGGGGTGGGGGTCCAAAAAGCAAAGCCAAAGCGAAACCCAACTTCGGCCAGCCCATTTGTGCGCGTTATTTCTCAACCTCCCAGCCTTCACACCCACGCTCGTTCCAAAATGGAACCGCGCCTCCTTGCAAACACCATCTCTTTCCGGCAAGCTACCGCCCTTTCAAGGAGCCTTCGTGACGCGATTTGCATTCCGCTTCGTGACTCAATTTGCCTCGATCGTCTTCGCACTGTTGCTTTCCGCCTCGCTCACCGCAGGAATCGCGTCCGCTCAATCGGCGAATCCGGCCGCCGGACCGCTCACCATCATCCGTGCCGGCACCCTCATCGACGGATTCAGCGACAGCGCCCGCAAAAACCAGCTCATCTTCGTCCGCGGCGCCCGCATCGAAAAAATCACCGACGGCACTTCGCAACTCCCCGCCGGCGCTACCGTTATCGACCTATCCTCGTCCACGGTCCTCCCCGGCCTGATCGATTCCCACACCCACATCTTTCTGTGGGGCGAAGATCCCGCCAAAGGCGGCTACGACGCCAACATCCTCAAAGCGGGCATCGCCCTGCGCGCCGCCCGCGCCACCTTTGCGCGCCGCCGCGCCCTCGAACAGGGATTCACGACTCTGCGCGATGTCGAAACCGAAGGCGCAGGCTATGGCGACATCGAAATCAAGCAAGCCATCGCCGAAGGCACCATCCCCGGCCCACGCCTGTTCTGCGCCACTCGCGCCATCTCCTCCACCGGCGGCTACAACCTCGAAGACTACGCACCCGAACTCGATATTCCCAAAGGCGCACAAATTATCGACGGCCCATGGCAAGCCCGCAAAGCCGCACGCGAACAGCTCGACCACGGCGCCGACTGGATCAAGGTCTACATGACCCACCGCTCGTGGACTGACAAGCAAGGCCGCCTGGTCTCGCAACCCACGTTAACGGTGGAAGAGTTAAAAGCGATTGTTGACGAAGCTCACGGATGGCAAAAGAAGGTGGCCTGCCACGCTTACAACGGAATCGGCTTGCAACGCGCCCTTGACGGCGGCTGCGATTCAATCGAGCACGGCCTGGAAATCACGGATGCGCAAATCGCCCAGATGGCCAGCCAGGGCACATGGTATTGCCCTACGCTCTCGCCGTACTACGAAGATTGGGCTCCCGCGGACACACCAGCCGGCAAGCGCGACCGCGCTCGCGTGGCAACTCATGAAATTTCATTCAAGAAAGTGCTGCAGGCACATCTGAAGATCGTGTTCGGCACCGACATCGGCGGAATGCCCTGGACCGAATCCATGGCCCAGGAATTCCCCCGCATGGTCAGCTTCGGCATGGCCCCGATGGACGCAATCCACTCCGCCACAGCCCGCGCAGCCAAAATGCTAGACATGAAAGGTGAGATCGGAGTGTTAGCGCCAGGCGCCTACGCGGACGTAATCGCCGTCAACGGCGATCCGTTAAAGGACATCGCCACCCTGGAACACGTCCGCTTCGTAATGCATGACGGGGCCATCTTCAAAAACGAGCTATCAAAATGAGGTTCACTCGCTCAGGGACAGCAAGCCCAAACCCATGACATTTTCAACTTTAAACTGTCGACTGCTTGCCCGGGCCTGCGAGGGGTCGACTTCCTTACCCCTCGACCCGCACACCCTTCCAAAACGCGATGCGATCCTTAATCTCCGCGGCCGCGGGCTTCGGCTGGGGGTAGTACCACGCCGCATTGTCGTTCCTCATTCCGCCCACTTCTACACTGTAGTAGTGCGCCGTTCCCTTCCACGGACACTCGGACGTATGCGCGCTCGGCTTCAAGAACTCTTTCTTGACCGCGTCCACCGGGAAATACTGGTTCCCTTCCACCACCACGCACGCATTGCTCTCCGCGATGACTTTCCCACCCCACGTTGCCTTAGCCATGTCCTCACTCCGCCTATTCTAAAAGTTCTGCCAAACGTGATTTCCGCCGCTAAATGGATGTTACGGATCTCACATTCAGTTGGATGCGCATGCCTGCCTTCCCGTTCCCAGAAATTCGGAATCGCCTGCTACACTCTAGCCCACACAAAGGAGGTGTCTCGTGGCTGAACAAAATTTCGCGAACCATAGCAAGACTTTCCCGCCGTTCCATTTCTTTGTCGTGCCCGTTTTGCTTGTAAATCTGGGCGTCCAGCTCTACCGGCTGAAATTCGGAATCACGTTTGCCAGCATTTTTGCCATATTGCTGGCGCTCGCTTTGATTCTCGGATTTCTAAGCGCGCGCATGTTCGCGCTGTCCGTGCAGGATCGCGTGATACGGCTGGAAGAGCGGCTGCGCTACCAGCGTTTGCTGCCCGCCGATCTGCAGGCGCGCATCGAGGATTTCACCGTCGCGCAACTTGTGTCTTTGCGTTTTGCCTGCGACGCCGAACTACCAGCGCTCGCCCGTAAGGTGCTCGACGAAAAAATGCGAGAGCGCAAAGCCATCAAACAACTCGTGAAAAACTGGAAGCCGGACTATTTGCGCGCCTAGCCAGGAGGAATGCAGGAATTTGGCTCGCACCAGCGCCAGAGGCAACGCACTCGCCGAGAACGCCTGGCCCGCAGCCAGTTTTGGGAACCAGAAAAACTCGGAGCGGGAACGACGGTGACACAGCTAGAAAATGCTGTTGACCACGCCGCCCTCGGCACGGACTGCGGCGCCGTTGATGACGAGCGCTTGCGTGCTAGCGACGAAGGCGACGACAGCAGCTACTTCCTCGGGCGTCTCGAAGCGCTTGAGCAGCGAAGTCGGCCGCCCTTTCTCGAAGAATAGCTTTTCCACGTCGGCTTTCGAGATGTTCTGCTGTTTGGCGAGGCTGTCAAGAAAGGTGCCGACGCCTTCGGACTCGGTCGGTCCAGCCAGAACCGAATTCACCGTAACGCCGGTGCCCGCGACCGATTGCGCAAGGCCTCGAGCAATCGCCACCTGCGCCGTTTTAGTCATGCCGTAGTGCACCATCTCCGCCGGAATCTGTTGTGCCGATTCGCTGGAAATGAAGATGACGCGACCCCAATTTTTCTTCAGCATGGCCGGCAGATATTTTCGCGTCAGGCGCACGCCGCTGAGCACGTTGACCTCAAAGAAGCGCATCCACTCTTCGTCGGGGATTTCCATGAAGGGTTTGGGGTCGAAGATGCCAAGGTTGTTGACGAGCACGTCGGCATCCGGCGCTTTTTTCAGAAACGCCTCGACGCCGGACGCGCTGCCAAGGTCCGCGGCGACGCCGCGGAAATCGGCGTTCGGTACGCGCTCGCGGATTTTTTCGAGCGCTGCGCTAACCCGCTCTTCCGTGCGTCCGTTGATGATGACTCGCGCGCCCTCCGCCGCCAGCGCTGTGGCGATGGCCAAGCCGATTCCGGCAGTCGATCCAGACACCACCGCGATTTTTCCTTGTAGTCCGAGATTCATTTATGCCTCCAGATTGTCCTTTAGCTGCACGGACGGAGCCGGCAAGATGCCCTTCGACGCTCAGGACAAGCCGGCGCTACCAGTTCGACTTGGAGTGCCTTCTAACGCGCGGCGATGGCCGCGGCTGTGCCTTCGATTTCGGCGAGGTCTTGCGGTGTGAGTTTCAGCTCGCCGGCGCGCATGACCCCTTCGGCTTGTTTGGCGTTGCGGGCGCCGACGATTGCTCCGGTGACCGCAGGAAGGCGTAGCGTCCACGCGATGGCTACTTCGCCCGGAGAGCGGCCGTAGCGTTTACCGACGGCGCGAAGCCGTTCCACGAGCTCGAGGTTTTTGGAAAGTTTGGGCTCGCGGAACTCAGGATTGTTTCTGCGCCAATCGTCGGCGGGAAGATTTTCGGCGCGCTCTTTTGTCATCGCACCCGTGAGTAATCCTGAAAGCATCGGCGAGTACACGATGACGCCAATGTTTTTCTTTTCGCAGAAAGGAAGAAGGTCCGCTTCGATTTTGCGGCGCAGGATGGAATAGGGCGGTTGATCGGAGGTCACTGGCGCAATTTTCTCGAGGCGCTGAATCTGCGGAACGTCGTAGTTGGATACGCCGATCCAGCGCACTTTTCCTTGCTGCTGCAATTTGGCCATGGTCTGCCAGGATTCTTCGAGCGACGGACCGTTGTCTTCGGGCGGCCAGTGAATCTGGTACAGATCGATCACGTCAACTTGCAGGCGGCGCAGGCTGTCTTCGCATTCCTGGCGGATGGACTCAGGCTTATGGACTTTCGTGACTTTGCCTTTGGCGTCCCAACGCATGCCGCACTTGGTGAAGACGTGGGGGCGCGGGCCTTTCCATTCCTTGAGAGCGCGGGCAACGACTTCTTCCGAGTGCCCCATGCCGTAGACGGCGGCGGTGTCGATCCAGTTGACGCCAAGATCAAGCGCGCGGTGAATGGCAGCGATAGAGTCGGCGTCTTCTTGCGGGCCCCAGCCAAAGTCCCAGCCGGCGCCGCCGATGGCCCAGGCGCCGAAGCCTACTGGCGTGATTTGGATGTCTGAATTGCCGAGCTTGCGGGTTTGCGTCATTTTTCCTAGGTCTCCTAGAGCCGCGGGGTTGCCGCGCATATTCGCGTGTGTTGTCCCAATCGTTGGATGTGAAGTGATGGGCGAAGGTTAGAGTTTTGATGTTGAGGAAGTTGGTGGCAAGACGCGATGGCCGGGCGCAGCAAGTCCCGCCCCTACGAAAGCGGGGATTCGCGGGCAGACGGAAAATACGGGGACGCGCTGATGCGACGCCCCTACATCGCCCTCACATCTTTGCTAGTTGGCGGTGAGGGCTGCGTCCAGGGTTGTGGTCTCGCCGTCGGGGTTGGCTAGGACTAGACGCTGAGGACCTGCGGTCATGGCGGGAGTTGTAAGCGTTAACGTGCTTGGGTCGATTAGGGTGACTGCTGCTGCTTTTCCGTAGATGGTGGCGGTGGTGCTGGTTTGGAAATTGCTGCCGCGGATGGTGATGGTGGTGCCGCCTGCGGCTGGGACGTTTGCGGGGGAGATTGTGCCGATGGCGAGCGGCGCGTTTGCCAACTGAATCACTGTTAGCCCGGAATTGGTGATGGCGAAGATACGCTGGCCGGTTTCGTCGACGGCTAGAAATTGAGCGAGGAGGCCGCTGGTATCGGCGGAACGAGCGGCGAGCGGCTCGGGCAGAACGATGCGGAGACGGAGCCTGCCTGAGTGGGCATCGAAAATGTCGACGCCACCGCGAAGGTTTGGATTCGGAGTGGGACTTGCCGATTCCATTGGCGCGGGACCATTGAGAAATGGCTGATAGACCAGAGCACCGCTCGGGTGCATGGCTATTCCGGGAACCGTGATACCGGTTGGGAACTGCTCGAGTTCGGAGGTGGCGCGATTGCCAATCAGATTTAAAGCGGCGTCGCGAATTTCCATTGCGCCGTTTACGTTGGTGGCAAACATCGAACCATCCGCGGAAGTGGCAATGTCGAGCACATTTTCATTGACGGAAAAATTGCTAAACGCGTTTGGAGATGCTGCGCTCCACAGGGCCTCCGATCCTCCGGAGGTGGCGGCGAATGCCAGGAACATGCGATCGCCGGCGGCGTCGGCTTGCAGCAGCGGTGTTCCGGTCATGGTGGTGACTTCGGGCTGGGGCGCCGGTGCGATGGTGCTCGCAGTGAGATTGAGTTGCGCGAGGCAGCCCCTGCAGGGGCCGGGTGAGCTTGCAACCGGAACCAGGCTGACGAATGCCGTTTGCGCGTTGGTGGCGGCGACGCGAGCCGGACCGAATCCAGGAACGTTCACGGGAACGTAGGAGACCGTGCCCGGCGCATCCGGATTGAGCAGAAAAATATTTTGCGAGCCAAAATCCGCCACCAGAAGTTGCGTGCCGTCGGGAGTCAGCGCCAAACCGCGGACACCGGCGTCGGGGCACGGGCCGGCGAGCATGCGGCTGGGACAATAGATAGGCAAACCTCCGGGCTTGAAAGAGCCGGCTTTCAGATCGAAGACATCCACGTGGTCGGTGGCGCTCAGGTAGATGTATTGGCGCACGCGGTCGTAGAGCAGAAATTTGTAGAGGCCGGGGTTGGCGTTGACTTGCACGCTTTGCAGGTATTGAAAGACTGCTGATGCGGTGGCGTTGCCGTTGGCCGATTGCACGACGATGTCCGCCTTGCCGGGCGTTCCGGGCGGAGTTTGTACCGTGATGGCTTCCAGGGAAAACGGATAGGTGGGGTCGAGGCCCAAGGAGGGTTCGAGGGCAGCGATGCTTTCGACTTTTTGGACGGTTGCGGCTGCTCCGCCAATCGTGACGGTGGGAGTGTTCGCGTCGGTGCCAAGCCCGTAGCCAAAGATTTGAATAACGTCACCGCCGGTTTTGTTTCCGGCGTTCGGCAAAGTTTTCAGGATTTGCGGGCCGTAGCTGAAAGAGTCAGGGGCCATTGCGAGCCAGCCGCTGGGGAAATATGCGGCAACATTTACCGCACCGCTCACGGCGGTGGGCGGAGAGACTGTTTGGAGCTGTGAGGCGCTTGCGACGGTGGCAGTCGGAGCAGCCTGCGAACCGAAGGTGACAATTGCGGTCGTTTCGAAGTTCTGTCCATTGACCGTGACTGTAGCGCCTCCCGCGGCGGCTCCTTCGGACGGCTGCGCGACCGGCGGAAAAGCAAACGCCGGCACGGCGCCCGGCAAGGGCGCTGGTACCGCAGCGTCGATAAAACTGACGCCGCGATTGGCGATGCCGAACAGGAGGCTGGTTTCGTCGGCTTCTTCGATTTCTGATGGAACGCCCTGAATTGCAAGGTCGGGTAGCTGGCCAATGGGCTGAAGGCTTTGTCCGTCGTAAACCTGGATCGCTGGAGCGGCGGGAACACTGGAGCTGGCATACAGGAATTTTCCGTCGCGCGAAAAGGCCAGGCTCCGAGTGCCAGTCGAGGGTTGCGCGGCGATTTGTTTGAGTCTGCCGTCGAGCAACAGAATCTGCGATGCGCCATTCGAGACCAGCACGGCGGCAAAATAAGAGCCGTCCGGATTCGCCGCTACAAAGGGAAGCATGCCGCTGCCTGCGGTGATGGGCCCGGTCACAACGTTGCCACCAGCGTCCAGAATTGTGAGGTTGCCGGTAGCGTCGCTGGGGGCGACGAGCATTTTCGCATGGTCGCCCGTGCGGGCCATGACGCCGATGCCGTTAGGGACGACAGACATGAGACTCGTCATTGAAGTGGCCGCGGCATTCCACGACGCGAGGATCGATTGTGGCGCGGAGGATTGCCGGACGCGCACCAGGCAGTTGCCGCCAGCGAGGGCGATGATTTCCTCAGGGCGATCGAAGCCGGTATTAGGCGCCGGAGAGATCGGCTGGATGGAATAGCGCGATTTGACCTGCAAGGAGGTGGTGTCGATGGCGACGACTTGTTCGGTGACGGTACCGATCCAAACCGTGGCGCCGTCTGGGGAGAGATCGGCGCTGCTGGCTCCTGGAACATCGATTTCGGCCACGCGCGAATGATCCGTTGTAAGAAAGACCTCGACGCGGTTCATGGCGCGATTGGCGGCGAATAGATGTTTGTTGGAGAGGTCGTAGGCGATGTGGCGATGGTGGGGCTCCCCGGAAGGATCGTCTGCGGAGGCAGTGGAATCGGTTCGAACGTAAGCGCTGCGAGGAAGTGTGGCGAGCACGGAGGTTTGGATGGAGAGAGCAAGGATCGCGGAATGTGACAAGGCACCGCTGACGGCCTGGGCTGTGATCGTAGAGCTTCCGGGCACGGAGCTGATGCTTGCCCCAAAAATGACGGAGGTGTTGGCGCCTGCGGCGATGGCGAAAGGGCTCGCAGGAGTGGAGGTGACGCCCGCAGGCAAATTGGACAGCATGATTTGAACGGAGCCTGCAAAGCTGTTTGCGGGACTGACGGACACAGTGACCGGCTGGCTGAAGCCGCCTTGCGGCATGGTGATAGAGGTTGCTGAGAGGGTCAGCGAAAAGTCCGCGGGGGTTGCAGGAGGAGGAGTGGGGCTGGAGCGGGTAGAGCCACCATTGCAACCGGAAAGTAGAAAGAGAGAAAAAAGCAGGCCTAGCAACAGGTTTAGTAAACCGGGCACCCTTCGGGGCTCGCAATGCGGCTCGGAGTAAGCAGGTTTCACAGAGCAGGATTTAGACGCGGAATGCGCTGGCGAGATTTGCTTAGGGATGGACTGTGGTGAGCGTGGCACGGCTGAGCCCCTTGCTGGGTGCAGGGGTGCTACAGTACAAAGCTATTTATATAATTGTCAAGTTAATTAACATCGCGAAGCCGATCTACTGGCGGCCTTTTGGGTAGGTGGCGCTGAGTTGTCGATTTTAGGGTGTGGAGAAGGGATCTCGAGCTTGCTGGGTTTGGGTGGAAGGACACTACGTCGAGATCCTTCACCTACCCTTGTCGGTAGGTTCAGGATGACAGGTGCCGAGGTTGGGGCGCAATTGCTGCAACTGCGATTGGAGTTCGCGTTGTGGCGTGATTGGGTTGGGGAGTTTGGGTAGGGCTGGTTCCAAACCTGGGACGCGCTGAAGCGCGCCCCTACATTTACTTTGGGGAGTGGGGCAGAAACGCGACGGCCTCGGAAGGCCGCCTCTACAACCGATTGCAGAGTGCAGCACAAAGGCGCCCGCCACGCTTCACGGTTCGGCGTAAACAGTCGGCGGCCGCTACAAAAGAGCGGCACGGGGGTGTCCCCGCGCCGCGTAGGTGCAATTCTTGGGAGGCCGGATGCTGGCGTTAGATCGTCTTGCCGGCGGTGGCTGGCGCGGTGTCTTTCTTCGAGAAAGCGCTGTGGGTGTCCTTGTCGCCGGTTTTGTCGATTTCGATCGAGCCTTTGAAGTAGGCGCCGTCTTCGATCATGATGCGCGAGGTGGTGAGGTCGCCGTTGACGGAGCCATCTTTTTTGATCTCGATACGATCCTTGGCGCGGAGGTTGCCCTTTACCGTGCCGTAGACCACCACTTCGCGGGCAATGATGTCGGCGGTTACTTTCGCCGTAGCACCGACCGTCAGCTTGCGCTCGTCGAGCTGGATCAGTCCTTCGACTGAGCCGTCGATCAGCAGGTCTTCGCTGCCGGAGATCTCGCCCTTTACGTGCAGGCTGGATCCGAGCCGCGCACTGGAGCGGTCCGAGCTGGCATTCAATGGACGCATGGAATCTGTACTCATCGCGGGTTTTTCCTCCCAAGACGCCGGAGCAGGCTTCGGCGACTGATTGATTATTGGATTCACGGGACTCAAAGGCTTGGAAAACACGGGCTCCGGCTGCGCAGCTTGCGGCGTATCCGGCTTCTTATTTCCCCACATTCAAAAAATCCCCTTAGAGAATAGCGCCCTGAGGCGAAATTGCAGCCGGGGCACAGCAAACTCTAGACCTTGGCAAGGTGGGGAGCAAATGGAGCGTGGGGGAGTCGTTCCAGAAGGTTACTGGACTTTGGTACAGGGTTTCGCTTTTTATTTGAGAAGAGAGAAGCGAAGTAATGACGTACAGAAGTAACGAGGTAACGATTGGGAGTTCGAGTCCGGGGTCGATGGCATCGCGATTTGTGTTTGGTCGATGAAGAGCGTTTGAGGTCCTTCGCCTATCCTTGCCGGATAGGCTCAGGATGACATCGCAGCGAACGAAGCTGTGCCGGTGCTTCGTTGCTTCTTTATTTCGCCTCTTCTTATGCGGTGGGTTTGTCGGGGACTGGTTGGGTGGCTAGGAAGTCGGTCTGGAAACGTTGGGCGTAGGAATTTAGGAGTTGTTGGACTCGGGCCTGATCGGGGGATTTTATTACGAAGCCGGCGTGGTGATATTTATTTACGCGGTAGGCGATTTCGGGGTCGGTGTAGGGGCTGATGTCGGGGTGCTCCTGGCGGGCCAGGCAGAGGATTACGCCGGCGTAATCGTTGCGGGTCGGGGGAGCGGAGTACGGTTGCTTCCCTGCTCCTAGTTCTAGGCGGGCCCACTCGCGCCAAAGATTTACGCCGGTGGCCGCTTCTACTACGTCGGAGATGTAGGCGCCGCCTACTCTGGCGGCAATTTCGAGGAAATAAAATTTACTGTCGGCGTGGGAGCGCAGGAATTCGGCGTGCGTTACTCCGCGAACCGAGCCTAGGCCTTCGATGACTTGGCGATTGGCGTCGAGGAGGATTTTTGCCTCGGCGCTCTCGCGCGGGAGCGTGCTGGTGGTGAACACGCCGCCTTGGTGGGAGACGTCGAGCGGTGGGGAGCCGTAGACGTGGGGCTCAGCAAAGACGACCTCGCGTTCGGAGACGACGCTGTCTACGTGGTAGACGCTGCCGGGAATGAATTGCTCCAAGAGGTAGAAGGATTGCTGGTCGCCTAGCTGGTCAAGCCACGGCCAGAGCTCGTGAGACGAGTGGATTTTCTTCATGCCGATGCCGGAGGCTTGCGAGCGGGGTTTCAGCAGCCACGGGGCGGGGACGCGGTCCATAAAACCGCGGAGATGGTCGTAATTGAGGACGTGGGCGAATTCCGGGACGGGGATGCCGGCTTCCTGGGCGCGGGTGCGCATGGCGAGTTTGTCGCGAAAATAACGGACGGTGGTGAGGCCCATGCCGGGAATGCGCAGGTGTTCGCGCAGAGCGGAAACGTTCTCCATGTCGAATTCGTCGAGGGCGACGATGCGGTCGATGGGTTGGGAGCGGGCCATGTAGCTGACGGTGTAGATCAGATGCTGAAGCGGGAGTTCTTCGGGCATGAAGAAGAGTTCGTCGATGGCGTCGCGGGGCCAGTCGCCGTTGCGGAGTTTTTCTACGGTTAGGAGGAGGACGCGCCAGCCTTGGGATTTGCAGGTGCGGAGGAACTCCTGGCCTTTTTCGTAGGAGGAAACGGCGAGTATGGTTTGGGGACGGGATTGGGGCATGTGAGGTGACAAGATGCCACCTTTCAAGCATCCCGTCGAGAGTTTAGGTGATTGCGAAGCAGAACCAACACAATGATGATGTCCATCACAACTCCGACCGGGTGGTAGTAATCGAACCAAAGGTTTAGCGCGATCGCGGGGACTAGCACCCAGAGTATTTTGGGGTTTTGCCGCAGCCGATCAGCAAAGCTCTGTGACATCGGCGAAGTCTATCACCTCCGGGCGAACGCCGAAGATGGTCTAGTGATGGGCGGGGTAGAGGAATTGTAGGACGCGGCCTATGCGTTGGGACCAGGCGGCTTCGTTGTGTTCGCCGCCTTCGACGCGTTCGTAGTGGAGGTCTTGGCCTTCGCGCCAGCCTTTTTTTACCAGGATGTCGCGGAATTGTTCTACGTCGGGGACGATCTTGGGGCCTTCGCGAGTGCCGATGTCCACCCAGATGCGGGGGCGGGGTTGCGGGGTGATTGTGGTGGCGGCGAGACGCAGGATTACGCGCTGGTGCCACCAGACGGATGGAGAGAGCGCGGCGGTCTTGCCGAATGTCTGCGGATATTTGAGACCGAGATATAAGGATACGAGTCCGCCGAGCGAGGAACCGCCTATTCCGGTTGCGTGGGGGCCGGTTTGGACGCGGTATTCGCTCTGGATGAAGGGCATCACTTCCTGCAAGAGAAATTTGGCGTAGCGGTCGGCGCGGCCGCCACCGAGTTTTGGCGCTTTCGTGGGCGTGTATTCGTGGATGCGGGATTTGCCGGTGTTGTAAATGCCGACGATGATGAGCGGCTCGAGGGCGCCGGTTTGGATAAGGCGGTCGGCGGCGCCGTGGACGTTCCAGTCTTGGCCCCCGAAGGCGGTGGCGCGATCGAAAAGATTCTGGCCGTCGTGAAGATAGAGGACTGGGTAACGGCGGTGCGGTTGTTCGTCATAGCCCGGTGGGAGATAGACGATCAGATCGCGCTGGTTGCGCAGGAAGCGCGAGCGGAATCGGTCGTGCTTGCGGAGTTGGCCGGCGCTCACGGAACGATGGTCACCAGCAGATCTTTGGCCTCGACGTGCTGGCCGTGGCTGACCAGGACTTTGGCGACGCGGCCGGAAATTGTGGCGTAAATGTTGGATTGCATTTTCATGGCTTCCAGGGTGAGGAGCTTTGCGCCGCGCTCGACGGTTTGATTGGCCTGGACGGCGATGCCGGAGACTACACCCGCGGTGGGAGCGCCGACCTGGCCAGGATCGGCGGGATCCGCTTTGGGATGGGTGCGCTCCACAACGCGGAGGGCGCGGTCGCGAACGTTGACTTCGCGAGGTTGACCGTTCAGCTCGAAGAATAGGGTGCGGGTGCCGTCGGGATGCGGGTCACTGCTGGTGAGGAACTTGAGGATTAGCGTTTTGCCGGGCTCTATGTCCACGGTGATTTCTTCGCCGGATTTCAAGCCGTAGAAGAACGGTGGGGTGGGGAGGACGCTGACGTCGGAATAGGTTTGACGGAATTTGTCGTACTTGAGAAAGACTTCGGGATAGAGAAGATAGCTGAGCAGGGCATCGCGGTCGATCTTGTGGCCGAGCTTTTTCTCGAGAGTGGCTTGTTCGGCGTCGAAATTTGCTGCAGGCATGCTGGCGCTCGATCGGCCGCGAATGGGCTGGGCGCCACGCAAGATAATTTTCTGTAACTTTTTCGGCCAGCCGTCCGGCGGGACGCCTAAGACGCCTGAAAACATTTCTACTACGGAATTGGGCAGCGAGAGATCGTGCTTTTCGTCGAGCTTGAGCAGATCTTGCGGGCGCATATCTTTCGCCATCAGGAACAGCGTCATGTCGCCTACGACTTTGCTGGAGGGCGTGACTTTTACGATGTCGCCGAAGAGCTGGTTGACTTCGGCGTAGGTGGTTTCCACTTCGCGCCAGCGATGGCCCAAGCCCATGGCGGCGGCTTGTTCGCGCAGATTGGTGAATTGGCCGCCGGGGATTTCGTGCTGGTAGAGGCGGGCGGAGCCGGCTTTCGGGCCGGAATCGAAAGGCAGATAGTAGGTGCGCACGACTTCCCAATAATCCGAGCATTCGTTCAACGCGGCGATGTCTAGCTGCGTGTCGCGCTGCGTGTGGCGCAGGGCTTCGACGATGGAGTTGAGATTGGGTTGGCTGGTGCCGCCGCTTATGGAGGCGATGGCGGCGTCGGCAATGTCCACGCCCGCGTCGGAAGCTTTCAGCACGGATGCGGCGTTGATGCCGCTAGTGTCGTGGGTGTGAAAGTGGATGGGGATTTCGATTTCTTCACGCAGGGCTTTGACGAGTTCGTAGGCGGCGTAGGGTTTGCAGAGGCCGGCCATGTCTTTGATGGCGAGGAAGTGCGCGCCCAGCTTTTCGAGTTGCTTGGCCATCGCGACGTAATATTTCAGGGAATATTTGGGGCGGTAGTCGTCGAGGATGTCGCCGGTGTAGCAGATGGCAGGTTCGCAGATCGCGCCGGTTTCGAGCGCGGCGTCGATCGAGACGCGCATATTGTCGATGGAATTGAGGGAGTCGAAGATGCGGAAGATGTCGATGCCTTGGGCGTGGGATTCGCGGACGAATTCCTTGATCACGTTATCTGGATAGGAGGCGTAGCCTACTGCGTTCGCGCCGCGGAGGAGCATCTGGAAACAGATGTTGGGGACGCGCTCGCGCAGTTCGCGGAGGCGCTGCCAGGGATCTTCGTGGAGGAAGCGGAGAGAGGTGTCGAAGGTGGCGCCGCCCCACATTTCGAGGCTGAAAAGGTTCGGTAGTCGCTGGGCGATGGCGATGGCGGTGGCGAGGATGTCGAAGGTGCGAACGCGCGTAGCCATCAGAGATTGGTGGGCGTCGCGGAAAGTGGTGTCGGTGATCAGCAGGCGCTTTTCCTTGCGCGCCCAGGCGGCGAATTTTTTGGGGCCGAGCTTTTGCAGGAGTTGACGCGAGCCGGGTGGCGGTTCGATGCCAGGCGTGGAGGGAAGCACCGCGACTTCCAACGATTCGGGGATCTTCTTACCTTTCACTTCGGGATTGCCGTTGAGGATTACGTCGCCCAGGTAGGAGAGCAACTTGGTCGCGCGGTCGCCGCGACTCGGAAAACGAAACAGTTCCGGGGAAGTATCGAGAAACGCAGTGGTGATTTCGCCGGTGCGAAATTTCGGATGATTGACGACATTCTCGACGAAGGGAATGTTGGTGGTGACGCCTCGAATGCGGAATTCGCGGAGCGCACGGTCCATGCGGCGGCAGGCCTCGGGCAAATCCTTGCCCCAG
>Ga0185299_10003690_pt1 | contig 19729 bp, 15 predicted proteins | sample PaiPotPPA55metaG_FD_128002 | JGI IMG/M metagenome (GOLD analysis project Ga0185299, IMG submission 128002) | Iron sulfur acid spring bacterial and archeal communities from Banff, Canada, to study Microbial Dark Matter (Phase II) - Paint Pots PPA... ...
TATCATGGGCATTTTCCAGCCTCTTGATCTCAGCCCTGATCTTCGCTATTTCTCCCGATGAAAGCATAGGCGGTGCAGTGTGCATTATTGCTCAGACTAGGCTCTGGACGCCAGAGTAGCGTGTTTTCGTGGAAGTGGAGGCCCGTCATGAACCCGTATTCTGAAGAGTGGCGCACCATCGCAGAACAAGCTAGTGAAGAAATGGACCCTAAGAAGCTGGCAGCTCTTGTGAACCAGCTTTGCTGCGCGTTTGATGAACGCGACAAACGGCGTCGGGAGACATGTGGATCGGCTACAGTCGTTACATCCACAGCAAATCCCGCATAGTCCAGATCGTCGTTGCCAAACCTGCCTGCATAACGGGCGTGCAACGGATCGCGGAATTCACTCTGGCAGAAGTTATGCCACGCAACCCAAAGGCTCACCGGCTTCTTTGCGATTTGCCAGCTTGCGGATGTGCGCGTTCGGCCTGCGGGCGTAGCGGCGAAGGTGCATCCTAGCACTCAGTTTGAGTCCTTCTATTTCTTGGCTGCTTTGATCTTCGCCGACCGTGCCTGTTGTGCGGCTGCAATTCTTTTCCTGCCCGTCGCTGATATTTTGCGGTGCCGATGGCGCCGCGTCTCCACTGTTCGAATACATAGTTCGGGTAGAGCCGTGCCCGTCTCGCAGCAAACCGCGCTTCATCGGGCAGATCGGCGATCCGCATCTCGAACTCTCCGCGGGTTTCATTTAACGCGTGTTGCGCGACTCCCCACGGATCATTAGGATCGTCGGCCCCGCAACGAAGGCTAACCAGTCGGGATGATTTGCCGTGGGGCATACTCTCGTGGATCAATTAGGGATCATTGCGGGCAGCGATGCGGCTAGAGAGGGTGCTTTTTCACTTCCTCTTCGTACTTTGGATAATCAGCAAATTCATACGCCAGCAGGATCGTGCCTTTCCACAGTTTGTGCGGATCGTTGCATCCGGCCACCACATCTTCCCCTCGCTGGTTCGTAACACTTGGAATTAGAAAGGCGGTCAGAGAAATTTTACCAATTTGGTCTGCTCGGGGAGAACCAATGAGCCACATGGAGAACTCTGTCCGCAAAGCGCAGGGTTTCTCGTTTTCGGTTTTCAATTCACACTGCTGACTCTTGTCGGGTATACCGTATTTCTTGCTAAGAGCCGAGTGGATCTCTTTGCACCTAGATCGCGTCAAACTGCCCGACTCGTCATCGAGAGAGGTGGCAGTGACCTGAATCTGTACCAGTCCGTACCTTGGCGAAAAAGTTAAGATGTATTCCTCAAACATTGGATGTGGCTGAGGAGCGGTTGAGTAGGTAAAATCGTCACCCTTCGATGACAGCATGCGATTCGCAGGGACGATTTCCTGAACCTGTCTTCGGGTCATCCCGGCCCGCAGCCCGAAAGGTCCAGTTTCCTGAGCAAACGAATAAGAAGCTAGAACGAGGACGGCACAGATTAGCCGTCGCGATATTTGCCTCGGTTTCATAGGTATCTCCTACACTTTGACAGCCATCGTATCAGTCACCGTTCGGACTCCGGCTCTGCGACCTTGCTCTCACATTTATGCTGGTCGAACTGCTGCTGAAGATTGACCTGAGCGTCCCTAGCTTTGGATAGAGCGGTCATCGGAACTCTGAACTCCTTGCTGCAAGCCGTGCAGACTCCGACTGCGGGTGTCGTGGAGAGCCATTTGGTCACCCGAAGATTACGTTTCACAGTTCCGTGTCTCTCCTTGCTTTTACGGCTAACGCAAAAGTGTTTTGGACAATTGGTCTCTTGTAGGCCATGAGTGGGCAGAAGCAGAAGGTGGTGCCAACAGAGTCTTTACCAGTTGAGACATTCGCAGAACTCCACACTTCCGTTCCGTTGATATAGACAGCCATGCTAGTGGGAGTATAGGTGTTCTCGGTACAGTCGTAAAACGTGATGGAGAGGACGCCTGCCATTACCTTATCTATTGCGGGTATCGAATCTACTGACTTTCCAATCCACCCTGACTCGCGGGCTACTGCGGTCTGTCGTGTTCTGAAATCCAGGGTCTATGTTGGGAGGCGTATGACGTGGACAATAGCGAAATTGAGGTTCTGTCTTCTGTGGTTCGCGGCAGAAGGGGCATCCGAAAACTGAAGCCCGCAAGGATAGCGTGCCTGTCGTTCCGAAGGTGAAGGAACTGCTGGAACTCTATCGGCTCCAGCTCGGCAACCCCACATCGGGAGTGACGTTTTTAACAGCCAATGGAACTCCGATCGCTTTACACAATCTTTACTATGATCGGATTGACCCGATTCTCAATCCCGGTGACCAGTGCGGTAAATCCAAATAAGCTCATCATCGCAGTGATCGTCGGCAGAAGGATCACGAATACAGACGGCGGGAAGGGTTGGTCGTATGGCACGGATGGCACGCTTTTCGGCGCGGCCTTGCGAGCAACCTGTACGAACTGATTCCGGACGATGATCTTTTCATCCAGAGGATTCTGCGTAAATGCCAATGTTGCCACTACGCGGAAGGGCTGCATCAAAGTGCGGGAGCCACACCTGGTTGTCGGCATGGCTAAATTGGAAGCAGAAATTAGACGGGCAGAAAAGGTGCAGTGATGCCCTTTCCACCCGCCAAATTTCTTAATCTGCACCTAATCTGCACCAAAACACCGTTTTTCGACGATGCAGAATTTTCAAGGCGTTGAAACTAAATGGTGAGCGCGGCAGGATTCGAACCTGCGACCCACGCCTTAAAAGGGCGTTGCTCTACCACCTGAGCTACGCGCCCCACCAATTTCAATCTAACATATTTTCTGCGCACCATCCTCGGCCCGGTCGACCGTGACGGTGCCGGAGCAAAAGCGATACACTCTGCATTTATGTCACGTTCCCACTTCTTCTGGACAAAACTTGCGTTCGCTGTTTACGCGATTCTGGCGGCGACGCTTGGCCACGCGGAGAAAAAAAAGCAGTTGCCCGCTGTGCGCTGGACGGCCGGCGCGCCCGGTTGCGCATTCGAACGCGGCGAGGACGGACGATACCGCTGGACGATGACTGGAAATGACCTCGCCATCACGCTGCTCGTGGATTCGCAGGAACTTACAAAGAGCCGCCGCCGCTTTTATCACCTCCTCGGTGCGTACGTGAGTGTGACTTACACCGGTCAGGACAAATTTGAGTTTCCGGCGGACGTGCGGATCGACTTCGTTCGTCATCACGACGTTCTTGAGGGCTTCATGGATCCCACGGAACTTTCCACAAAATTGCAGAACGACGTGGATACAGTGGTCTTCGAAACCGAGCGCCAGATCAAGAAGAATCCCAAGATCACCGAAGAAAAAACGGCTCGGTTGAGAGAGTACGAAAAGGAAGCTGCCGAATTCATCGAGTTTCTGAGCACGCAAGGCCTCGAGCCCAACGCGGTAACGCTGAACCCGGGCAATCCTGAAGCCCACGGCTGGGTCTTCTTCGCGACCAGCAACCGATGGATCGGCCTGTGGAAGGACCGGGAAGATTTCATTCTCGGCGTCTGGATGAAAGATAGAGTCTGGCAATTTCCCTTCTCGCTGCCGCCGACGGAGGGCGAGCTTATCCTGCGGAAGCCACCGGAGTAACGCTTTGCGAGCGCGTCTGAGAATTGTGTTACAGTTTCGTGCTCATAGTTCATGCTCATGGAGATCCCTCCGAAAGCAGCACCAGAAGCCCGGAACCCGACGGCGGCGTTTTACTGTCCAGTCTGCGCTGTGGAAGTCAGTGATCCGCTGACCTGCGGTGATTGCTCCGCCGTGATCTGCCGCCGTTGCGGAACGCCGCTAGAATCTTCTGATGAATTGGGTATGGGATGAAGAGCCACACGACAACTTGATGAACCCCGGTCCCGCTTCCCTGCCCCCCGACGCTGAAACATCCGGTCAGCAGCCGAGTCTCGTCCGCGGGCTGACTCTTCTTGATTCGGTACTGCTGCTGGTGAGCGGCATCATCGGCTCTTCGATTTTTCTAACCGCCAAAGATATTGCCGGGCCTTTGCCGAATCCAACGTTATTTTTTCTGGTGTGGGTGCTCGGTGGAGTGATTTCGATGTGCGCCTGCGTCGCCTTCGCTGAACTCGGCTCCATGTTTCCCGACTCCGGCGGACAATACATCTACCTCCGCGAAGCTTACGGCGATCTGGTTGCGTTTCTTTACGGGTGGATGTTATTCACGGTAGGGAATGGCGGCAGCATCGCGGCACTCTCCGTCGCTTCTGCGGCTTACATGGGGAACATCATTCCCTTCATATCGCAGCAGCATGTGATTTTTTCGTTGGCAGGCATGCCGTTCACACGCGCGCACGCGATCGGACTAGTCCTGATCGCAATCCTCACTTGCGTTAACGTCTTCGGACTGCGATGGGGCGCGTTTCTCACGAACGTCTCCACCTGGACAAAGTTCAGCGCCATGGCAGTCTTCGTTGTCCTCGGATTCGCCATCGGCAAGGGACATTGGTCGAACTTCAGTGCGCAGGCGTCGGGCGGTTTGACCATGGGACTGAGCGCCGGCCAGTTGATCTCCGCCTTCGGCGTTGGACTGATCGCCGTGTTCTGGGCTTATGACGGCTGGGTCTACGTCACGTGGGTTGCCGGCGAAGTCAAAGACCCCCGCCGCAACGTGCCGCTGGCCATGGTCTTAGGCGTGCTCGCGGTCGGCACGATTTATCTCGCGATGAACATGACGTACGTTTACGCCATGCCGCTGAATGAGATCGCAAAGTACGAAACCATCGCCCACGCCGCCGCGACAAGACTTTTCTCGTCCGCAGCGGCAGTCTGGTTGTCGGCGATGATCGCGATTTCGTGTTTCAGCGCGGCGGCGGCCTGCACGCTTTCGGGTTCACGTGTATATCTCGCGATGGCGCAGGACGGCGTTTTCTTTCGCCGCATGGCCGTCATTCATCCCAGATGGCGCACGCCCGCCTTCAGCCTTATCGGCCAAGGCATTTGGGCCGCAGTGCTCACCATGAGCGGACGCTACGACCAGCTTTATACCTACGTCATTTTTGGCATGGTGCTCTCGTACACGCTGACCGTCATCGGGCTGTTCGTATTGCGCTGGAAAAGACCCGACGTTCCGCGCCCCTACCGCTGCTCAGGATACCCCTGGCTGCCCGCTATCTATATTCTGGTCGGGGTTACCTGGACGCTCAACACAATTATCCAGCGGCCGACTGAGGCCTTCGGGAGCGCTGCGATTGTTCTGATTGGCGTCCCGGGGTATCTGTATTGGAAGCACAAGAGCCGGCACAAACTCGCCGTGTGAGATTCGACTTGCCCATCACGTGACTCTCTGGTAATCCTTACGGCTCACCTTTTGTTCGGTGAACCAACACTCTCGCGTGACTAACTCAAGGCCAGAAACACAACCAGAAAGCCGACGAGACCACGAACCACTCCCCTTCTCCGGAACCGGCGTCTCCATCGCCCAGGCCGCTGATCACAACCGCCCCAAGCGCGTCATGGGATTTCGCGACCTGCTTCTGTTCTACGTGGTTACCGGCATCAGTCTGCGATGGATTGCCACGGCTGCCGCCGCCGGTCCCAGTGCGATCGTCATCTGGATCGGCGCCTGGCTCGCTTTCTACACGCCGCTCGCGCTCTCGGTTATTGAACTCTCCTCGCGCTATCCGAATGAAGGCGGACTTTACGTCTGGTCGAAGCGCGCCTTCGGCGACTTCTCCGGCTTCATGGCCGCGTGGACGTACTGGACCAGTAACCTTCCGTACTTTCCTGCCGTACTGTATTTCGCGGCCAGCAACTTGCTTTTCATGCGGCAAGCGCAGTGGGGGTATCTTTCTGCGAACACGACTTTCTACATCGTTTTCGCGCTGCTGACGCTCGCCGCCGCCACATGGTTGAACGTTGTTGGACTCAACATCGGCAAATGGCTGCATAACATCGGCGGGGTCGCCATGTGGATTCCAGTTCTGATCATCATCGGTATGGGCCTGCTCGCCTATCACCGCTTCGGATCGGCGACGACGTTTTCGATTCACGCCATGACGCCCAGCATGCGCCTGAACGACATCATCTTCTGGTCGATACTGACCTTTGCTTTCGGCGGATGCGAAACCGCGTCCTTCATGGCAGAAGAAATCAAGGACGCGCGCCGCACGATTCCATTGGCGCTGCTTTTTGGCGGACTCACCGTGGCGTTCTGTTACATCATCGGAACTGTCTGCGTACTGCTGGCGCTGCCTTCGTCGGAAGTCAGCAGCCTGCAAGGGTTGGTGCAGGCAATCGCCAAAACGTCCGATCGCGTCGGATTGCCCTTCTTTCTTCCGGTCGCGGCGTTTCTGATCGCTCTAAGTAACATTGGCGCCTCCGGGGCATATCTCGCCGCCGTCGCTCGGTTGCCATTCGTGGCCGGCATTGACCGGTATCTACCAGCCTCGTTTGGATCGCTGCATCCCCGGTGGGGCACGCCCTGGGTCGCGTTGCTAACCCAGGCAGTAATTGGCGCGATATTTATTTTTCTTGGACAGGCCGGCACCTCGGTCAAGGGCGCCTATGACGTGCTGGTCAGCATGGGTGTAATCACTTATTTCATTCCGTACTTATATCTATTTGCGTCGATGATCAAGTTGCAGAGCGAGGCCACCGAGGAAAACGTAATTCGAGTGCCCGGCGGAAAGCCGGTGGCCTATGCGCTTGCGATCCTGGGCTTCATAACCACAACGTTCACCATCGCCTTCTCCCTCCTGCCGCCGCCCGACGAACCGAACAAGCCGCTCGCTGTCTTCAAAATCGTCGGCGGCTGCGGAGCGCTGGTGTTGATCGGGGTTGGGCTGTACTGGGCGGGAAAGCGGCGGGCGCAGAAGAGTCCGGATTTTTCGCGTTGACAAGCTCAGGGGATCGGCCCAAGATTCAGACGATTTGTTAACGGCCGCCACACCCTAACTAAACCCGGCTTGCGAAAAGGCTTTTCACCCTACTAAAAAAGAAGAGGAAGATGTCCTATGTCGAATATCACAAGACGCGCCATCTTGTGCGCGCTGACCTCTATTCTGATCGTCCTGTTCTGCGGAAGCGCAGCCGCGCAGCAGCACATCACCGGAACCTTGCCGGATGGCGCAACCTACGTGATCGATGTCCCGGCAAAATGGAACAAGAAGCTGCTTCTGTACAGCCACGGATACACCGCGCCCGGTTCGCCAAATCCCGCCTACGATTACGGCGACCCCTACACGGCTTACTTTCTGTTTGCGGAGGGCTACGCGCTGGCGGGTTCATCTTATTCGACGACTGGGTGGGCAGTTCACGAGGCGATCCCGGATCAAATCGCGGTGCTCGATGTTTTTCAAAGCGTGGTCGGAACTCCAACCGAGACCATCGCTTGGGGGCACTCGCTTGGGGGCATGATTACCGCCGGATTGGTGCAGCAATATCCGAATCGCTTCAGTGGGGCGCTTCCGATGTGCGGAGTCGTGGCCGGTGGCGTGGGCCTGTGGAACGAGGCGCTCGACGGAGCATTTGCTTTCAACACGCTGCTGGCTGGCGGGGCATTGCAGGTTGTCAACATTACAAACCCGACGCAGGATTACAACACCGCGGAAGGGTTTCTGGGTGCGGCCCAGGCCACGGCGCAAGGGAAAGCGCGAATTGCATTGGTCGCGGCCTTTGCGGGTGTGCCCGGCTGGATCGATCCCACTTCTCCGGAGCCGTCACCCACCGACTACGCAACCCAGGAATTCAGCCAGTTTGAATGGCTGGCCTACGTGGATTTTGGTTTTCAGTTCTACTACCGCGCCGAACTGGAAGCGCGCGGCGGGGGCAATCCTTCGTTTAACAACGGCGTGAACTACTTGCAGCAACTAAACCGCTCGGGTCACTATGCAGAGGTGCAGGCGTTGTATGCCGCTGGGGGTCTGAGCCTGGCTGCGGACCTTGCGACACTGAAGAACGCCCCGCGAATTGCAGCGAATCCGGGGGCTTTGACTTACTTGAGCAATAACATCATCTACAACGGCCAGCTAACCGTCCCGGTACTGACGCTGCACACCACCGGCGACGGACTCGTGCCGGTGGAGGATGAGAAAGCCTATTCGAGGGTTGTCCACGAGGCGAATGACAGTGCGATGCTGCGGGAGACATTCGTGCATCGCGCGGGCCACTGTGAATTCACGCCCGCCGAAACGATTACCGCGCTGCGGACGCTTGACCTGCGCGTGAGGACGGGGAAATGGACCGGCCTCACGCCTGCCCAATTGAACAATGGGGCGGCCGCTTTAGGCCCTACTTATAATTTTATATACGTTAACAATACGTCGGTGCCCACGTCGCCCGCTTTTCTAAACTATCAACCGCTGCCGTTTCTGAGGGTCTACGACGCCTTCACGCATTAGCGGAGAAAGTATACGGAAGTCAGCACTTACACCGGGACCGCCGTCTTCCGCTTCGGATTGAAGAACGGTAACGACACGACCGTCGCTGTTGTCTTCATCCGTTGCGCTTCGATCGTCAATTCCATTTGCAGCTTGGCGCCCGGCTTGGAATACTCGGTACCCACGCTCGCCATGGCAATCAGCTTCTTCAGTAGCGGAGAAAACGCTGTCGTCGTTGCCTTGCCCACGTGCTTGCCGCCGTCATAGACGGGCACCGCAACGCGTGACGCCTGGCTGGGCGCTGCTGGAGAGAGTCCGAACTTGTCGAACTGCCCTTCTACTTCCACCCAATCCACTTCCAGTCCAACCAACTGCCGCGCCACGCCCTGCTTGTTGTCTCGCGCCAGCGCGCTCTTGCCGATGAAGTTCTCTTTATCGAGATGCACCATCTTCCCGAAACCCAACTCATAAGGCGAGTACTTCTGCGACGGAATCAGCGCCTTCTTCGAACTCGTATAATCGACTTCGATCAGCAGCAGCCCCGCTTCCACGCGCGATACATCCAGCGCCAGCATTCCGGCCGCGTGAATATCAAACTGCTTGCCCTTGTCCATCAGCGCGTCCCAGACTTTTACGGCATCATTCCATGGAATCCAAATCTCATACCCCAGGTCGCCGGTATATCCGGTGCGCGAAATATCCACGGGCACGTCGGCAATCTTGCCGCTCGTTTTGCGGAAATACTTCAGATTAGTGATGTCGGCATCCGCGACCGTCTTCAAAAGTTTTGCGGAGGTGGGCCCCTGCAGCGCCAGAGCGGCGGTCTGCTCGGAGATGTCTTCAATCTGAACGTCCATGTTCAGGCCGTTCTGCCGGAACCAGCGCAGGCTCGGGTCGGCGGCCGTCCAGCGATATTTGTTTTCTTCGAGACGGGTGATCGTTCCGTCGTCGATGACCTTGCCGTCTTCATCGCACCAGCAGGCATAAATGACCTGCCCCACCGCAACTTTGTTGACGTCGCGCGTGATCACGCGGTTCACCAGCTTGGTCGCATCTTTACCCGTGATCACATACTTATAGAGCGGCGAAATATCAATCAGCGCGCACGCATTGCGGATCGCGTTGTACTCGTGCTCGTGATGCACTTCGTACACACTGACCGTGTAGTATCCCGACCACTCGCGGTAATTCAGACTCTGGCAGAGGGCGAAAGTTCTCTCGTGAAACGCAGTTCCAATGGGCAAGGCGACCTCGTGTGTGGTTTTCCTTGTGCGGTTTGTCCCTGTGGACCTCTGGGACCTTTGTGGTTAAGAAAAATCTCTACCACTGGGGACACAGAGGATCACGGGGGAAATCTCAACAAACCCTGACGCCGGATTATATGCACCGCCACGCTAGTGCGGCAAGCGCCGAAATGGATTGACCATGAGTCAGCAATCGCGCGTAAGTAGAGACAAAACGATACTTTCCCGATAGAATGGCGAGTCATTTTCTGCGAAAGTTCCCGTTAATTCTGGATTAATCTATGCCTGCTGTTTCGAGCGGAACAAAGTATGACGTAATCGTGATTGGCGGCGGCCACAACGGCCTCACCAACGCCGCTTATCTGGCAAAAGCTGGAAAGAAAGTCCTCGTGCTCGAGCGACGCCACGTCCTCGGCGGCGCGGCTTGCACGGAGGAAGTTTTTCCCGGCTTCAAGTTTTCCGTTTGCTCGTATGTCGTCTCATTGCTGCGGCCGGAGATCATTCGCGATCTCGATCTTCCCCGCCACGGACTTGAGATTCTTCCCCTCGACGGCACTTTCACCCCGATGCCGAACGGCGACCATCTATGGCGTGTGAACGATCACGGGAAGACACGTCGCGAAATTGCCCGCCACTCCCGCGTTGACGCCGAAGCCTACGATGAATTCGGCAAGGCGATGCAGGCGATGTGCCGCTTCGTGAAGCCGATCCTCAGCATGATCCCGCCTGACCCGGCAACGCTCAACCCGCGCGAACTGATGAAGCTCCTCTTTATCGGACGCCGCTTCCAGGGCATGTCGAGTGAGGACAAGTACAACCAAGTCCAGCTCATGACCATGAGCGCCATCGATTTTCTCGATCAGTGGTTCGAGACGGATGTGCTCAAGGCGACGATGTCGGCGTCGGGCATTATCGGAACTTTCCTCGGCGTGCGCTCGCCGGGCACGGCATATGTTCTGCTGCATCACTACATGGGAGAGATTGACGGTGCTTTCCGTGCCTGGGGGTTCGCACGCGGCGGCACCGGCGCCATCTCGAACGCGATTGCCGACGCCGCTCGCGAGGCTGGAGGCGAAATCCGCACCGAGGCTCCGATTGCGCACATCATGGTCAAGAATGGACGCGCGACCGGTGTGGTGCTGGGCAACGGCGACGAGATTTACGCCGACGTTGTCTCCTCGAGTGTCGATCCGCGGCTCACATTTACGAAGATGATCGAGCCTGGAAATCTGCCCGATGAATTCATGGACGGCGTGAAGCGCTACAAGTTTCGCGGGTCTTCGGGCAAGGTGAACATGGCGCTTGACGGGCTTCCTAATTTCAAATGCATGCCGGGAGTCGGCGCGCACCTGCGCGGCGCCATGTCGATCTCGCCCAGCGTCGAATACATGGAGAAGGCTTACGACGAGGCAAAATACGGGCATTGGTCCTCGCACCCTTATATCGACATGGTGATCCCGACGCTCACCGATACGTCGCTCGCGCCGCCGGGCAAGCATATCCTCTCCTGCTTCGTGCAATACGCGCCCTACAAGCTGGCGCCCGGACTTGATTGGGACACGGAAAAAGAAAAGTTCGGCGACAACGTAGTCAACACCATTGCCGAATACGCGCCGAACATAAAAGACATCATCCTGCACCGCCAGGTTGTCACCCCGCTCGACCTCGAACGCGAATGGGGCCTGACCGAAGGCAATATATTCCAGGGCGAACTCTCGCTCGAACAATTATTTTTCCTGCGCCCGGTTGCGGGATGGGCGCAATTCCGCTCACCCATCAAGAACTTATATATGTGCGGATCAGCCACACATCCGGGCGGCGGCATCATGGGCGCGCCCGGACGTTTGGCAGCGCTCGAAATTCTGAAAGACGGAGCCGCATAGACATATGTCCGAAACGCGCGATGTCATCATCGTCGGTGGCGGACACAACGGTCTGGTCGCCGCCTTCTATCTCGCCAAAGCCGGATTGAAACCGCTGGTGCTCGAACGCCGCGCCCAGGTGGGCGGCGCGGCCATCACCGAAGAATTTCATCCCGGCTTTCGTTGCTCCACGCTCGCGCATAACACCGGCCCACTCCGCGCCGACATCGTACGCGACATGCAATTGGAGCAATACGGCCTCAAGCTCACGACTCCCGACGTGAGCACAGTCTCGCTGCTGCCCGACGGCCGGGCGCTCGTCCTGTATTCCGACGCGAAGAAGGCGGCGCAGGAGATCGCGCAGTGGTCGGAGAAAGACGCTGCCTCCTATGTGGACTTGGGCGCCGCCCTGGGAAAGATCGGCAAGGTCATCGGCGAAGCGCTCGTTCTGACGCCACCGAACATCGACGGCCCCAGCAGCGGCGATCTATGGGGGATGCTGAAGACGGGCCGCTCCATTCGAAATCTGGGGAAGAAAGATCTGTATCGCGTCCTGCGCTGGGGACCGATGGCTGCGGCCGATCTGGTCGCTGAATTCTTCGACACCGAACCGCTGCGCGCCACCATCGCCGCGCGCGGCATCTTCGGGACATTCCTGGGTCCGTGGTCGGCGGGCAGTGCACTCGTGCTGATGTTGCGCGCCGCTGCGGACCCATCTCCTGCCGGCAGCGTTCAGTTCCCTGCCGGTGGCGCCGGCGCAATCACTCTCGCCATGGCGGCGGCGGCAAAACAAGCGGGCGCGGAAATTCGCACCGGCGCTGACATCGCCGAGATTCGTGTGAAGGACGGCGTCGCCACTGGGGTCGTCCTCATCTCTGGCGAAGAGATTCCCGCCCGAGCGGTCGTCTCGAACGCCGACCCTAAGCGCACGCTCATGCGCCTGGTCGATCCCGCGCACCTCACCCCGGACTTCGTTCAGAAAATCAAGAACTACCGCTGCATGGGGACGGTCGCAAAAATTAATCTCGCGATCTCCGCCCTGCCGGAATTTACCGCGCTTAAGGCAAAGGGCAACGGCAACCTGCTGCAGGGCCGCATCCAGATCAGCCCCGAGATCGATTACCTCGAGCGCGCCTTCGACGAATCGAAGTATGGCAACTTCTCACGTCACCCGTACATCGAAATTACTTTTCCGTCGCTTTCGGATCCGTCGCTCGCCCCGGCTGGCCAGCATGTGATGTCCATCTACATGCAATACGCGCCCTACAAATTGAAAGACAGCGACTGGGAAAGCGAACGCACCGCGCTCGGCGAAACCGTGGTGAAGACGATCGCGCAGTACGCGCCGAATCTGCCGCGGACGATCCTCCGCCACCAGATCATCACGCCCAAGGATCTCGAAGAAACCTACGGCCTCACCGGCGGCCATATCTTTCACGGCGAGCTTGCGCTCGATCAGTTCTTCACCATGCGTCCGTTGCTCGATTGGGCGCGGTATAAGACGCCGATCGAGCGGCTGTATTTGTGCGGCAGTGGAACGCATCCTGGTACGGGGCTCACTGGCGGCTCCGGCGCTAACGCCGCGCGGGAGATTGCGAAGGCACTGAAGAAATAGTTCAGTTTTCCGTGTGCACCCCTGTGCCTCCCGTGGCTGAACAAATCTTTACCACAGGGAGCACGGGGGTACACGGGGGATCACCGGGGAAAGCGACAGAATCAGAGTCTTTTATGCATAACTCCGCCATCCTTCTGATCTCCTGCCCCGACCGCAAAGGGGTCGTCGCCTCGATTGCCGAATTCATCTTCCGCCACAACGGCAACATCCTGTTCGCCGATGAGCATGGAGACGAGGAATCCAATCTCTTTCTGACGCGGGTTGAGTTCGATCCGGCAGATTTTGATTTTGACCTTGCCCACTTTTCCGAACGCTTTGCTTCCATCGCCCGCGACTTCCAGATGGAATGGCGGCTCGCTCACTCCACCGAACGCCCCCGCATCGCCATTTTCGTCTCGAAGTATGACCATTGCTTGCAGGACCTTCTTTACCGCTGCCAGAGTGGCGAACTTCGCTGCGAAATCCCTCTGATCGTTTCCAATCATCCCGATAACCAGTGTATCGCCGACTTCTACCGCGTCCCCTACTTCGTCGTACCGGTCCCTAAAGAAAACAAGCGGGAAGCGGAAGAGAAGCAAATTGCGCTCATCCGCGAGCACAAATGCAGTCTCCTCGTCCTCGCACGCTACATGCAGGTGCTGTCGAATGAGTTCATCGCCACCCTGGGCTCCGAGAACCTCATTAATATTCACCACTCTTTCCTGCCTGCGTTCGTGGGTTCCAAGCCTTACCACCAGGCGTTTGAGCGCGGCGTCAAGCTGATCGGCGCCACCGCTCACTACGTTACTCAAGTGCTCGACGATGGCCCCATCATCGAACAAGATGTGGTCCGCATCTACCACCGCGACACGATCGACGATCTGGTTCAGAAGGGCCGCGACATCGAAAAAGTCGTCCTGTCGCGCGCCGTCCGCTGGCACGTGGAAAACCGCATCCTTTTGTATGGGAATAAAACCGTGGTTTTTCAATAGCGCTACAGAGGCATTTTGATCCCCGATGGAGACGGGGCAAAGCTCCGTTTTCTACACCCGGGTAGGAGTGCTGACACTTCCGTAACCGGGTAACCAATTGCGCTGCGCTTCCCTTTCGGTTTTACTAAAAGACAGTCCCATTTGGAAACATTACCCGTGCGATCTCTAAGGAGCTGACTTTGGCTGAGGATCCCAAATGGGAGCTGGCGTTGCTCGCCACCGTGCAGAGCTTCTACCAGCGGCTGCTGAGTGACCAACTTGGCGGCGAGCTGCCCGCGCCCGCTGAACTCGCCCCTGACGTCATCAGCCGCGCCGACGATGTGCGCTTCACCCTCGCTCAAATGCACCTATGGATCCAGCTGCTGGACATGGCAATCACTCCGGCCATGTTGCGACTTGGGGTGCAATCCGATCTTGACCCAGAGGTTGCGGAAGCCTTGCTGCGCTATTTCGCGCGCCACCGCGACGATTCCGGGGCCAATCGTGACAAGACCGATCTGGTCGCAACCTTTCTGTTTCGCCATCCTCGTGTGGCTGGCCAGTGGGAGCAGCGCGGCTACGGCCTCGATGGATCGATTCCTCTTTCTCCGTTTGAAATCGCGCTGCTGGAAATCCTGTCTGAGTCCGACGTGCCCGTACTCTCGGAAAATCATGTGCAACTGCTGCGCGAATTTGGCCCCCTGCTCGACCAGGCGAATCGCTTTCAGGACTTCAGCACGCTGATGGACTCCGGCATCATTCCGCGGGTTCGGGAATTGAAAGCCTCGCTCGGAGAATCGATGTATCACCCCGGAGTGCTGGCCACTCTCGCACCTTACAATGCGGCATTCGGCGATCGTTTTCATGCGCTGTTCGCCGGCGCTGCACAAGAGATCAAGGATTTCGCCAACCGGCTTGAAGAACTTGGCGGAAGCATTCTGAGTACGGTCGACGGCGTCGAAGTCACCGTCGAGCATGTCGCTGCCCTGAACCAGGAAACATTGCTCAAAGCTGACTACGGCGCGGCGCTCGAAAAATTCCGCCGCGTCTCCCGGCTGAAAAAAGAGTTGGAGCGCAGGCCGCCTATCCGGCGCGCCAACTCAGGCTCCACGCCTTCCGTTCACGCGGTGGGCGCCGGCAGCGCGGCTGCCGCTCCGGCGCTCGCTCCCAAGTATGTGCCCGCCGCCATCACGCCGCAGGCGCTGGCGGTCGAAGAAGCCAAACTGCGGAGAGTGGAAGAATCGATCCGAGTCTTCGTGCGCGTCGCCGATCCCAAGTTTCGCCAAGTTGTGCCCATGCGCTATTTCAACCTGATGCTCAGTCCCACCGAGGTTGAAGCCTATACCGCCGACTATCTCGAACAAGCGGGCCCCCGGGCAGACGCTGCGCGAATGGTGCTCCGCGTCGTCGCAGTAACCGCGCGCATCACCACCGAGATGGAGGAATTAAAGCGCTCGCGGAATTCCCGCTCCGTCTGGAAGCTGCACGCCGATTCTTTGGTCGTCCTCGTCGACCTCGCCAAGCGCCTCGCTGAAGCCGTTGACCGGCTCGCCTTGACCATCGGCCAGCAGCCTGAGACGCAGGCAAACAGTGAACGTCTCCAGAGCTCGCTCGAAAGGCTGCGGGAGCGTGCAGGGGAAGCGGCAAAGCTCATCTCCCTGGCGTAGTCAACCCATCCGGCATCTTGCCCGCGCACGGATATCTGCAGGCCTGTCCGCTGACAAGGCCTATGGCGTTCTCACTTTCTCAGCGATTTCAGTGCTCAGCCTCTGAAAATCACCAACGTCCCAGGTGTAGATCCTGGTTGCACGCGCCTTCAAGGCGCACCGCCCCAATAAAGCGCCGTAAATTGTTCCGCCAACGATACCGGCAGTCGCGGCCTCCCGAATCGCCAGCCGGTATTCCCGCGGATCGAGCGATATAACTTCGAGCCGTTCCTCGACGGAATCGAGAAACAACATCGCCTGATCCGCGCTCAGGCGGAAGTTGCCCGGCAACCGCGTCAGCGTCGCATATAGTTCCGCAAGGCTGTGCGCGGCGCAACAGGCAGTTTTCCGATCAGCATCAATAAAGAGAGCAAAGCTGCGCTCGTGGTGCTCGTGACCCTCTACGGACGTGGCAACCAGAACCGAGGTATCGAAGAAGGATTTCATCGTTTCCGGCCCAGCACTGCTTGTTCCCTCTCCTTCCGCACGCGTCTTATCGTCTCACCCACCACGGATGCCTTCAGCGGCGCTCCCGCGCGAAACACCCAAACGCCCTCTTTCCTGTGCATCGACGCATTGCCTCGCACCGGACGCAGAACGATGTGGTCTTCGAATGATTCCATTTCCAGCGACTCACCCGGTTCCAGTTGCAATTGCTGGCGCACTTGCTTTGGGAGGACCAGACGACCCGCTCGGTCGACGCTTATTGTGGTATTCATAGTGGCTTTCTACCATGGTATTTTCCATTACTCATGCCATTTCAAATGCGATCGGCCGCGAGAAACAGTTCCAAAAAACGATAGGGACGAGCAAAATGCCCGTCCCTCGTTTAAAAGCCTGTTGACGCCTATTCGACGAAACGCGATCCAGCCTTCAACTCAGTGAATATCGAACTGTTCCTGGTGCAGCGCCGGATCTGACTTCACGATGATGGTCTTCTTGGTGAGCTCCTCCATCTCATTCAGCAATTTCGCGTTGTTCGCTTTCAGCGTTTTCGCAACTTCCGGGTTCACTCGCAGCATCACGTCGCTGTGCTCAAGGTGACTCGCGATCTTGCGCATCTCAACGTAAATCTCGTTACAGATGGTGTTCACCGATTTTACGAAGCCCGTAGACTGGCAGTAAGGACATGGCGTTCCAATCGTCCGCTCCAGCGACTGCTTCACGCGCTTGCGGGTGATTGCGACCAGACCGAAGTCGTTGAACTGCAGGACTTTCGACGGCGCTCGATCGAGACGCAACGCCTCTTCCAGCGCCTGCATCACTTTCTGCCGGTTGCGGCGCTCGTCCATGTCGATGAAGTCGATGATGATGATGCCGCCCAGATCGCGCAGCCGTACCTGGCGCACGATTTCCTTGATCGCATCCACGTTCGTCTTCACGATCGTATCTTCAAGGCGGGCAGTTTTGCCGACGTACTTGCCGGTGTTCACGTCGATCGCGACCAGCGCCTCGGTCTGATTGATTACGATGTACCCACCGCTCTTCAGCCAGACTTTCGACTTCAGCGCCTTGTTGATTTCCTCGTTCAGCCCGAACTGGTCGTAGAGCGGCGTCTCCTTCGTGTATAGTTTGACGCGCTTGACCAGCCCCGGCTGGAAGCGGTTCGCAAACCGCACGATACGCTCATATTCCTGCTCGGTGTCGACCCAGATGGCCGAAAACTCAGAACTGACCTGATCGCGCAGGACCCGCTCCACCACGTTCAGATCGTGATAGATCAGAGCCGGAGGCTTGCTGGTATCGGAGCGCGACTTGATCTCGTTCCAGAGGTTCTTTAGAAAGCGGATATCCGCTCGCAGTTCCTCGTCGGAAGCGCCCGCCGCCGCGGTCCGCACAATAAAACCGCCGCCGCCATTTTCACGCTCGCTCTGGATGATCCGCTTCAATCGCTGCCGCTCTTCTTCGGACGCAATCTTGCGCGATACGCCCGTGTGGTTCACCGTCGGCATGAAGACCAGGAAGCGTCCAGGCAATGCGATGTGACTGGTGATGCGCGCACCTTTCTTGCCAATCGGCTCCTTAGCAATCTGAATCAGCACTTCCTGCCCTTCTTTGAGCAGTTCGCTGATCTGCGGCACCACCTGATTCTCGCGACTGCGGAAGCGCCGTCCACCGCGCCGTCCGCGGCGCCGGTCAATATCCGAAGTGCGATCAGAAGTACGGTCGGAAGTGCGGTCTGGTCCGGGACGCTGCGTCCGCTGCAACAACCTTGCCTCGGGTGCGGGACCACGAACTGCCGCGCTTGCATCCACGGTACCGTCGCCAATCGCTTCGGCCTCAAGCAGCGCCTCAGCTTCCGCTTGTGCCTCTTCGAGTTCCAACTCCTCCGCTTCGCGCTCTTCGGCTTCAAGTACGGCTTCGGGAACTGCCTCGCCATTGGCCATGGTCTCGACACCCGCCGCCAGCCCTGGAGCAATCTCTCCAACCCCTGATCCTGACAATTCTCCGCCGGCCGCCCGCGTCTCTTCTTCGATTTCCTCGAAGCCTTCGTCGTCTCCCGGTTCTTCCCCGTAGGACGTTAGGTCGGCTTCTTCTTCCTCGATCTCCTGCTCCTCCACGGCACCGTGCGCAACATTGAGGGTAGCGTCGTGCGCAACCTGCGGAGCTGCCACGAAGTCCGCTTCGCGCGCCATCTGGTGCACGGTCGTCTCCGGCGCCGAGTAAGTCTCCGACACCGTTCGCGCCTCGTTCCCTACTTCCGCAATTTCCGGCGCCGCGCTGGAAACGGTCCCGTGCACTTCTTCATAAACTTCCGCGTGCAGTACGTGCTCATGTTGCTCGTGAAGCGGCTCGGCAACCTCCGAGGCGAAAATAGGCTCATCTTCAGGAAAGTTCGCCGTGATCGACGCCGACATGATCGGCGCCGGCCTCTCCGCCGGTGCTGCGTTCTCCACCGGCAAAGCTGGTCCTGCGTTCTGACTCTGATTCCGACTCTGACCCTGTCGCTGGTACTTGGAGATCGATTCGCCGGGAAGCAGGATCGGTTGATATCCCGGGGGCGGTCCGTAATCGTAGTCGCGACCGGCACGAGCGGTCGGCGGTGCCGGTCGCTGGAATCGCGAGTCCGACCCACTGCGTCCCGGCCGGTCGCCGCGGTTCAAGCGGTCGTGCCGTGGCTCGATACGCGGTTCATTACGAGGTTCGGTCCGGGTTTCGCTGGCGGTCTCACTGCGTGTTTCGTTTCGTGGTTCGCTTCGAATTTCGCCGCGGTCTGCGCTCGGCACGCGGCCGCCCCGATCTCCGGTCTCTCCACGGCGTCCGCGACGACGTCGTCGTCCGCGAAAGTCGCGCGAAGCCCCCGTGGCGTTGCCCGGCGCTTCCGAAGAAGCTGCTTCCGGTTCTTCCCCCCCGCCTGCCCCGCTGCCAGGTTCGGCAAGCTGCCCGTCACTATTAATCATCGGACCACCCGCTTCCAACCCGGGGCGCGGACGCGACTCCGTCACCGGACGATTCGCCGGGATCACTTCATCCAGGTCCTCGTCCTGCTGTTCCAGATCCATGAAGTCGGAGACATATAGAAACGCGTCGCGTTCCAACCCAATGTCCACAAAGGCGGACTGCATGCCTGGCAGCACGCGCGTTACTCGGCCCTTGTAAATCGAGCCCGCTAAGGTGTATTCGTTTTCTCGTTCGAGGTAGATTTCCGCTAGCTGATCGTCTTCCGTGATCCCCACTTTGGTTTCATGGGGCGTGGCCGATACAAACAATTCCTTGTTCATCGCTACTCCGGTTTTTCTTCACCGGACCAGAAGCGCAAGCGGACCAAGGGATCGATAGCGTTCAGCGCCGCTCCGGGTAGGAGCGGGCGCGGTCCCGGAATTCTTCCCGGAGCCTACACTGCAGTGAATTGTTCGTACTCGTCTGCACTGATCGCGTTAAGCCTTCTGTCAGGTCTGTGGCCACTCTCTCGCGTTCCGCTGAGGGGGCCGTTCCCCGCCTGACTGGCTTCAATCCTGTCCGGCTTCCACTTCGCCGGCATTCTGCCCTCCTTTTTCGCGAGGG
>Ga0185299_10003693_pt1 | contig 19704 bp, 16 predicted proteins | sample PaiPotPPA55metaG_FD_128002 | JGI IMG/M metagenome (GOLD analysis project Ga0185299, IMG submission 128002) | Iron sulfur acid spring bacterial and archeal communities from Banff, Canada, to study Microbial Dark Matter (Phase II) - Paint Pots PPA... ...
ACCGCATCGACGGCTCGCGCGCCGCTATCATTAACGAAAATAAAGTCCCCGAGCTTGCCGAGTATCATATTTCCCCAGTCGAATTTTCGAGCACATCGGCAAACGACGGAACGAAACTTTACCTTCGAATCATCAAGCCGCCCAATTTCGATCCCGCGCGAAAATATCCCGTTCTCATCTTTACCTACGGAGGACCCCACGCTCAGGTAGTCACCAACGCCTGGGATCCCAGCCTTCTTTGGGACGAATCCGTCGCTGCCAAGGGCTACATCATTTTTTCGCTCGATAATCGCGGCTCCTACGGCCGCGGCCACGCGTTTGAGACGCCCGTTTATCACCAGTTCGGAAAAGTGGAACTCGAGGACCAGCTCGCGGGCGTGAAGTACCTGAAATCGCTCGCCTACGTCGATGGCTCGCGGATCGGCATCTGGGGCTGGAGCTATGGCGGTTACATGACGCTCTACTCGTTGTTCAACGCGCCGGACACGTTCAAAGCTGGCATCGCCGTCGCGCCCGTGAGCGATTGGAAGCTCTATGACACGATCTACACCGAGCGATACATGGGCACGCCTCAGGACAATCCGGATGGCTACAATAATTCCTCGCCCGTAAACCAGGCTTCGCAGCTGAAAAGCCGGCTAATGCTCGCGCATGGGACCGGCGATGACAACGTTCACTTCGCGAACACCTCGGAAGTAATCAACCAACTGATCGAAGGCGGCCACTACCCGGCTCGGCTGATGATATTCCCAGGCCGCGGACATCCGATCGGCGACCCGCCGGCGCGCATTCAGCTTTTCGATGGCATCATGCAATTCATTCTCGATAATCTATGAGCGGACTCCAAAATGGCCCAGGATGAAGAAGACATGCTGCACGCTCCGGTAATGACAAATGCGCTGCGGTTCGCTTTACTCGCCTGCCCGTTTTGGCGCAGTTCGAATATAATCGGTCTAAGCGGCGGCGCGACGCGGATCCTCCCCGGAAACGCGCCAGCCTAACGGAGACTTCTTGCGAAACCAATTCGAGTGGCGGCTGCGGCGGGGCCGGATCGCATCGGCGGTGGCCGTCTCATTGCTAATCTGCTCGAGCGCCGTCACCGCGCAAGAAAGCGCGCCACCATCATCGAGCACCGAGCAGACGCCAAAGATGGAAGCGGACACTTCTGCGCTCATGCTCGATTCGGGTTTTCGCATGCTCTACGAACTCGACTTCAAGGGCGCTCGCTCTCAGTTCGTCACCTACCAGACCATGCATCCGGAGGATCCTCTTGGAAAGGCTGCCGAGGCCGCCAGCTATCTTTTCGAGCAGTTCAACCAGAAGGGCGTCCTCACGTCCGACTTTTTCTTGAACGATTCGAAGTTCCTCAACGGCATTGACGGCGACCCGGCGCTAAACCATAACCCCGCATTCATCCAGGCGAATCACGTCGCTCGCGAGCAAGCGAAAGAAATTCTGAAAACGCGCACGAACGATCCGCATGGCCTTCTGGTTCTCACCATGACGGACGGGATGGAAGCGGACTACGATCAGTTAATCGAGAAAAAGCAGATGGCGAGTCTGGGCTTGATTCGCCAGGCCGAGGCCGAAGCCAAAACAGTGCTGGCCATCGATCCCAATGCGCAGGATGCCTACGTCGCGCTCGGAGCCGGAAACTATATTATCGGCTCGCTTCCGGGTATTAAGCGCGCCTTCCTGTGGGTGGGCGGCATTCACGGAGACAAACAGCGCGGGATGGAGGAGATGGAGTCAGCTGCTGCTCACGGGCGCTATCTCGCGCCATTTGCAAAGATTTTGCTGGCGCTCGCCTGCGAACGCGAACACCGGCCCGCCAGGGCGCTGACGCTACTAGGGGAGCTTGCGACGGAGTTTCCCGCGAACCCTCTCTTTGCGCACGAGTTCGCTCTGCTTCAGCAGCATCCCGCCGGAAAGCACTAGCCGAAAACCATCGGAATTTATCTGAGTTCAGGACCGGACCAGAACGGAGGGGTTCAGGTCGCGTAACGAAGTGAACCCGCACAGGCCTAAATTAATGTCGAGGTCGGCGAGGAAATTCAAAACCACATCGCGAACTCCCGCTTCGCCCGCAACCGCAAGTCCCCAGATGTAGAGCCTGCCAAGCAGCACCGCTTTCGCGCCTAGAGCGAGCGCTTTAATCGCATCCGCACCGCATCGAATTCCGCTGTCGAAAAGAACGGGAAAGCGGCCCTTCACGACTTCGAGCACGGGCTGAAGCGCGTCGAGCGCGGCGATCGCGCCGTCCACCTGGCGTCCGCCGTGATTCGAAACGATGATGCCATCCACGCCCGCATCGAGAGCGCACGCCGCATCTTCCGGATGCAAAATTCCTTTCAGGATAATCGGGAGCTTCGTGTGCTGGCGCAGGAAGCGCAAACTTTCCCAGGTCAACGAAGCGTTGGCAAAGATGCTGCCCCAAAGCGCGACGGCGGCGGCCGGGTCCTCTTCCGGAGGCTTCACGAGGCGCGAACGGAAAACCGGGTCGGTGGTGTAGTTCGCGATTCCATCCGCAAAAAGAAACGGCAGGTAGGCGTGCTCGAGATCGCGCTCGCGCCAGCCAAGCATTGGGATGTCGAGAGTAACTACCAAAGCTTTGAAACCGGCGGCCTCGGCGCGGTGCAGAAAGCTGGCGGTAACTTCCTGGTCAGTGCTCCAATAAAGCTGAAACCAGCCAATTCCGTCGCCGAGCGCTTCGGCGACTTTTTCCATCGGCCGCGAGCACACCGTGCTGAGCACCATCGGAATTCCGATCGAGGCGGCGGCGCGAGCTACTGCGAGTTCCGCATCCGCGTGCATGATTCCCTGAACGCCCACCGGGCCGAGAAGCACTGGAGCAGGAAGTTGCATGCCGAAAAGTTCGGTGGTCATGTCGCGCTGCGAAATGTCGCGCAGCATTCGCGGAACCAATTTCCAGCGATCGAAAGCTTCGCGATTCGCACGGATCGACTGCTCGAGCCCCGCGCCGCCGGCAACGTAGTCCCACGCCTGCGGCTTCAAAGTTTCCCTGGCTTTTTGCTCGAGCAACGAACTGATGGCCGGCACCGACATCCGTTTGCCGAGCATTCCGCCCGCATACACTTCGGCGGATCGTTGTTCGCCGCGATACCTCGGAGTTGGCCGCTTGTCGCTCATACTGGTGTGGCGGAGATTATACGCAGTTTACTCACCGGCGCTACTGATTCGCGCGAAGTCTTCGCTCAGGCTTCTCGCCGGCGTGTTGCGGAAGAAGCCGGCGAGGACGCAGATTGCAGCCTAGTATTTTACGCGGACACGATAGTCGAGCGTCGCAGCCCCGTTTTTCTCGACGGGAACCGAGAAACCAATCGCGGTCGAGCTGAGTTTCGTTTCCTTAAAATTCGAATTGACGATTTCCCAGTCGCCGCCCACCGGCTCCCGCACTTCGACTGTTACCGGGCCGTCCTTGTGATTGCGCAGCGTGATTTGATATTCCATTTCGTAGAGATTGCCTGCGAGCTTTTTGTAGTCCATCTGTTTGCGTTCGCAAACGACATCGAATGCGTTGCCGACGTAAATGTTGATCGTTTCATCCTTCGGCGTGTGGCTAATGCGGTCTTCGCCGACGAACTGCGCGCCGCCTTTTGAATCCGACTGGTACACGCGCACGATTCCAGCTGGCAGCGGCATGCCAAGCCCACCCTTTTCTTCGTTTCGAAAACGATAGAACACTTTCACCGGCTGCGTGACCGGATTGCCGATGCCCTGCGAGTTGCGGTAGTAATACGGCTCCCCTTCCACCCGCAATGATTTTTCCACCGGAACAGCGCTTGCCGAGAGCAGGCTGATCTGTTTCGACTCGTTGTTCTGGATCGAAGTGCGGCGGCCCAGCGTGTACAGGTGATATTCCGAAAATGCTTCCTGCTCGAATTGCTGCTGTTGCTTAGCATCCATTGCCATCACGACGGATCGCATGGCCTTCGGAGCTGCCGCGGGCGTCACGGCATGTATCTCGCCCGCGACAAGCTGTAGCTTGGCGTTGTGGTAGGCCACACCGCTGCTGTTTGTGAGCGTGACCCAGCCGTCAAGGTCGGCATTTTTCTCGTCGCGCGCAACGGTGAGAACGTAATCGGCGCTCCAATTCATGTTGCTCGTGAGGTAGGAAGCCTCGACACGTTGCGAAGCGGCGCCGCGATTATCGAGCGTCCACAGAAGCGTCGGGCGGCTGTAGAGATTTTCCGGCAGGTCCGGGAAGCGATAGGAGTCGGCCGACATTCCCGTGACGATCTCGTTGCCGATTTTCCATACGGGCCCATTATTGTCGGCCAGCAAGAGCGCTTTCGTTTCCACCCAGTGCGTCGAGCTGCCTTCCAGCTCCGGGCGAACGAGCGTAACCTCGCGGCCCACGTATTTTTGCAGCAACTTCTGCGGGTCGAGCAAATCGTATTCGTAATTCTGTTCGATCACGCTGAGTTTTGCGGGCTCTGCAAGCGAGCGGAAATGTACCGTAGTGGGATTGATCGAAGCGGCGACGTCTTCAAATCGCAGCGGAACGACGCCAGAAGGCAGATGAATCTGCCGAACGTCGCGAACCAGCGCGAGGTTCGAGTTGTAGACCGTCACCGAAAGATCGAGTTGATCTTTTGCGGTTGTCGATGCGGGCGACGCGCTGCCGGCGGCTCCCTCTTTTTGATCTTGTTTGGGGTCTTCTTTCTGGACCTTTTCCCTTTCCTGCGCTGCGTCAACCCTTTCGAAGCATCCTGCCATCGGTTGCAGTAAGAGCAATGCAACCAGAATTGAACGGCAGCAAATCATGGCGTTTCGCGTGAACATCGAATCCTCCTGATTGAGCCTCTTCCAAAGTTAGTACGCCGCGAGCAGGATTTCTTGCAGAGCAAAACTTGCGGGGCATTTACGGCGTAGTGATGCGCCATGTCCTGCCGCCGTCTTCTGTCGTAAATAAGCGGCGATCGGAGGCGGTGATGGAAGCTGAACGGGCATCGCGCGCGGTAATTGCCACGAAATCGGCGTTGTCGGGCGGGATGATTTTTTTCCACTTCGTTCCGTTGGTCGTCAGATAAATTACGCCTTCGCGGCCGACGATCCAGAAAACCCTTCCTCCGGGCGCCGCACCTGTAAGAAGCTGAGCGTCCCTGTCGAGGAGTTGCCGGTGCCAGTCCTCACCGGCGTCTGGCGAAAACTCAACGTATCCATCGCCGGGCAACCGCCACCATCCATCGTCATCTGGTGACGAATAAATCCTTAAGATGGAGGATTTTTTGGCGTTCCGCACGGCTGCTTTGTCGCCTCTCAATACAAGCTTCCCGTCGGCCGAGTAGAGCGGCGCAGCTTCGGTAACTTGCTTTGAATCCGACCGCGGCGCCGGCGCACCGGCGCCTCCGATGGCGCCACTCCCAGCCGAACCCGCCTGCGGCTCTTCGCGTTCTTCCCGCGCCTGCGCTTCTACTTGCACCGTCTGGCTTTGGACTTGCGCGGTGATTTCGTTCTGCTGTTGGTTCTGCGGCTGATTCGATTGCTGATTTTGGCGCTGGTTTTGTTGCCGGACCTGATTCTGCGCGGTGAAGCCGCCCGTCGCGCCTGCCCCCGACGATCCAGTGGCTGACGACCGCACACCTGACGATCGAGCCGCCGATTGTGCGGGCGCTGCGCGTCTCGCTGCGGCGCTCGAAGCGGGCGCGGAAGGAGCCGGCTCGGACTGGGCTGTCAGCGAATCCGCTGCGGCAGGCGCTCGCTCCGCATCTTGCGTTTTCGATAGGGGGCGCGGCGACGCCGATTTTGCGCTGAACTCGCCCCTTGACGGGGCTGCGACGCGCAAGTCTTTATTCTTTTCTGGAATTCCCGCTGGCGCGGCGTGTGGCGCTGCTTCTTTGCGAGCGCGATCGAGTAATTGCGTGTCCGCAGATGTTGCCGCATCACTCTCCGAGCCCGTGGCGGGCACCGCGGCAGGAGCGGGAGCGTTCATCGCGACTTGTTGCGTGGGAACCGGCTGGTAAATCCTGCGAATCAGCGGCACGGAAACTACGAGAGCGAGCGCAGCGGTGGCCAAGGCCGGCACGAACCACCAGCGTTGCGTCAGCCAGCCCCAGCCGCTCGATTCTTTTTTGGCAGCTTCGGGCTCACCGGCGCGAACCATCGCCGCCAGTTGCACGCGGCAATGGGCGCAGGTTGAAAAATGCAGGTCGTAACGCGTGGCTTCTTGTGAATCAAGCGAGCGATCGTAGTAAGCCGCGAGAATATCCGGCGCGGGACAATCCTGCGAAGGCGGTGTCTGCGCGAGGCTTCGGCGGAGGAGGCCGTCGATTGCCTTGTCAGGCGTCTTATACGGTGCTTTGTCTTGTTCCCGCGAAGCCATCCCAGTTCTCTCCCCTACCTTAGAATGCACGAGCTGCGAAATCTTGCAACCGTCGCGGCTCCCCTCTGTCAGTCGCGCGCGGATACCGGGCGCGACTGGCCCGCTTGCAGGCGCAGCGTCAAATCGAACGGCCATTGCTCGCGCGCGTATTCAAAGCACAGCCGCAATTGCGCCTCGCTCAGTTTTCTTTCCTTGAGAAGCGCCGCTTCCACCTGCTGGCGCACCTCGCGCCGAGTGCGCTCGAGTTTCCGCGAAACCGTCGCTTCGTGCTCGCCAAGCAGTTTTCCGATCTGCGCCAGCGTGAGTTCATCCACGTAGTAATACGCGAGGCGCAGACGGTCGCCCGGCGCAAGTGCGTCCAGTATCGCCGCGAGCGTTGCTTGCATCATCACCAGATATTTTTCGCGCTCGGGATCGGGCGCCGTATTGGAGGCAACGGGCTCGTTGTGTTGCTCGCCATCGTCGGCGTCGTCGAGCGAATCGGTTTTTCGTCCGCGGCGGAAATCGTCCACGTGGCGCTGCGCGAGAATCGCTCGCAGCCAGGTTCCGAGCTTGCTGCGCCCGTGAAAATAATCGAAGAGCGATTTTCGCTGGCCTTCTTTCTCGCGCAGGCCGAACAGCTCGGCGTAGAGCGAGTCGGCCAGCTCACGCGCCCCCGACTCACCAGCAATCGCGCGAGCCGCGCGGTAAAGTTCCGGCCGATATTGCGCGACGAAGTGGTCCCACGCCGCGGAGCAACCCGCGCTGCATGCGCAAGCGAGGGCAAGATCCGCGAGACGCAGCGACTCAAAATAGGCGCTCGATGCTTTCGCTTCAGGAGGCTCGCCGGCGGCGGAACCGCTCCCGAATCGATGCGTTGCGCTGCGCTCGAGTGTGATTTGAAATTGCTCGGCGGTGAGTTGCCAATCCGGCGGCGCGGCTGCTTTTGCGAGCAGCTTGCGAGCCATCTCGATATTTACGATGCGGTGCCCGCGGCTGGATGTCATGGGGCGCGTTCAATTGCCGGCTGACTAGCCCTTCGATTCGCCGGCTGACAAGAATGATACTCGAACTGCCGGCGAGGGTTGCCTCGAACACGCCCTCTGTTGCGTACATCGGCGACATCGCCTATAGTCCCGCCGAAACAGTGAAGGAGGCATACATGTCCCGCCGCTTCGCATTTGTCGCACTCATTGCGTTAGCTCTAGTCTGCTGCTCGACGCTCTACGCGCAGGCTCCCGGCCAAATCGCCATCCGCGCCGGAAAATTAATCGACGGCAAGAGCGACCAGCCCATCTCGAACGCGTTGATCCTGGTCGAAGCCGGCAAGATCGTTTCCGTCACGCCGGGAGGCACGGCGCCCGCCGGCGCGCAGGTGATTGACCTGTCGCAAGCCACGGTTCTCCCCGGATTCATGGACATGCACACGCACATCCTTCTTCAGGGAGACGTGACGGCCGCCGACTACGACGAGCAACTGCTGAAGCAGTCGATCCCCTACCGCGCGATACTCGCGGCGCGCAACGCGCATATCGCCCTCGATCACGGCTTCACCACGATTCGCGATCTTGAAACGGAAGGCGCGATGTACGCGGACGTTGACGTGAAAATGGCAATTCAGCGCGGCGAAGTTCCGGGCGCGCGCATTTTTGCCTCAACGCGCGCGATGGCGCCCACGGGCATGTATCCCCTGCTCGGTTATTCGTGGGAACTGAACATGCCTCACGGCGTTCAGGTAGTGGATGGCGTAGACGGCGCGCGCCTGGCCGTGCGCGATCAAATCGCACACGGCGCCGACTGGATCAAATATTATTCCGATCGCGCTTACTTTTTCGCGCCCGACGGCGTCCTGCACAGCCACGTGAATTTCACCGACGACGAAGCCCGCGCCATCGTCGAAGAAGCGCATCGCCTGGGACACAAAGTCGCGGCTCACTCGATCGGCTCGGACGGAATTGCAGCGTCGCTTCGCGCCGGTGTCGATTCCATCGAGCACGGCGACGGTTTCACGCCCGCTCTGCTTGACCAAGCCATCAAACAGGGCGCGTACTGGTGTCCCACGATTACCGTCGGCGCTTACGTTGCTCCCGGGCGCGGCGGAAACTGGAAGCCGATGGTCGAGAGCGAGAAAAAAGCGTTTCAAGAAGGCGTGCGCAAAGGCGTCAAAATCGTTTTCGGCACCGATGTGGGCGGATTCCCTTGGACCGAGCTGAATCAAGCTCGCGAGTTCAAATATTACGTGGACTACGGCATGACGCCGATGCAAGCCATCCGCACAGCAACGTCTACTTCCGCTGAAATGCTCGGCTGGAGCGACCGCCTTGGGACCATCGAGGCGGGGAAAATCGCGGACATCGTCGGCGTCGGCGGCGATCCACTCGCGCACATCGAAGAGCTGGAAAACGTCCGCTTCGTAATGAAAGACGGCGTGATTTACAAGAACGGCTTCAAGTGACCGACGGCGTCATCGGCTAATCCTGGAACTTCGCCCTATTCGTAGCGCAACGCAATAATAGGATCGACGCGCGTAGCGCGCCGCGCCGGAATGTAGCAAGCAGCCAGCGCGACTAGCGCCAGAAGCCCAGCCACCGCGATAATCGTCACCGGATCGTTGGCGCGCACATCGTAGAGCATCGACGTCAAATACCGCGTCACACCCAGCGCCACGCCGATTCCCACGGCCGCGCCCACCACAGCCAGCGCAATTCCCTGCCTCACGACGAGCCGCAGCACGTCGCCCATTTGTGCGCCGAGCGCCATGCGAATGCCGATTTCGCGCGTTCTCCTCGCCACTTCATACGACAAAAGCCCGTAAAGCCCGATGCACGCCAGCACCAGCGCCAGCAAACCGAAAAACGCCGAAAGCCTTGCCACCAGCCGCTCCTGAAACAGCAGCCGGTCGATTTGCTCCGATTGTGTCGTCACGTGAAATAGCGGAAGGTTCGCGTTTAGTTGCGCAACAACTTTGCGAATCGCCGGAAGCAGCGCTTGCGGGTCGGCCGCCGTGCGAACCTCGAACGAGGCGCCCATGCCGCTCTGCGGCACGTACATCGTCGCGCCGATTTCCTGGCGCAGGTCGTTGTATTTCGCATCGCGCACCACGCCGATGATTTCGTAGCCGGCGCTTTTTGGCCTGTTCTCGTCTCCAGCCGATTCGCCGAAACGCTTTCCGATGGGGTTTTCCTTGCCCAGATATTTCGCCACCAGCGCCTGATTCACGATCGCCGGCGTCGGCGCCGAAACCGGCGCGATGCCGCTTTTGGCGGCCGCCAGCGCGTAGTCGGACGCGTTGAAACCCCGCCCCGTTAAAAACGGAATTTGCATCGTCGCAAAGAAATCCGCTCCCACCGGCAGCATGTTCGTATCGTCTTCTCGGTCTGCCGGCGCTCCGGGCCAGTGAAAGCGAGTCATCATCAAGCTGCCGCTCAGCAGCGGCAGCGCCGAATAGCTCGCCGACTTCACTCCCGGCGTCTCCGCGAGCCGGCCCTGCAAATCGCGGTAGAAACTATCGACCTGCGCATCCTTATATCCGGCCAGCGTGGGGTCGATGTCGAAAACCACGATGTTGTGCGCGTCGAATCCCACGTCGATGCTCCGCAAGTTTTGCAGCGTGCGCACCAGCAATCCCGCGCCCACCAGCACCACCACCGCCAGCGCCACCTGCGCAACCACCAGCGCGTTGCCGGCGCTCAACCATTTCCCCGCCGCGCGCACGATTCCAGGGGAAACGCCGAACCCCTCTTTCAGTGATTCAGTCAAATCACCGCGCGCGCTTCGAAATGCCGGTGCGATGCCGAAAAGAATCCCCGTAAGAAGCGCAATCGCGGCCGTGAACCCAAGCACCCGCATATCCACGCCCAGCGTGAATCCCAGCGGACGCGTTTGATTGCTCGATACAAACGACGCGATCGCGTGCGCACCCCAATACGCGAACAAAATCCCCAGCGCGCCGCCGAGCGTTGAGAGCATCAAGCTTTCGGTCAGCAGTTGGCGCACGATCCGCGCGCGACCCGCGCCCAGCGCCAAACGTACCGCCATTTCCTTTCGCCGCGCCGACGATCGCGCCAGCGTCAGTCCCGCCACGTTCGCGCACGCGATCAGCAAAATAATTCCCACCGCGAGCATCAACACATACAGTGGATTCGAATACTCGTTGCGCGACCCGGTCAACCCGCTTTGTGCGGACATCAGCGTCACCGCCGGTTCATCGGCGGGCGTCGACAATGTCATCGCCTTGCCGGCAACCTCGTTCGGCGTCGCGCCCGCCATCTCGCCTATTGCAACTTTCGCTGGCGGGCCCGGGGGCGCTTGAGATTGCCCACCTTTCGATGGCGGAGCAGACGGCAGTTGATTCGCGGCCGGCAGCTTTCCACCCGCTGGAGTCGTCCCTGGGGTGCCGGGCGGTGGCGCGGCGCCGGCAACCCCCTGTCGCATCATCATCCCGCCTGCGGGTGCAGGCCCGCGAGGCCCAGGCATTCCGCCGCCCGCCTCGAACAGCGGCACAGACCCGTGCAGCATTTCGTTGCGGAAAATTCCGCTGATCGTTGCTTGCGCTTGCGGCAGCGCCGCGCCCGGTTTCAGCCGCCCCACCACCGTCATCCACCAGAACGACACGTCGCCCTGCCGGTTCCGCCAGCGCTTGGGATCGCTGATCCTTTGCGCGTCGGCAAGCGGCAGCCAGACGTCGAAATCGCTCCCGGGCGCAATTCCGGTGAATCGCTGTTCGGCCACGCCAACGATCGTCACTGGAACGCCATTCAACTGAATCGTGCGCCCAATCGCATCGCGCGAGCCGCCAAACGCGCTCTGCCAGTAACCATAATTCAGCACTGCGACGGCAGCCGCCGACGGCGAATCGTCGCTCGCTTGAAAAACGCGGCCCACCGCGGCTTTCACGCCCAGCGTTCCAAAGAAATCTCGCGAAACCACTTGCCCGTTGATAACGCTCGCATCGCCGTTGCCCGTCAGATTCAGCCGCCCCGCGTTGGCGAACGCCGCCACTCCCGAAAACACGTTGGCTTGCTCGAACTCCCGCATCATCGGCTCCGAGAACGAGCAGCCCGAGGGATTCGGCGCTCCGAATCGCATATCCGTGACGCAATCGCCGGCCATCATGTAGCCGTGAATCTTGGGTGCCTTGCGCGCGCTCCATTTCAGTGCCACCAGCTGTGACGGCTTCTCCACAGGCAACGCTCGCAGCATCACCGCGTCGATCAGGCTGAATATCGCCGTGTTCGCGCCAATGCCCAGCGCCAGCGTCAACACCGCCACCGCCGTAAACCCCGGCGACTTCGCCAGCATTCGCAGCCCGTACCGCAAGTCCTGCCAGAGCGTCTGCATGCACGCACCTCGAAAATTCAGTCGAATACTAGCAGAAAACCCCAACAGCGGCCCGCCAGCCAGGCTCTTCTGCCGTCACCGCTTAATAGACTACTTACACGCGGGAATGGTAGCGATATCGTGCTAGGTGGTATCGAATTGCCGTTCCGCTTTCCTAGGCTCGATATTTCATTCCATATCATAGGAATTTCGCCGTTTGCTCCTCCCTAGACTTGCGATTCGATTTTAGGTACTAGCTCGCGAGTACAGTCCTATAACCTGTACTTTTTTTAATGTTTTCCTTCTTGCATCGCGCCCTTTCCTCCTGTTAGCGTCAGTCGGGGGCATCGACGCTCCCGAGGAGGAGCCGACATGATCGGCCGCACTTTGATTCGGAGCGCGAAACTCGCGCCACAGCAGGGGCCACGAGAAAAAGGGCGACACGCGCGCCGCTGCACCGTCTGCAAACACCCGGACCGCCCCGCCATCGAGGAAGCCTTCCTCAACTGGCGTAGCGCTCCCGAGATCGTCGAGGAATACGGCATCGCGCACCATTCCGCTCTTTACCGCCATGCCCATGCCACCGGCCTGTTCAACCGCCGCAGAGGACATATCCGTACCGCGCTTGAATTCATCATCGAGCGCGCCAGCAGGGTAAAGCCAACCGGCAACGTCATCATCAACGCCGTGCGCGCCTACGCCCATCTCACCGACGACGGCCGCTGGATCGAGCCTGAAAAGAAATACATCATCGAACATATCGGGCAGGTCGAATCGCCCGCGCCTCCCGATCCGGTGTCCACGAAGCGGCCATCCTCGCACTCCGAAACTGTGCCTCGCAGTGCGCGCCGCCGGAAGGGCGGGGTTTTAACCCCGCCGCACTCCCGCTTGCCAGAGGAGGGGCTTCAGCCCCTGAAGTCACGGGCCATTTGTCGAGCCTCAAATCCTAATAGCGAATCGGCGATTAGAACATGATCCAACTCATTGAAAACAAACAGCGGCTGTACGCTCTAATAGCGAAAAATCGCGCGTTTTTCCCAACCGCTTTTCACCGCTCAAAAACAGCCGATATCGGCCGTGTGGTGCAGCCGTGTCTTGAATTGGAGCTTGAAACACTGATCGGCATTCCATTTCTTTCGGGGCGGCTTTTTACAGGGTCGCTTTTTTCGGAGTCGCCTTTTAGGGGGTCGGAGCTTCAGCTCCGACACAACTCGCCGAAAATGAGTGGGGCTTCAGCCCCTGAGGAAAATATTCTTCGTCACCGGCGCAAATTCGAACACCACCCACAACAGCGCGCGGCAAGCGCGAAATTCAATCCTGCGGTACAATTGGACTCCTTTGCTCTCCGTTAACAACATATCGATGCGCTTCGGCGCCAGAATTCTGTTCGACGAGGTCAGCTGCACCTTTCGCGAAGGGTGCCGCTACGCCATCAGCGGCCCGAATGGCGCGGGCAAGTCCACGCTCATGAAAATCCTCACCGGCGAGCTTGAGCCCTCGAAAGGCGATGTGACGCGTCCGAAAAAGCTCGGCGTGTTGCGGCAGGACCAATTTGCCTTCGACGAATTTCGCGTCATCGACACCGTCATCATGGGCAACGCGCCGCTGTGGAAGGCGCTCGTCGAACGCGACGCGCTCCACGAAAAGCCCTACGAATCGCTTACCGATAAGGACGGCTTGCGTCTCGCCGACCTCGAAGGAATCGTCGGCGAGGAAGGCGGCTACACCGCGGAAGCCGACGCCGCGCGGCTGCTCGATGGCCTGGATGTAGGCGTCGCTTTGCACGAGCGCAAAATGGGCGAGTTGCAGGGCGGGCAGAAAGTCCGCGTGCTGCTGGCGCAAGCGCTTTTCGGAAGTCCGCCGGCGCTGCTGCTCGACGAGCCTACGAACCACTTGGACCTGGATTCCGTCCACTGGCTCCAGGATTATTTGTGCGAGTACGAAGGCGTGCTCATCGTCATCTCGCACGACCGCCATTTTCTCAACAGCGTGTGCACGCACACGGCGGACATCGACTACCAAACCGTCATCATGTACAACGGCGGGTACGACGACATGGTCGTCGCGAAAACTTCCATTCGCTCGCGCGTCGAATCGGAGAACGCGCAGCGCGAAAAGAAAATCGCGCAATTGAACGAATTCATCGCCCGCTTTTCCGCCGGCACGCGTTCCGCGCAGGCCACATCGCGCAAGAAGGAAGTCGAGCGGCTGCAAACCACGGAACTTGCGAAATCCAACATCGCGCGCCCGTTCATTCGTTTTCAGTTGGAGCAGCATTCCGGCCGGCATCCGCTGGACATTAAGAGCGTCACGAAATCCTACGACGGCGTAAAAGTATTCGCGCCGTTCTCGGCGAGTGTCGAGCGCGCGGAAAAAATCGCGCTGATGGGCCGCAACGGCTCCGGTAAAACCACGCTGCTGAAATCGCTGCTCCGCAACGCCACTGGTTTCATCGACGACGCCGAAAAACAATTCCCGGTCGACGGCGGCACCGTGACCTGGGGACACAACTCCATCGTCGGCTATTTCGCGCAAGACCACTCCGAAACCATCGTAAAGGGCACCACCGCCATCGAATGGCTGCATGAATTCAAACCGCAAGCCACCCAGGAAGAACTTCGCGGCGTGCTGGGGCAAATGCTCTTTAGCGGAGAAGACGCGCTGAAGCCCACGAAAGCGCTTTCAGGCGGCGAGGCCGCGCGGCTGATTTTCTGCCGGCTGATGCTCCAGAAACCGAATATCCTCGTCCTCGACGAGCCCACGAACCATCTCGACCTCGAATCCATCAACGCGCTCAACATTTCGCTGCAAAAATATCTGGGGACTGTGCTGTTCGTCACGCACGATTACGACGTGATCGACGAAGTCGCCACGCGCATCTGGCATTTTGAAGCGGGCCGCATCGAGGACTTCAAAGGCCCGTACCAGGAATATCTGGCGTTGCTTCAGGAGAGAGCCGACAAGGAATTGAAGAACCGCAAGCCGGTCGCCGCGGGAAAAGGTGGCGCCCGCTAGCCGTCGGGCTCGTCGTCATGTTTTTGCCCCGAGCCAACCTTCCACAAAATCTGCCGCAAGATTCCAAGCCAAACTTTTACGTCGCGGTCAGGCAAATGCAGCCGCCTGACCAAGCGGCGAATCCGGGCATCCGCATCAGCGACGCGCCGCCGGTCGAGAAAACCGCTCGCGTGCAAAGTTTCCAGCAGCGATTCGGTGAAGCGCTCGATTTCGGCGGCCTTCGCCAGCTTCAGTTTCTCCGGTTGGCGTTCAGCCTTCGAATCGCGAATCAGTTCGTACAGGCACACGGCTACCGCTTGTCCCAGGTTCATCGAAATGTTTTCTTCGCGCGTCGGAACGCGCATCAGCCAGTTGCAATGGCTGAGGTCTTCGTTCGACAGGCCGAATTTCTCGGAGCCGAAGAGCAGCGCGGCGTTGCTCGAACCGAGCCGCTTTCGAATCAGCCGCGCGCCGTCTTCCAGCCGCCGCAGCGGATGCTGCAATTCACGGTGGCGCACCGCCGTGGTTCCCACCACCAGCGTGCAATCGGCCACCGCTTCCGCCACGGTCTCGAACTCTTCCGCGCTTGCAAGCAATTCCGAAGCGCCGACGGCCGAACGCGCCTCGCGAAATCCCGCGTCGTAAGGATTCACCACGCGCAAGCGGAGAAATCCGAAATTGCTCATGGCGCGTGCGGCCGCGCCCATGTTGAGCGGGTTGCGCGACGCCACCAGCACAACGCGCAGGCGATCGAGATTGGCCGAGCCAGCCAAGGATCCTCATTCTATGCCACGCACACGACTCCTTGCGACCTCTCGCACTTTTCTTATCACCCGTACCGCCGCGCGCGGGATTTGTCTATACTAGGTTCGCTTGTACGATCGATTGGCGGATCGAACCGAATGCGCCACGCTCTTCTGATTGTTGGAGTTTTTCTCGCAGGCGTATTATCAGCTACGAACCTCGCGGCGCAGTCCACCGCCGAGGCAGCTTTCAAAATCGCTGCTGCCACCATTGCTGTCCCGCAGGAACTTCCCGCGGCGGTTCGCGATGCTATTTCTCCGCACGCTCTGGTCATGAGCGACGCCAAAAACGCTTACTGCGAAATCTGGCTCCGCAATTCCGTGCCTGCGGTCGAAGCGCCCGATAGAAGTAGCGGAGTAGTCTTCGGACAGATCAAGACGGGCACTCTGATCGGAGTCGTCAAATTCGAATCGCGCGTGGACGACTATCGCCGCCAGCCAATCCAGCCGGGCGTTTACTCGCTGCGCTACATGCTCCAGCCGGTCGATGGCAATCATCAAGGCGTCTCGCCCACTCGCGATTTCTTGCTGCTCGTCCCCGCATCTCTCGATCAGACTTTGGCGGATTTGCCGGCCGACCAACTGCTAGATCTCAGCCGCAAGTCTTCCGGCACGAGTCACCCTTCGGTGTGGAGCTTGGTCCCGCCGCCGAATAATCCTCCGGCCTCAAAATTTCCCGCTCTGATTCATCAAAACGAAGGCGACCTCTGGATCCTTTATTTTAACGTGCCTCTCGAAACGCCCGCGGCCATGGGCATGGTTCTTGTAGGCCATTCGCGGTCCACTTAAACTCGTCAACTTTCGGACTGAGATTTCGCGTTTGCAAATTTCGCGGACGGGGATTTCAGGGGCGAGATTTCTCTCATGCGGCTTGCGTTCGCGCGCATCCGCGTCGGGCGAACCTGCTAAGATTTACCGCGATGTACGCCTGCCACGAATGCGAGCAAGTGATAAATCAAGCGAGCGAAGTGTGCCCGTACTGCGGGGCCGATCTCACCGCGCCGATTGGCGGCACCGCGGCTGAGCCCGCAAAGAAAACGAAACTGGCAAAGGTTGTTTTTCTTTGGGGCGTCGTGCTGGCGAGCCTCTGGGCGATTGCGTGGTTCGCGCTGCCATGGCGCATGGCGGGGTCGAAGCCCGCAGCGGAGTTGCGTGCTCGCGACGCGCTGGCGTCCATTCAAGAAAGTCTCGCAGCGTATCAATCGAGCGAGGGCGGCTATCCCGCATCGCTCGAGCCGCTCGGCGACCGCGCGCGCCAGGCAGCGCAATCGGCGCAGTCGGCGCGCTACACGCTTCAATACGTTGCGGGAAATCCCGACGCCAGCGGCCACATCGGAAGCTACGTGCTCGTAGCGCGGGCCGGCAATTTCGGCTATCTCAATTTTTATGTGGATCAAACCGGCGTGACGCGCGCCACTTCAGAAGATCACGCCGCCTCCGCACAGGATCCTCCGCTCAATCCCGCTCCGTAAGTCATTCACTCAAAACGCCGAACGCTTGCGCTGTTCGTCTAAACATTTCGCTTGACCTTGCAACAGGTTGCACACTCTATACTCGTCGCCGGAGACAAAAATGGCGCTGCTTCATATTGGTGAAGTTGCTCGACGATCGGGCGTGAGCGCCGCAACCGTCCGGCACTACGAGCGAAAAGGATTGCTCCGCGCTGCCGTTCGCACGGCGAGCGGCTACCGGGAATTTCCTCCGGATACGCTCGAGCGCATGCGCGTGATTCAATGCGCGCTCGCCGTTGGGTTCACGATCGACGAGCTGTCGCACATCCTTCGCAAGCGCGACGCAGGCGCAGCACCTTGCCGCGAGGTGCACTTTTTGGCGCAGCAGAAACTCGCGGAGCTCACGCGGCGCAAGAACGAACTCGACCGTCTCTGCCGCTTGCTCAAATCCACTTTGCGGCAATGGAAAGCAACCATGGCGAAAACACCGCGCGGCACGCGAGCGGGGCTGCTTCAATCGCTTTCGAGACGTTCCGCATGGCTCGCCGAAATGAAATCTCCCCTGATGCACCCGGGGCTCGGAAAAAGGAAGATGAGAGCGTTATGAATATTTCAAGGAAAGCGTTGCTTGCTGGCTGTGCTTTGGTTCTTGGTTTGTCCGTTCAGGCGAACGCCGCGCGCGCCCAGGAAGCCGCGCCCTCGCACGATCACGACAAAGCCCATTGCGATATGGTCGCTCGCGGCAACAAAGCCATGGGCTTCGACGCCGCAAAAACGACCCATCACTTCACTTTGAGTCCTGCGGGCGGCGCGATTGAAGTATCCGCGAACGATAGCGCCGACGCCGCGAGCCGCGATGAAATTCAGCAGCATTTGCGGCACATCGCAAAGAAGTTCAAGGAAGGCGACTTCGACATCTCGGTGTTGGTACACGACCAAGTGCCGCCCGGCGTGCCGGTGATGAAACGCTTGAAGGACGCGATTACTTATGAATACGTCGCGACCGAACGTGGCGCGCGCGTCGAAATTTCATCAACCGATCCGGATGCCCGGTCGGCCATTCACGATTTTCTGCGCTTCCAGATTCAAGAGCACCAGACGGGCGACTCCACGGGGCAAATAAGCTCTCCGCAAAAAAGCCACGATCGCTGAATCTTCGGCGAATCCGCAAGATCAAATGAATGGAACCCAAAAGGAGGCGTCATGCCGCTCGCTCGCATTTCCATTCGCAAAGGAAAACTTAGCGCGCAAAAGCGCGCCATTGGGGATGAAGTCTACGAAGCGCTGCGGGAGACTATTGGCATTCCTGAAGGCGACCGCTTTCAAATCATCACCGAACACGGGGATGACGACTTGATCGTCGATCCCCATTATTTGGGAATCGAGCGGTCGCGCGACAACGTGATCATTCAGATTTTCCTGAGCCGAGGACGCGCCGTGGAGAAAAAACAGGCGCTCTATCGTTCGATTGTCGAGCGGCTGCATGCTTCCGCACGAGTGCGCAAGGAAGACGTAATGATCGTGCTGACCGAGGTCGGAACCGAAGATTGGTCGTTCGGGCTCGGCGAAGCGCAGTACGTTCTCAACCCACCGAAATAGTGAAAACTCACCGCCCACGAAGAGTGCCGGGCAGGCCGCCTCCCGATGGTCGAACAAAGTCATTGGGGCTGATTTGGAAAAGAATTGGCTCCAAACATGGTTAGTAAAAGCACAGACATCAGAAGGTAGCGCATGTGCGGGATCGACCTCTCAAGGAGACGCCGAACAAGAGTATCTCACTCTTCTTCGCAATGATTTTTCCCTGCTCAGATATAGGAATTAGAATTGATCTGCATTTGACTTTTGGGCGTATTCGATTTTACGTGGGTGCCCCATCCCTTCGAAGTTGGAAGGGGTGGGGCTTTTGCCTCTCTGTGCATGTCTCCGCGTGTCCCGTCTTCAATCCACGTAGTCAATCTGGATCAAGGCATCAGGCAGTCGTTGGTAGGAGGCAAAAGTACTCCACCGCCAGTCCTTCGGGTGCGCCACCAGCCCGCGTTTCACCGGATTCATGTGCATGTAATTGAGCTTCTCGATTTTCTTCTTCCGGCTCCAGACGTTGAAGTCGTAGAAGCGGCGCTCCCAAAGGCTGCGCAGCCCTGCGTCCGGGGATTCGTTCCACAGCCGCAACTGCGAACTGGAAACGGACTTTCGCTGCCGCATGCGCTGGCGGAGTTTTCTCGACACGCGTTGTTTCAGAACTTGCAAGACCAAGGACGGTGTTCCCACCTTCGGCTCCCCCATGAGCAAGTGAAAATGCTCGGGCATCACCACTATCCCGACGAGCGCGAACTGATACCGCAGGCGAATTTCACCGAGAATCTCAACAAACAGATTGCGTGCGCGAACAGAGCGGAGCAGAGGAAGGCGCCGATAACAGCTGCAGGTGATGAAGTGCAGGTGCAATGTCCGTAGCGGCGCTGGAGGCCTGTCGGCATGAGATGAAAACGTCACCCCCCACCCCTTCCAACTTCGAAGGGATGGGGCACCCACGTAAAATCAAGTGCAATCGGAAGTGAATTCATCGAGTGGTATCATCCGCGCGAGGCAAGGTCAATTGTGGAATGTACGGATGCACAACGATGGGCCGCCCGCCCGTCGGATATTCCGCCGTCGTTCAGGGCGCGTCGCGCGCCGTCTTCTCTGAGAAATGAGAATGCGGAATGCTATACTAGCGGCGCAGGCCGTCTCCTTACCCACTCGTTAATTCCGCGGAGAGGTGCTGGAGTGGCCGAACAGGGCTGCCTGCTAAGCAGTTACACCCCAAAAGGGT
>Ga0185299_10003694_pt1 | contig 19692 bp, 19 predicted proteins | sample PaiPotPPA55metaG_FD_128002 | JGI IMG/M metagenome (GOLD analysis project Ga0185299, IMG submission 128002) | Iron sulfur acid spring bacterial and archeal communities from Banff, Canada, to study Microbial Dark Matter (Phase II) - Paint Pots PPA... ...
TGCGAGCGCGGCGTCGGCTACTAGCTGAAAGAGATCCTCGCCGGGCTCCTGGCCGCTCAGCAGTTCTTCAGCCGCACGTGCACGCCAAGGCTTCGAGGCGACTCCGCCTAAAGCAAGCCGCCCTTCCACGATCCTGTTGCCTTCGATGCGAAGGCCCGCAACTGCCGAGACCACCGCGAAAGCGTAGGACGTGCGGTCTCGCACCTTCAGGTAACGCGAGTGGCCTGCGAAACCCGCAGCAGCGGACGGCAGGCGCACGGCAACGACCAGTTCGCCGGGCTCGAGCACTGTCTCGCGTTCCGGTGCGTCACCAGGCGGACGATAGAAGGCTTCCAGCGGCACATCGCGCCGGCCTGAACGACCATGGACTTCCACGACGGCATCGAGAGCCACGAGAGCAACACAGAGATCCGAAGGATGAGTCGCTATGCAGTGCGCGCTCCGGCCGAACACTGCATGGGCCCGCGTTTCCCTTCCTATGGCATCACATCCGGCGCCGGGCTCACGTTTATTACAGGCGCTTGCGATATCGTAGAAGTAGGGGCACCGAGTGCGCTGCAATAAGTTTCCGGAGGTAGTCGCCGCGTTGCGCAACTGGGCCGAGGCACCGGAGAGCAGCGCTTCAGACACGGCCGGATACTTGCTCGCAAAGGAGATGTCATAAGCGAGGTCGCTGTTTCGAACCAGCGCACCAATTCGCGTCCCGCCATCCGGCAACTGCTCGATTCGATCAAGGTCTGGCACGCGCGACAGGTCGACTACTCGAGCCGGGCGTGTCACTCCGCCCTTCATCAGGTCGAGAAGGTTGGTGCCCCCCGCAAGGAAAGCGGCTCCAGGTGCGATCGCCGCCGCTACCGCTTCGACAACAGTGTTGGGACGGACATATTCAAACCGGTTCACGCCGCCTCCCCGTTTTGCGTTGTTTCACGCATCCGGCCTAGCGAGTCAAGCACAGCGTCGGTGATTCCGGCATACGCGCCGCACCGGCACAAGTTTCCGCTCATCGCTTCCCGAATCCGCTCTGGATCCTCGCCGGTTCGACCTTCCTGGATCAGCCCCAGTGTGCTCATGATCTGCCCTGGCGTGCAGAAGCCGCACTGAAACCCGTCGTGTTCGATAAAGGCGGCCTGAACCGGATGAAGCTCTTCGCCCTGCGAGAGTCCTTCAATCGTCAGAACGTCGGCTCCGTCAACCGAGATCGCAAGAGCCAAGCAAGAGTTCACCCGGCGTTGGTTGACGAGCACCGTGCAAGCGCCGCATTGACCGCGGTCACAGCCCTTCTTGGTTCCTGTGAGGACAAGGTGCTCACGCAAGAGGTCGAGCAGGGTCACGCGCTCGTCTTCGAGCACGACCTCATGGCACGCGCCATTCACAGTCAGAGTAACGAGAAAGCTCATTCAATTTGCCCTTTAGAAAACTGCGTACTGTGGGGCCGCGCAATATCATGCCGTTTGCCGAACGGCGTATCGAACGTTCAGAGCAACTGCATCAGGCGGCGCACTCTTCTACTTTCAGAACGCGCGAAGGGGTTTTTTTATTCCAAGTGATTCAGCGGATGACGGGAACAGTTGTTCGCGATCAGTCCTTCTTGCGAGGACGAACAGAAAGGTCAATGTCAGTTGTGTCGGAAGGCAGGGCAAGCGGTTTCCGAGGCGCATCGTGTTTAATGGCTCGTACTAAGCGCGCGCGATGTCATGCGTCGGCCGCTGGCATCTGGATCGCGGCCAGACCGCCTTCGTTTAACGCCGGAATTCTGGCAAACGCCTCTGCAATGAAATCCATGAAAACCACGGCGCGTCGTGGCAGCAATCGACTCGCGACGTAGACGATCTGCAGCGGCACGGGCGGCCCAATGTAATCGCGCAGTATCAAGCGTGCTGCCCCGCTTCGGAGCGTGTCTTCGAATAGCCAAAGAGGCCCGTGTCCGACGCCAATCCCCTGGAGCACCGCCTCGCGGACGGCGTCTGACAAGGCTGCGCTGATTGTGCGCTCAACCCGGCCTTGTTTCTGGCCCGGCTGCATTAAACAGCGGCGGGATGCCATCGAGACCACGCAACTGCCAGTCCGGCGCCTGCCCCATCTCCTCGAAGATACTGCCGCCGCGATTGATCCAGCACGTCGGAAAACCGAAATAGCGCGCGCCCGTTGCGTCCCAGGCATTCGAAGACACAAAGAGGATCGAGGACCGAGTGAGTTCGAAAGCCTGCTCCGCCAGCGCGTAGGCACGATCGTCCGGTTTATAAACGCGCACCGGGTCGACGCTGAGCAGATGATCGAATTCGGCGCGCAGTCCGGCGTTACCCACCACGGCGCCGATGGAATGCGGCGAACCGTTCGACAGCACCGCGAGCTTCAGTCCACGTTGCCGCAGTTCGCGTAGCGCGTCAGGCACCTCTTTGAACGGTTGCAGGCGCAAGTACGCCTTGCAAAGCGTGCTGCAAGCAGCGTCACTCAAATTGAGCCCGAGATACCTGCATGTATAACGCAGCGCGTCTTCAGTCGCCTGCTCGAAGGTAACGTAGCGGTTCATCAGACTTCGCAGCCACGTGTATTCGAGTTGCTTTTGCCTCCACACCGTACTGATTTCACGCCCGCGTCCCGGGAACTGCTCATCGCACCGCTCGACAACCGAGTGAACGTCGAACAGGGTTCCGTATAGATCAAACGCGATCGCCTTGATATGGTCCATCTCACCTCTCCTGAAAGAATCATCGCGACACGTCGCTACCAAAGTAACGTCAGCGGCTTTCCTGCTCCCTGAGCCGCTTGCGGTGAGCGGCAACCTTCGCGCGGTTACCGCAGATCGCCATGCTGCACCACCGGCGGGCGTGACCCCGCGTGTGATCGGCAAACATCAACGTGCATCTTGGGCCTTCGCACGCTTTCACGTAGCTGAAGTCCTCTACACATACCAGCCTTGCCAGCGCCTCCGCTATCGGCATCAGCAACGACGCGGCTGACTGCCAGCGTCGATTCGCGCGAAGTTCAAAGCTCGTCACGCCACCCGAGGTATTCGTGACGATTTCACCATGCTGCTGATCGCGCTCGAGCAGTTGATTCAAGGGTTCGATCTCACGCAGATCTTTGGCGACCAGCGGCCGCCCCTTCCTCTTCCGGACAAATCCCCTGAACCACTCGCGCAGATCGCGTGCCCGCGCCGCAACGTCGTCGAGTTCGGCAGCCGTGGACCGGATACGTATTTCTTCGAGGGCTGCGCCGGGCATCAGCTCCGCCTGTTCCAACCAGGCAAGCAGGCCTTCCCCGTCGCTGATCCAGTCGACTTCTTCATCCACCGGCGTTGCGACCGAGTTCAGGAAATCGAGGCCAGGCGCATCGGCGACGAATATCGCGGGGATCTGACGGTAGTCCATATCTCATGACGAATGTGAAGTGACGATACGCACATCGTAACCACTAAAAAAGCTCTTGACAAGTTACACGTCTCATTTGTAACCTTTAACAACACATTTAGACGGTTACAAAGCACGTGGCGCAGTATGCGTGTATCACAAGCAGCATTCCCATCCTTCAAAGGAGCGAGAAATGTCTATTGGCAACGTGAGCGCGGTGCTTGTGCACGGCGCGTGGGCGGATGGCTCAAGCTGGAGCAAGGTCATCGAAGGTCTGAAGGCACACGGCATCAAAGCAGTCGCGGCGCCGTTGCCGCTTAGCTCTTTGCATGATGACGTGGCCGCCCTCGATAGAACGCTGGAACGTATCGAAGGTCCGGTTGTGCTTGCCGGGCATGCTTACGCCGGCGCAGTGATCGGATCGACGCACGCCGACAACGTCAAGGCTTTGGTCTACGTAGCGGCGCTTGCGCCTACCGAAGGCGAAACGTGGGCGATGTGTTCTACCGCGGCGAAGCGCACCCGCTCGCGCCCAAGCTGTCACCGGATCGTCATGGCCTGATATGGCTACCCGAGGAGGCATTCGCGGCGGCGTTCGCACAGCACGCGGCCGCGCAGGAGTTGACGGTGCTCGGCGCGGTTCAACGTCCCATTTCGGTTGCATGCATCGGCGAGGCGGTCGGGCGCCCACTCTGGAAGGATCGGCCGAGCTGGTTCCTGATCGCCGAGCAGGACCGGATGATCAGTCCCGACACGCAACATTTCATGGCACAGCGCATGAACGCGCGTGTGCATTCACACCAGGTCGATCACACGCCCATCGTCACGGCCCCTGACGCCGTAATCAGCGTGATCGTCGAAGCGGCCCGAGCAGTTTCGGCTCGTTAGGAATGCTTGTAATCTGTCGCGCCGACAGGAGCTCGTCCCCTGCCATTTCCGGCAGACCGTTTATATCCAATCCGGAGTGAAACCCATGTCCTCTATTGCCTATCGTTACGCTGACGTAGACCGCGTCAAGGTGTTCTATCGCGAAGCGGGTCGTTCTAACGCACCGAAACTGCTGCTCCTCCACGGCTTTCCGAGTTCCAGCCACATGTTTCGCGACCTGATCCCCATGCTTGCCGAACGCTTCCATGTCGTCGCTCCCGATCTGCCTGGGTTCGGCCAGTCGGACATGCCGGGCCGCGATACTTTTGCCTACACATTCGACAACATCGCCAACGTTATCGAGCGCTTCACTGAGCAGATCGGTTTCGATCGCTTTGCCATGTACGTGTTCGACTACGGCGCGCCGACCGGCTTTCGGCTTGCGCTCAGGCATCCCGAGCGGATCGCCGCGATCATCTCGCAGAACGGCAACGCTTACGAAGAGGGTTTGAGCGAAGGCTGGAATCCGATCCGCGCCTATTGGCAAGATCCTTCACGCGCCAATCGCGACGCACTTCGCGGGTTGCTGACGCACGAGACGACCGCATGGCAGTACACGCATGGCGTACAGGACACGGCCTCGGTGTCGCCAGACGGCTACTCACTTGACGACTTCTACCTGAGCCGGCCGGGTGCGGACGAGGTCCAGCTCGATCTGTTCGGCGACTACCGAAGCAACGTCGCGTTGTATCCCGCGTTTCAGCAGTATTTCCGCAGCCACCAGCCCCCTTTCCTTGCCGTATGGGGAAAGAACGATCCGTTCTTCCTGCCCGCTGGAGCAGAGGCATTCAAGCGCGACATACCGGACGCGGAGGTGCGTTTCTTTGATACCGGCCACTTCGCGCTAGAAACTCATGCGGCTGAGATCGCCGCGGCCATTTCCGAATTCCTTATTCGCTGACAAGCTCGCTGACATGCAAACGCCTTGTCAGCATCAACAACGGTGTCTTCAAACTGAAGGAGAAAAGTCATGCGTGCAATCGTGCTCGACAAGTTCGGCGGCCTCGATAGCCTCGTGTACACGGAGTTGCCCGAACCCGAACCATTGGCAGGTCACGTGGTCATCGAAATCAAGGCATTCGGAATCAACCACGCCGAGCTGCACATGCGTCGCGGAGAGTGGGCCGAAGCTGCCAGGGTCAGCGGCATCGAGTGTGTGGGTGTGGTGAAGTCGTGCCCCGGTGGCGAATTCCCGGTTGGCGCGAAAGTCGCTGCGTTGATGGGTGGTCTTGGGCGAACCATCAACGGCAGCTACGCGCAATACACGCGGGCACCGGTGTCCAACGTGGCACTGATCGAGTCCGGGCTGCAGTGGGCAGAACTCGCGGTCATTCCGGAAACCTATGCAACGGCGTGGACGTGCCTGTTCCGCAACCTCGAGATTACACAGGGGCAGACGGTTGTCATCCGAGGGGCGACATCGTCGTTCGGACAGGCGGCCGTGAACCTCGCGGTCAATGCCGGCGCAAAGGTCATCGCGACAACACGCAATCCGGCGCGTGTCGCGATGCTCGAAGGCCTGGGCGCCGCACGCGTCGAGATCGAAGGCCCCGACCTTTCGAAGCGCATCGCCGAAGCGAAGCAGCTCGATGCCGTGCTCGACCTCGTCGGCAACAGCACCATTCTTGATTCCCTCGCCATGTTGCGACGAGGTGGTCGCGCGTGTCTTGCGGGCTGGTTGGGCGGCCTCGATCCGATTGTCGATTTCAACCCTCTTCTGCAAATGGCGAGCGGTGTGTACCTGACGTTCTTCGGCAGTTTCGTGTTCGGCACGCCGGGTTTTCCACTTTCCGACGTGCCGCTTCAGAAGATCGCTGAAGACGTTGCTGCCGGGCGGCTCAAAGCGAAACCGTCCCGAGTGTTTGGTTTCGACGACATTCGCGAAGCCCATCGGGTGATGGAAGCGAACGAGGCCGGCGGAAAGATGGTTGTCGTCCACTGAATCGCTGTTCAAGCAGCTCATCCACGAGTCAAGGTGAAACGAAATGTCCAGGAGGGTAGCAATCGTTACGGGCGCGAGCCAGGGTATCGGCCGCTCAACCGCCATCAGGTTAGCGCGAGACTTTGCCTCGGTCGTACTCGTTGCGCGCAATCGCGAGAATCTCGACCAGACCGCTGACGACGTAAAAAAGGCCGGTGCCGAGCCTCTCGCAATCGATCTCGACCTGTCTCGCCCGGAGGCCGCACAGGAAGTCGTTGACCAGACGCTGTCGGCGTTCGGGCAGATCGACGCGTTGCTCAACATCGCGGGCGCGGTGCCGCAGATCGATGTCTTCGAGATGACCGACGATCAATGGGACCGTGGCCTCGCGTTGAAGCTGCACGGCGCGCGGCGATTGACGGTCGCGGCGTGGCAATCGTTGAAGAAATCGTCAGGATCGGTGGTGCTGATGTCGGGCAACTCCGCGCTGTTTCCGAAAGCACCGTACGCAGCCGTGGGCATGATCAACGCGGCGATTGTGGCACTGGCGAAAGCCTTCTCGGATCGCGGGATTGCAGACGGTGTGCAGGTCAACAGCGTGCTGCCCGGCCCGGTAATGACGGGTCGGCGGCAATCCTATCTGGAACATTGGGCACCACTGCACAACATGACTGTCGAAGAAGCGACGGCGAGGTTTCCTATTGAAGCGGGGATCGCCCGGTATGGCACGCCCGAGGAGATTGCCGAGCTGATGGCGTTCATCGTGTCGCCTGCGGCTCACTGGATGACGGGCTCGACGTTGAGGATGGACGGCGGAGAGGTCAAGTCGATCTGAATCGGACGATAAGACCGTCAAACCGACCGTCGGCTGCCAAGCCGGACTCAGTGGCTCGGCAGATCGTGCTCCCAGATCGGCATGGCAACGATCGCGTCAGGTTCGAGGCACAAGCCCGCATCAAAGAATTTTGCGTTCCATGCCGCTCACCGGTATCGTGTTGTGCATCGCCGGACAGCCGTTTCGGCAATCTGCGGAGCCAACACGGACACCCGCGCAAAGAACGAGAGCTAAAACGTGAGTGAGCAAGACACGCGTTACGTTGACGAGATTCCGTACACATTCGGCTATTGCGACGAGCTGAATCCGCTACGGTTCAGACTTCCCCTGCTCCACGCAGGACTCGCATTGCCGGCTGTGCGTACCGCTTGCGAGCTGGGCTTTGGCCACGGTGTGAGCGTCAATATTCACGCGGCCGGGTCGGCGACGCGATGGTACGGCACCGACTTCAACGCGTCTCACGCGAACTTCGCTCGGCGACTCGCGGGCAGCGCCGAATCGCAAGTGAACTTGTCCGCCGAGCGTTTTTCGGAGTTCTGCCGACGCGACGATTTGCCGGATTTCGATTTCATCGGCATGCACGGCATCTGGAGCTGGATTTCTGAAGAGGATCGTGCGCTGATCGTCGAGTTCATACGCCGTAAGCTCAAGGCCGGCGGCGTGCTGTATGTGAGCTACAACACCCAGCCCGGGTGGGCCGCGATGCAGCCCGTGCGCGAATTGATGCATGGGCACTTCCAGGTCGGTACGGTATCCGCGCTACACAACGGCGCGGATACCGAACAGCAAATGCAGACGCGCATTAGCGCCGCCGTCGATTTTGCACGGGCCGTGTTTGCGACTCAGCCAGGCTATGCGCTGGTCAACCCATTGCTTGCCGAACGCGTCGACGCGTTGTCCCTTGAGAACCCCAATTATCTCGCTCACGAGTACTTCAATCGTGACTGGCGCCCCATGTCTTTCTTGCAGGCCGCCTCGTTGCTTGGCGCAGCCGGTTTGACCTATGGAGGATCCGCGGACTATCGCGATCATATCGACGAGATCAACCTCACCCCGGATCAACGCGCTCTATTAGCGGGCATTGCCGACACTGGTTTGCGAGAGACTGCACGCGATTTCTGCGTGAACCAGTCGTTGCGGCGCGATTATTGGGTCAAGGACCCGCAGAGGCTCAGGGACGACGAGCGGGAGGCCAAACTGCGTGCACATCGTGTAATCCTCGCGTTGCCGAGATCTGCGGTGGTTCTGAAGGTGCGCGGTATGCTGGGCGAGACGATGCTACCGGAAGCTTTATACGGCCCTATTCTCGACGCGCTGTCCAGCTATCGCCCCGCAACCTTGCAAGATATCGAGAACAGCGTTGGCGGACACGACATCACACTGGAGCAGATCGTCAAGGCAGTGATGCTGCTGGTCAGGATGGGCGTGTTGCTGAATGCCCATGACGACGCGCAAATCAGCGCCTCCCGGCAGTCGGCGGAGAAGTTGAACGCGGCAATCTGCGAACAGGCGCGCCATCATGACGAAGTGCAGTTCCTGGTGAGTCCGGTTTCGGGTTCGGGCATTTTTATGCCGCGTGTGCCGCAACTCTTTCTATTGGCGAGATTGCATCACCATCAGCAACCGGCGCAATGGGCTGAATTCGCCGAGGCTGTGCTGCGCGCGGCTTTCCAGTCTACGCAAGCAACCACAGAGCTGCCATCCCGGGCTGATCTGGTCGCCAAAGCGAGCCGCTTTGCTCAGGTTCATCTACCGATATTGCAGGCATTGGGCATCGCTTAAGGGAACATGGGCGTCGCGTAGCGAACTTGCCTGCCTCAGACCAGCCCCTCATCGAACAGCGATTCACCTTTTATCCCTCGCGCCTGCAAGAGCCGCTCAATCTCGGACAGCACTTCGGGATCGTCGATTGTGGGCGGGATTGATATGGCTTTCCCGTCGACAATTTGGAGCAGGCTTCCGGTTCGCAGTGCATATCTTGCGGCGGCGGTCGTCGCATCCCGGGCAGCCCTTGATAAAAGCAGTCGAGTCCGCTAAGCGTCCACAGCGGCATTCGCTTGCCGCACAGTCGCCTAAACCGTCACAACGATTTTCCCAAATTGGCTGTTGCCCTCGAGGTAGCGATGCACTTCCACCATCTCGTCAAACTTGAAGATCCGATCGATGACAGGCTTGAGCGCACCGCTGTCTAGTCCCTTGAGGATGTAGTCCACAGCTGCTTTCCGGCGTGCTTCGTCAGCGACCACGTAAGAGAGGCTGTAAACCTTGATGGTTGGCAACTTGCGAAGCAGCTGCAAGATCGGAATAGGCGTTTCACCCTCACTAAGCAAGCCGTATAGGTAGGCGATGCCCTGATGAGCCAGTGCCGCAATCAGCTTAGGGAAGTTTGGGCCGCCCACTGGGTCGAAGATGACGCGTGCGCCCTTGCCATCAGTGATGCGCATCACTTCTTGCAACATGTCGACCTCTTCCGTCGCAATCACATGTGTTGCTCCGGCTTCGAGCAGTCGATCTCTTTTTGCCGACGTACGTGTGAATGCAATGGGAGTCGCCCCGGCATAGTTGACGAGCCGAATAGCCGCAAGGCCAACACTGCTGGACGCGGCAGGAATGATGACGAAATCGCCCTTGGTTATCTGAGCATCCAAGATCAGCGCGCCGTAAGCCGTCGTGAACATCATCCAGATCGACGCGGCCTCGATGAACGAGAGCGACTTGGGATGCTTCACGACAACGTAATCCGGCATGAGCACTACTTCGCCGTAGGCGGAGTATTTGTTCATTGAAAAAGCCGGAATCGTGCTAACCGCATCGCCCACCGCAAGCCCGGTCACATCCTTGCCGACAGCATCAATGATGCCGGCGACCTCGTAACCGAGCCCTGCCGGGAACTTCACGGGTTCGATGTACGCATCACTACGCCACATCACGTCTGCACGGTTTAAGCCGATTGCCTTGACCTTGATACGTACTTCATGGGGTGCCGGCGCCGCTACTTGCTCGTCGATGAATTCAAGGACTTCAGGACCGCCGGCCTTTGAGAACTTGATGGTGCGTGGCATTGGAACCTCGTCGATGGAAAGAGAACTGACTATCCGGAAGCACTCTGTGACTGGGGATATTCCGCTAGCTAGATCTGCGCCCGCCCGCCATCGACGAACAATTCGATACCCGTAACAAAACTGGAATCATCGGAGGCAAGGAATAAGGCAGCCTTGGCGATTTCTTCGGGCGTGCCCATGCGCCCCATCGGGATGGTAGACACAATTCGGGCAATAGCATCCGCAGGCTGCTGGTCCACCGCCGGTGTCTCGGTCGGACCCGGACTAAGGACATTTGAACGGATGTGGCGGTCCTTCAACTCAACAGTCCAACTTCTAACGAAATTGCGTACGGCGGCCTTCGTTGCTCCGTAGACCCAGAAAGCAGGTGTTCCTTTGGCGCTCGCAACCGAGCCCGTGAGGATGATGGAAGCACCATCGTTCAACAGAGGTAACGCCTTTTGCACCGTGAACAGCGTACCCTTCACATTCGTATTGAACAGCCCATCGAAGTGCTCCTCGGTAATGCTGCCCAACGCGGCAAACTCACCGTAGCCAGCGTTAGCAAAAATGATGTCGACTCGGCCTTTCTTTGCGACGATCTCGTAGAACCGATCCAGGTCAGCCAGATTGGAAACATCGCCTTGAACGCCAGTGACATTGCGGCCAATCGTCTTCACAGCCTCGTCGAGTTCCTTTTGGCGGCGACCCGTAATAAAGACATGCGCGCCTTCCTTCACGAAGAGCTGTGCGGTCGCCAAACCGATCCCCGTGGTGCCACCCGTGATGACAGCAACTTTGCCCTGCAACTTACCCATGGTTGATACTCCGATTGAAAACAAATGCGTTTGTCACGCCACTGATTGGCGTGGCGTGATTGATTCGCATCAGTCAGAAAAGCGATCTCCGAACATCGGCAGTCCACTCGTGGATTAAGGCCGCAAGAGCGATTCCCGCCTCGTAGACAAGCGTGCCGAACGTTCGGTTGACCGGAGCTGCAAGCACTTACGATTGTGATCACCATCGATTTCACCAATCATGACGACGCCGGTCGCCAATGTCAATGTCATTCACCATTGTTTTGTGAGACAATCGTGAGAAACGACGCGCAGGCGAGGAGAACAGTTCATGGGTGTCTCAAGACAGCAAGCTATTGAAAATCGGCAGTCCATCATTGACGCTGCAGAAAAGCTCTTCCGCGAGCGCGGCGTAGATGCAGTGGGACTAACCCAGCTGACCAAGGCCGCAGGCTTTACCCAGGGCGGCTTCTACAACCACTTCGAGTCGAAGGATGCGTTGGTGGCAGCCGTGATGTCCAATGCCATGGAAAACGGCAGAAATCGACTTGTCGCGGCCATCGAACAGTCCAAAACATTGGGGGTGGATCCGATCAAGCGTCAGATCGATTGGTACCTGTCCCCCGATCATCGGAGAGCGATTGATTCTGGCTGTCCGGTATCCACTTTCGCTGGCGACGTCCGGCGACTGAGCGCGGAGGCGCGCAAGTCCTACGCCGAGGGCGTTGCTTCGAATATTGAATGCCTCGCCGATGTGCTTAACGGCACAAATAAAAGAGAACGCAGAAAGAAAGCGATTGCGGTCTTAAGTCAACTGGTTGGAACTTTGGTGCTGTCGCGCGCGTTGGTCGACGCTGATCCAGACTTGGCTGACGAAATATTGAAAGACGGTCGTCGACAGTTGTTGCTTGATTTGGCCGATTGAGTTCTCTCTAGAACTGAGCTACCCCGGCTTAGTTTTCGGCGGGTATCAAGATTGATACTGTCGACTTGCTGGCCGTCGTGCGATCGAAAATGCGGTTGGCAGGCAGCCCCTTGCGATCAATTGCTAACCGATAGGAGTAGACATCATGCCCGCGCCCTACACTGGCGGCTGCCAATGCGGCTCAGTGCGTTACGTAGTGACGACGGAACCAATCCGCTTGGCTGCCTGCCACTGCAAAGAATGCCAGCGCCAGTCCGGCAGCGCCTTTGGCATGGCCATGCCGGTGAAGAAAGACAGCCTGACCGTGACCGGGCTGACGAAGCACTTTACGCGTATCGCCGACAGCGGCAACAAGGTTACGGGTGTGTTTTGTCCCGAGTGCGGCGTTCGCATCTATCATGCCCTGGAGTCTGCACAGGACATCCTTTCAATCAAACCAGGCACTCTTGATGACACAAGTTGGCTTCGACCAGCCCACTTCATCTGGATGAAAAGTGCGCAGGGCTGGGTTCCTGTTCCCGACGGCGTCAAAGCGCTTGAGATACAGAGTTAGACACCGATATTCCGGCCTTGGGCATTGTCCTGGCACTTAGAACCGCGCCATCCGCCCCTCGTTCGGAATCTTGAACACGGATACGGCCGCCTTCAGGTGACGCGTTTGTTCATGCAGCGACGCAGCCGCCGATGCCGCCTGCTCCACCAGCGCCGCGTTCTGTTGCGTCATCTCGTCCATCTGCACAACGGCCTGATTGACCTGTTCAATACCCGTGCTTTGCTCGAGCGACGAGGCGCTGATCTCGGCCATCATCTGCGTGAGGCGCGAGATCGACGTCGATACGTCGCGCATTGCCTGACCGGCACGTTCCGCCAGCGCCGAGCCGTCGTTCACCTGCGAGACCGATTCGCCGATCAACTCCTTGATCTCCTTGGCCGATTGCGCGCTGCGTTGCGCAAGCCCGCGCACCTCGCTCGCCACGACGGCGAATCCGCGGCCCTGCTCACCCGCACGCGCAGCCTCGACGGCCGCGTTCAACGCAAGAATGTTGGTCTGGAACGCAATGCCGTCGATCACGGAGATGATCTCCGCGATCTTGTCCGAGCTCCTCGCGATGCTGGTCATCTTCTCGACAACCTGATCGACCACCCCCGTGCCTCGCGATGTCGCAGTGAGCGCGTCGCCGGCAAGGCTGTTCGCGTCGCGGGCATGCTCGGCGTTCTGGCGCACGGTCGCAGTCAGTTCCTCCATGCTCGATGCAGTCTCCTCCAGCGATGCCGCCTGGTTCTCGGTGCGCGCCGACAAATCGGCGTTGCCGGTCGCGATTTCATTGGCGCCAAGATTGATCGAGTCCGACGACTCGCGCACGGTCTTCACCGTGTGCGCGACGCTTGCCTGCATCGATGCAAGACCGGCGAACAAGCGGCCGATCTCATTGGTACCGCGATCGGCAATGCGCTCATCGAGCTTGCCCTCCGCGATCCGTTCGAAGTGACGGCCAGCTTCCTCGAGCGGCGCGATTACGCCCCGGCGCAACGCGATATGTACAGACACGACACCCACGACCAGCGCCACGAAAATCGCCAAACCAACGCCGCGGAACAGGTCGAGGCGAGCATCGATGGAATCGAGATACGACTGGCTCGCGGTATCGCCGAAACGGGCGAAGTTTTGTTGCTCGGCGAGGTAGCGATCCTGGAAACCTTGCGTCGGCTGGTCGAGGAAAGCCTGGAGATTGTTGGCATCGAGATACTGGGTCAGTTCGCTGAGTGCGCCGTGATATACCTGGAATTTTTCCTGCAAGGCGGCCGTACGCGCCCTGTTTTCATCACCGGTTTTCGGCGCATTGACAAAGGCGCTGAACGACTTGTCCGCGAGCGCCAGTTGCTCGCGCGCGTGCTGGACGATCTCGACCGGTTCCGTGCCGCCGCGCGCCATGCGCGTGCCGGCGCGCGACAGGTTGATCCGTGCGTCCATCAGACGTTGCGTGGTCTCGTTGACCTGGTTCACTTGCTTGAGAGCAATGTCCGAGAGGTTGCCGACATCGTCGTGAGTGGCTGTCAGCGAGCAAAAACCCAGGCCTTCCGTGACGACCTGGAACAGACAGAACACGACCAGAACGACCAGGAGGCCGGTGGAAACACTCGCTTTTTTAAGCATATTGACGACTCTTCATAACGTTGAATTCGATGTGGCCCCTCAACGTGTCTTAGGCGCGTCGAACAATATCTTTCTGCAGGATGCATCGACTGCTTTCGTTCGCGGCAACGCGAACGGCGCGTGAGTGTCATCGGGAACGGACCGCGAAAGCCTATTGCTGGATGGTCGTCGAGTGATCTAAGACAGCGTTGAAACCTGAATAGGCTGGCTTCTTGTTAACGGCCGCATCGACGGATACTTAAGCCTTAGACAAGCCAAGATGATCTTGACTCCGGCCGTAAAACAACCACTCCTGACAAGATCTGACAGGGCAAGCAGATAAGCTGCTGTCTCGGCTTCGTGAGAGAAGCGGTCATCGGCTAACGACGTGGCTACGCGGCGGTATTATCGTGTTCGCCCGGCAGATGGAGGCTTGAATAAACCCAGGTGTCCCAAGCGAAACATTCGCAACCGCTAACACGAATTGCAACCCCATTGCGATTCCACCCAGAAAACGATAACGATGTCGGACACAGAAAACACCGCACTGAAAGAGATCTTCAACCAACGCCGGTTCCGTGACATGGCGCTCGACGTCAAGGCGGTTTATCCACCATTCGATACACGCCGTTTTCTCAAGATTTCACTGGCCGGGCTTGACGACCTGACCTTGATGCAGCGCCTGCGCCGCATGACCCAGGCGTTGCATGCGACCCTTCCCGCGGACTACGGTCAAGCGCTCGAGATTCTTCGCGCGCTTGCACTGCGCATGGAGGCGGGATTCTCGACGCTGGTCCTTCCCGACTACGTCGGGCAATACGGCCAGGACGACTTCGAAGGTTCGATGGACGCCCTCAAGTTTTTTACGTCCTTCGGCACCTCCGAGTTCGCCGTGCGCGAGTTCCTGCGCAAGGATCTCAAGCGTGCACTGGCCATCATGAAAGTCTGGTCACTCGATGACAACGACGCCGTGCGCCGTCTTGCAAGCGAGGGAAGCCGTCCGCGTCTGCCATGGTCTTTCCGGCTCGATGCGATCGTCGCCGATCCTTCGCTGACGGCGCCAATTCTTGAAAACCTTCGCGCGGACCCTAGCCTCTATGTCCGCAAATCGGTCGCCAATCACCTGAACGACGTAACCAAATCCCATCCTGAATGGGTGCTGGACCACCTGGCGACGTGGCCGATTGAAAACGCCCACACAGCCTGGATTGCGAAACGTGCGCTGCGCTCACTGATCAAGGCCGGCAATGGCCGCGCATTGGCCGTGATCGGTGCAGGCGGCGTGCCGGATGTGAAGATCAGCAAGTTCGCCGTGATGCCTCGCCAGGTCGCGTTGGGCGAGCGCGTGACCTTGTCATTCGATCTTGCTTCGAAGTGCCCGGAAAGCCAGCGGCTCGTGATCGACTACAAGATGCATTACGTGAAGAAATCAGGCGTGACGGCCGCGAAGGTGTTCAAGCTCAAAGAGTTGACTCTCGATAGCGGGCAGCGGGTATCGATTGAACGTACGCAGAACATCCGGGACTTCACCACGCGCGTGCATTACGCCGGGCGGCATGACGTCGAGATCCTGGTGAACGGAGTGTGCCTCGCCAAGGGATATTTCGATCTGAGTTGTTGAGCGTCAGAACGCTCTAACGTTCACGCACCTCTGAGGCGGCGACAAGACCTTCAACCAGCGCACGTTCCGATCGTTGCAACGCCTCCAGGTTGCGTGCGCAGATCAGGAGCTGGCGCGTGGCCCAGCGGTCGGTCAACTCTACCGTACGTACGCCCGGCGTCCCTTTGTACCGCTTCGCGGCCGTCGCCGGCACGATACCCAAACCCGCGCCGTGCTCGACCATGCAGCATATGTTTTCGAAGGTCCGGACGCGCGCGCGGAAGTAGAAATTCTGCCCCTCAAACAAAGCCTGTTCGCCCAGATATTCCTGAAGGGCGCTGCCGGCGCTCAGCCCGATGAAGTCGTGATCGACTACGTCCCTGAGCGCGACACGACGGCGTCGGCTGAGCGCGTGATCGCGCGCGACGATCAGGACCAGCTTGTCCGTCGCAAACGGAAACGTCTGCAGCGCCCCATGTTCGACGGCATCGGAAACAATGCCTATTTCCGCTGAACCGTTAAGAATTGCCTTGACGGTTTCGGTGCTCTGCCGCTCCTTCATGTCGATGTGCACGTTACGGTTGTGTCGAAGAAATTCGGCAAGGGGACGAGGCAGGAATTCCGTCACGGCCGCGGTATTCGCCCACAGGCGAATACGCGTTTTGCGTGCATCGGAATGCTCTCCCAGTTCGCCGCGCATCCGCTCGATCTGGCTGAGCACCAGACGCGCGTGGTGCGCCAGCGTGTCCCCCGCCGGCGTGGATTCAACACCTCGACGGCCTCGCTCCAGCAGCGGCATCCCGAGTGCTTCCTCCATGCCTCGCAGACGCGCGCTGGCGGACGGCAACGACATATTCGCCTGAGCCGCACCGTGCGTAATGCTGCCCGTTTCGAGGATGAACAGGAAAAGGCGCAGGTCAATCAGGTCGAAGCGCATGGCGAGGAATTATTGATTAATCAGCCTTAGTTATACCCTAAGGCACAGTACGTATCTTCCGCATTGTGGCCGCCGCGAATCTGGGGAGAATGAGGCAGATCATTTTCCCGGGAAGTATCGATGACCTCTCCTGCCGCCGCGCGTGTCGCTGTCATTGCGCTGACCTTCCTGATCGCCGGCATCGTAAAGGGCGTCACGGGCATGGGTTTGCCGACCGTAGCAATGAGTGTGCTCGGGACGTTCATGCTGCCGGCCCAGGCTGCGTCGCTGCTGATCCTGCCGTCGTTCATCACCAACGTCTGGCAGCTTCTGGCAGGCCCCGGCGTGGTCTCGCTCGTCAGGCGCTTCTGGCTGATGATGGCGGGCATCGTGATAGGCACCGTGGCCGCGGCGTCGTTCATTGCGGGCAGCGGCGGGGTCTGGGCCGTCACGGGGCTCGGGGCCGCGCTGACGCTCTATGCGGCCTCCGGGTTGCTGTCCTGGCGCTTCTCCGTGTCGCCACGGCATGAACGGAGCCTGTCTCCGGTCATTGGCGTGGTGACCGGTCTGGTTGCGGGAGGAACAGGTGTTTTTGTCGTGCCGGCGGTCCCTTATCTTCAGGCGCTTAATCTGAAAAAAGAAGATCTGGTCCAGGCGCTCGGACTATCATTTACCGTATCGACCGTGGCGTTGGCAATCGGGCTCGCACGAGAACGCGCGTTCGCGATCGACGATATCACCCGCTCGCTGCTCGCCGTTGTCCCGGCTTTGCTCGGTATGTGGATCGGTCAACGCATACGTGGCCGCATCAGCCCTGCAACCTTCCGCCGATGGTTCTTTATCTGCATGCTGGCGCTCGGTCTTCAACTGCTGTTGCGGCATTTTATTTAAGCGTTGCGCCGCAAGCGTTCCACCGGTTTCGAACATCCGGGAGATCTGACGCGATGCTCTCTACATTGCTTGAAACACTAGGCGCGCTGGCGGTATTGGCCAGCCTCGCGATCAATATTCGCGCGCTTTTCAACCGGCGTCGCTAGCCTCGGCGAGGCACGCCCGATAGCGCGAATGTCGGGGCACGCTGGAAGCCACTCAGCGATCAGCCCCAGCATTGCTTACCCACGCTTCGCACTCTCGATCAATAATTGCACGAGCGCGTCCGCATCCTGTTCGCGGGTGCGCCACGAAGACACGCTGATCCGAAACGCCGGTCGCCCCTGCCAGACCGTAGGCCCGAACCAGGCCTCGCCGGACGCTTGAACCGCTTCACGAATGGCAACGGTGTCCGCATCGGTTCGTGCGCGAACCAGGACCTGGTTCAGCACGACACGGTTAAGTACCTCGAATCCCGCCTGCTGCAGACCCTCTGCGATGCGGCGCGCCAGCGCACAGTGCTGATCTACCAGGGAAGCCACGCCTTCACGTCCCAACGTCCGCAACGCTGCCCAAACCGGTATGCCGCGAGCCCTTCGCGAAAACTCCAGCGTCAGGTTTTTCTGGGCGTCTCTCGCCGCGCTCAAATAAACCGCATCGCTGTTCATTGCGGCGGCTAACGCTTCACTATCGCGGCAGATCGCCATGGCGCAGTCATAGGGCGTGTTCAGCCATTTGTGCGCATCGGTTGTCCAGCTATCGGCCGCTTCGATTCCCCGCGTCAATTCCGCATGCGAGGAAGCGCGTGCCCACATGCCGAACGCGGCATCCACGTGCACCCACGCGCCGCTGGCCTTGGCTCGAGGAATGAGCGTATCGAAACAATCGAATTCGCCCGTGTTGACCTCGCCCGCCTGCAGACAAAGGATGGTCATGTCGTCCAGCGGGGGCAAGCGTTCCGGGTCCACCTGACCGTGGCGGTTCACCGGCGCGACGATGATCTTGTTCATGCCAAAACCAAGCAAGCGAAGCGCCTTCTTCACCGTGATATGCACAAGCTCCGAAACAACGACCTTGACCTCGGGGGAGCCTGCCAGTCCGTCGTTGTCGAAGTTCCAGCCCTTACGGGCAAGCAGCACGCGACGCGCGGCGGCAAGGCAGCTTAGTGTGCACGCCGTCGCACTGGTTCCGAACCCCACGGCACTCTCGCGAGGCAGGTCCAGCGCTTCGAGCACCCAGCCCGCCGCCACCCGTTCAAGCGTGGCCGCGACGGGCGAATTGTCGAACGACGATGCGCATTGGTCCCATGCCAGCATCAGGCGTTCCGCTGCAGCAGCGGCCGGTAGCGCCGCGCCTACCACAAAGCCGAAGTAGCGAGGCCCGTTCGACACCACCGTGGCAGGCGAACCTGTATCGTCCAATAACCGTAGCACTTCTTCCGCAGCGTATCCGCGTGTCGGCAGCGGTTCGTTGAACGCAGCAAGTGCCTGCAACGCGGCTGCGTCGGGGAACACTCGCCGCCCCGGGATGGACTCGGTGTAGCGCCGGGCCCGGTCATCGGCTTCGGTCAGCAGCGTTATCTCGTTCATGGATTTTTCCGATTAAATAGTAAGCAGAGGCTCAAGGGTTTTGCCCGGCATGTACCGCAATGTCAGCCCCCAGAACACCAGTGCAAGCAGGCTGATGCCAGCGCCCAGCAGGCAGACCCCCAGCCACCCCGCACTCGCGTACATCGTGGTGGATGCAATGGCGCCGAGTCCGCTGCCGATGGTGTAGAAAAGCATATAGCAACTTACCAGCCGGCTGTGCGCCTCGGGATGCGTGTTGAAGATCATGCTCTGGTTGGTCACATGAATAGCTTGCCCGCCAAGGTCCAGCGCGACAATGCCGATCACCAGCACCCACAGCGACTCCGCGATAAACGCCAGCGGCAGCCATGAAGCAAGCAGCAGGATCAGCGCCACGCCCGTGGTCCATTGCCCTAGCCCCCGATCCGCCCGATGACCCGCACGGGCGGCCGCCAGCGCGCCAGCCACGCCCACCAGACCGAATGCACCGATCACCGTATGCGAGAACGCGTGCGGCGGTGCACTCAGGGGCAGTACCAGGGCGCTCCAGAAGATGCTGAAGGCAGCAAACATCAACATGGCGATTACGCCGCGGATCTGCAGTACCCGCTCCGTGGCCAATAGCGTGAACATCGAGCTAAGCAGTTGCAGGTAGGGCAAACGCTGTGGGGGTGGCCCCTGTTGCGGCAATGCTCTCCAAAGCGCGCCTGTCAGCAACAGCATCAAGACCGCGGACGTGAAATAGACCGCCCGCCAGCCGCCCAGGTCACCTATGGCGCCTGCTAATACACGCGCCATCAGCAGGCCG
>Ga0185299_10003699_pt1 | contig 19675 bp, 26 predicted proteins | sample PaiPotPPA55metaG_FD_128002 | JGI IMG/M metagenome (GOLD analysis project Ga0185299, IMG submission 128002) | Iron sulfur acid spring bacterial and archeal communities from Banff, Canada, to study Microbial Dark Matter (Phase II) - Paint Pots PPA... ...
CGTTTCACAGCGCAGTGGCCTGTCGGTGTCTGGCGTGCGCCCATGCGCCTGAAGATGGACGGCGATCACCTGCCGGCCCTTGGCCAGTTCGGCCAGATTGCTCCCGAAGCTGTCTGGGTTGATGCCCCCGTGAAGAAGAATGAGCGGCTTGCCGGCGCCATGCACGCTGTAAAAGATATGTTGGCCATTGACGTCGGCAAAATTCTCTTTTGACATAGTGGTGGTCTCCTTGGCTTGAACGGGAGGGATTGCAGTCAGCACTGCGGTCGCTGTGGCAGTCTTCAGGAAATCGCGTCTGAGCATAGGCATCGATTAAGCTCCTTTGATGTTGGATTAGAATGCAGCCGTTCTAAAATCGTTCTCACGTCGCGCCGAACTGGCCAGCGCGGCGGTGATCGTGTGTGTCACCGTCATCCCTTCCATACGCCGGTGGCCGCGGTGTGGTCACGATCTGCCTGCGAGCAACTCATCCAGCTGCGCAAACTGTTCGGGCAGGCCTTCCGCCGAGCCGGCGAGGGCTTCGTCGCGGGCCGCTTTTGTGGGGTAGAGTTCGTGGAGGGTGACCAGCGTCTTGCCGGCATTTTCTTCGAACGTCACCGTGGTCACGGCGCCCTGGTCGCTTTCTTCGTTCGTCCAGACGAGGCGCTTGTGCCGCGTCACTTCTCTGTACGTGCCGAAGAACGCCATCGGTTGATCGAAGGCCGGATGGCGGAACACGAAGCGATACGCGCCCCCGGTGCGCACATCCATGTCGCACGAGAGCATAGACATGCCCAACGACTTCGGAACCCACCAACGCTTGAACAATTCGGGTTTGCTCCACGCTTCGAAGACGATGTGCGCCGGGGCATTGAACGTTCGCGTCACGACGAGTTCGCGGTCGGCCTTGCGTTCCACGGCGGTGCGGTTCATGGCGGCGGGATTACCTTCTTTTCCTTCGGGCATCTGCCTTCTCCTTGCATTTCAAGTGCTCGACAATCTTGTCCAGCGCGTCGAAGCGTGCGCTCCAGAGTTGGCGGTGCCGCTCGATCCAGGCGGCCTCTTCTTCCAGCGCGCGCATGCCAAGCCTGCAGGTTCTGACGCGCCCGGCCTTTTCAGTAGTGACGAGCGCTGCCCGCTCCAACACGCCAACATGCTTCTTCATGCCCGTGAGGGTCATATGGAACTTTCCGGCGAGGTCCGTGATCGAAGCGTCGGCGCGGCTGAGCTGCTCCAGCACGCCGCGCCGGGTCGCGTCCGACAGCGCGGCGAACGAAGCGTCGAGGCGGGTTTCGTTATACTGAACCATATGGTTCAGTGTATAGCAGATCGACTTGCGGCGTGCAAGAGGAAAAACCTATGAGGCTGGTGCAAAAGTTGGATTGGCACAGTCATCCGGGCGGTCAGGTTCTGCTGATCACCGAAGGTGCTGGCTACTATCAGGAACGACGGAAGCCCGTTCCAACGCCCAGAAGGCATTCTGACCGAAAAATTCTTACCCACCAATTTACCCACAGCGAACGGTTCCTACAGTCCCTTTCAGCGACTTGGCAGCCACCGAGAGAACGTAAGTCGCTGATAGTACGTGTATGCCTAGACTGTCACGGCAGAGGCCGCGGGTTCGAGTCCCGTCGTCCCCGCCATTCTTTCCAAAGCATTTGCGCTGTTTCTCACGAAACCATCGAGGACCCAAAAGGGCATGTTTCCGTGCCCTTTTTTGTGTCCCTTTTCGCCCGTCCCTGTGCATTGTGATCCTCCTGCGCCACAGTTCGGCGCAGAAGAATCTTCAGGCATCGGCCGGCCCAATGAGGCGAGGGGGAGCGCCCAGTGAATTGCTTTGCGGCGGCAGCGCTCTCATTAGTTCAAATCAAGCCCCCGCAACCATCTGAATTGACAATCCGACACCCCCGTTTCAATCACCGTCGCTTTCTGAGCGAGCTTCTGGAGATTCTGAAACGCGCCTATAATCCTGAGGACTGGAGGACCGAAATGATCAGGTCTAGAGTCCTTGCCGGATTTTTACTGACGCTAGCGGCGAGTTGCCTCGCGCAGGAGCACCAGCATGGAAAGGCCGAGAAATTGGGAGAGGTGCACTTTGCCACATCGTGCGACGAAGCGGCACAGGGAGAATTCAACCGGGCAGTGGCGCTGCTGCATTCCTTCCAGTTCAGCCGCGCCATAGCAGGATTCAACGCGGTGCTGGGCGAGGACCCGACGTGCGGAATCACGTACTGGGGAATCGCGCTGAGCGATTGGAGTAATCCTTTTGCGGCGGGAATGAAGGACAAGGGCCAGTTGCAGGCAGGGCGAGAGAGTATGGAACGCGGCAAGACCACAAGCGCAAAGACAGAGCGCGAACGGGCGTATCTCACTGCCGTCGGAAGGCTATATAGCGACTTCGAGAGCACGCCGCAGCGGGCGCGCCTGGTCGCCTTCTTTTTCTTTCTCAAAGCCGGCGCGTTCGTGTTTGGGAGCGGTTTGGCCATTGTACCGTTCCTCTACGGGGGCGTTGTGAATGGCTTTCACTGGCTTACGGAGCGCCAGTTTTTGGACGCTGTAGCGGTTGCGATGATCACTCCGGGACCGGTAGTCATCACTTCGGGGTTCATTGGCTATTTAGTGGCCGGTCCGCTCGGAGCCTTCGCTGCAACTCTTGCGGTCTTTCTCTCGCCATATTTGTTGGTAGTTCTCGGGCGCCGTACTATCGGCGGTTTGCTAAGAATCGCCAAGTCAAAGCATTCGTGCAAGGAGTCACGGCGGCAGCGGTGGGAGCTATTGCAGGTGCGGCAATCATTTTGAGCAAACGCGCGGTAACGGATTTGCCTACTGTCCTGATTGCCGCAGTTTCGCTGCTTCTATTGCTACGATTCAAGAAAATACCCGAACCACTGATCATTCTCGGATCGGGGATCGTCGGCATGACTGTAAAACACGGCTGGTTGTGACTTTTGGGAGGGGATAGGAAAGAAAATATGACCTGTGTTCGGTTCCTGCGGCTTGCCGCCCTGCTCTTTACAGGACTGCTGTCAACGATTGAGTCCGGCCAAACTCTCAAAGAAGTTGCAAGATTCGACCTGCCGGGACCACCAGGAAAACGCTTTGACTATCTCACCATCGATGCGGACGACCACTACCTGATTTCCGCGCACCTCGCCGCCGGGCAAACATATGTCATCGACCTGGGCACGAACAAAATCGTGGCCACGATCAAGGACACGCCCGGTGCGGAAGGCGTCGAATACGTTCCCGAATTAAAGAAGTTTTATACGTCGAATGCTGGTGACAACACCATTGGCGTTGTGGACCTGAAGCTGATGAAGGTTGCAAAAAAGCTGCCTACGGAGAAGAAGCCGGATGGCAGCACGTACGCCGGCCCGTTTCACAAACTCTACGTCTCGGATGAGCGCGGCAAGGCCGAAGCGATCGTGGATGTCACGAAAGATGTAATTATCAAGACGTTGCATTTTGACAGCGAGACCGGAATGCCGCAGTACGATCCGGTCGCGCGCAAAGTCTACGTTAACCTGCAGGATCAAAACATTCTTGCAATCATCGATCCCACGACCGACGAGGTGGTGGGACGCTATCCCGTGGGACGCTGCAAAGGAAACCACGGCATGGCACTCGATCCCGAGCATCATCGCGCTTTCCTATCGTGCGAAGGCAACAACCTCATGACTGTTTTCGATCTGGATAAGAACCAGCCGATTGCGTTTTTGCCAATGGCCAGTGACCCGGATGTAATCCGCTTTGATCCCGGACTGGATCGCATATATGCGGCCTGCTACAGCGGCGCCATCTCGGTTTTCCATCAGGACGATCCGAATCATTATCGGAAGCTTGAGGACTTCCCGGTCCAGCATGCGGTTCATAGCCTCGCGGTCGATCCGAGCGCTCATCGGTTGTACGCACCGGAGCAGGAAGAAGATCACGAACCTGTGGCGCGGATGGTTGTCTACGACGCCGTCACCAAACCCTAAGCAAATTACGATGGCGACTACTGGCATGTTCCCCGGCGCGTTTAGGGTCCTGACCCGTGATGGTCATCTGCTGTTTCTTACCCGATTTCTGCGCCTATTCGCGTACGGGTCGTTATCTGTCGTCTTGGTCTTCTACCTGATCGGCCTGGGGCTGAACGCATCTCAGACCGGACTACTTCTCACGCTGACGCTAGTTGGCGATACGGTGATCTCTCTTTATCTCACGACGCGCGCTGACCGGGCTGGGCGACGGCGGATGCTGATCGTCGGAGCCATTCTCATGGCTGCAGCAGGAGTCGCCTTCGCTTGCACACACAATCTGGTGCTGCTGATCATCGCCGGCACGATCGGAGTAATCAGTCCCAGCGGCAACGAGGTAGGTCCGTTTCTTTCGATTGAGCAGGCGGCGCTCTCGCACGTCATTCCCGACCGGTCGAGAACGGATGTGTTTGCCTGGTACACATTGGCGGGCTCGGTGGCGACCGCGCTGGGCGCACTCTTTGCCGGCATGATCACTCGTGTGCTCGAAAAAAGTACGCTGACACCAGTTGGGATGTACCGGGTTGTGGTTATTCTTTATGCGGTTATCGGGGCTCTGCTGGCAATATTGTTTCTTCGCCTTTCATCCGCGGCGGAAGTGCGTTCGCCCGAAGAAGCCTCGGCCACGCCGAAGACGATGAAGCGCTCCTTTGGCGTGGGCAAATCACACCGCGTTGTCATTAAACTTTCAAGCCTTTTCGCCTTGGACTCATTTGCTGGCGGTTTTGTGGTGCAGAGCTTCGCCGCATATTGGTTCTATCTTCGTTTTGGTGTGAACCCGGAAACGCTCGGCGTGATTTTCTTTTGGGCAAATCTCTTTGCGGGCATTTCCGCAATACTGGCTGCCCGGCTCGCTGCCCGCTGGGGGCTCATTAACACTATGGTTCTCACGCATCTCCCTTCCAATATTCTCCTTATTCTTGTGCCCCTGATGCCAAGTCTCAGGCTGGCTGTTCTCGTTCTTCTCGTACGATTCAGTATCAGCCAGATGGATGTTCCCACCAGGCAGTCCTACATCATGGCGGTAGTGAGCAAGGAAGAGCGATCAGCGGCAGCGGGAATAACCGGCGTTGCACGAACAACCGGCGCGGCCATCAGCCCGTTATTCGTGGGGTTTATGTTTGCCCGGCCTTCATGGATCAACGCGCCATTCTTCATCGCCGGCTCGCTGAAGATTCTCTACGATCTGTTGCTCTATAAGGAATTTGTGGCTATCCAGCCACCCGAAGAGACTTTATAGACAATTATGCGGCTGGGTCCATCGAGAGAGACATTCGGCGCCAGTCACCAATTTATCTTCAGCCCAATCTGAATCTGCCGCGATGTGGTGGTTGTACGATCGATCGCACCAGCGTTCGGAATTCCCGACGCGCCTATTACGGTGCCCCCAGAATTAGTAATTGGCGAAAGTACCGCGGCGTTGACGATGGGCGGAGCAAAGTTAGCATGATTGAAGACGTTGAACATCTCCACTCGGAATTGTGCATTGAAGGTCTCCGAGATTGCCCTGAAGGGAAAGGTCTTGAACGCAGAGAAATCGACGTCGACCAACCTTGGCCCCGGGAGGGAGTTACGACGCACGCTACCCAGCAGATTTGCACACGCAGGGCTCCCCGTTGTGGGGTCCGTCACTTTGACGCACTCGGCATCAGGAATCGCCCCCTGCAACGGCAGTCCAAGACAATTGAGCTTGATGTAGTTGCTGGGATTTCCGGGATTGACAAGAGAACGGCAACCCGAAGAAGCGACCACACTTGGGAAAGCCCATGGGTCCGCGCTCCCAAGGCCGAGGATGTCTCCGGAGATGATCGGGGTAAAGGGCACCCCGGTCTGGGCGGTGACGATGGATCCCACTTCCCACCCCCCAAGAGCCTGCGATCCAAGAGTCCCCAGGCCCTTAGGGGACGGGAGATCCCAAATCAGATGGGCCGTAAGGCTGTGCTTGATGTCGAAGTCTGACACACCCCTTCTGCATTTTGTGCAGAAGAAATAAGGGCTAGAAATGGAATTTTGGAATGGGTCTCCTATAACCGTAGCTGAACCTGTGTCGATCGCTTTGGCAAATGTGTAAGCAGCCGACAGGTTGAAGCCTGAGCCGATTTTTTGCTTGACCTCGGCTTCGAGAGCATCGTACAAGGCGTCGCCAGTCCAGTACATGCCACGTATATCTCCATTTGTTGGGTTCACTTTGCAACCGCCGGTTGTGAAAAGTTCCGCCTCAGTGCAAGGAGGCGCAGCAGAAGGATTGACGGGCATGAGCAGGCCGAACGGAGTGCGAGTTGGAAGCACGCTGTTGATGTCGTCCTCGCGATTCATCATGTGAACACCATGATTTCCGACATATCCAACCATCAACGAAGTGCGCTGGGTCAAATCGCGCTGAACGTTCAGATTCCAGATCATTAGGTAGCTGCGTTTTGGATTGAATTCGACAAAAGCGGTTTGCAACGTAGCCGCGGCAGCATTGTCGTTCGCATCGCCGATGCATGTGGGAAATGTTGAACCCGGGGTGGCACAGGCGGGGAAGGAGCTAGCGGTGAAGAATTTATAAAATGGCGCAGACTGAGTGATCGCCATATAAAAATTCGCCAGCAGGGGTTGGACGTCAAAAATCCCGAATCCACCTCTGACCGAGGTCTTGCCATCGCCGAAGGGATCCCAGGCAACCCCCAATCGGGGTTCGAAGTCCTTTAAGGTCGGATTGTGAAAATACGGCGAGCCCGTAAAGGTTCGTTGGGGAGGTCATCAGTCTGGTATTCGAGAGCTTTCCCTGTACTTCCGTCGGCACGGTTGTGATTTCGTAGCGCAGGCCGAGGTTGACGGTCAGGTGCGGGTACACGTGCCAATCGTCGTGAATGTACCCACCCACGAGGGTCTCGCGCATCCCTCGCTCCGTCAAATTACCGGGAATGGTGGCTATCGCACTAGTGGGTTGGTCGTTGAAAAACGCCGGCAGCGAGCCAAACTGGATGAGTCCCGTGGGCTGCGAGTCGGCAAGCATATTGTCTTGCATGCGCTCGAGAGCGAAGCCGAGCTTCAGGGAATGGCGGCCCCGGCTCCAGAACGCGTCATCATAAAGCTGATAGGAGTTCCAATGAATATGGTAGGTTGGGTCGGAACCGAAACCGCCAGCGTCGTTGGTAAGCCCCCCGACAAAGACTTGGGGTGCAAACTGCGGATGGGTAGAGAAAATTCCCAGCGTTGTGTCCTTTGAGGCCGGAAAAATCGCTCCGACAGGTGAGTTGACGATAGCGGAGTCTCGGCTAAAAACCACCCTGAAAGTATTGACAAGATTTGATGTAAGGATGTGCTGTTCTTCGAGCACCACCAGTTGGCGACGGGAAACCAACCAAGTATCCAATGGGTCGGTAGCGTGGGTTTTGGCGTTATCGAACATATAGGTGGCAAAGATACTGTCCTTCGCCGAAAACTTTTGGTCCACCCGGGTGGTAAAGAAACCTTCAGTTGCCGCGCTGTTGTTCTGACTTGAAACGACAGCGCTGTCACCTGGCGCCCCTACACTACAGGCCCCGGAAGGGGGACAGACAGGGTCGGTCGATTTGGGTGCGGGCCAGAAAGTGAGGTACCTGCCAACTCCATTGGTCGCGATGGGATATGCGTTGAACGTTGAGCATGCCGGATCGGCGCAAAGATTGCCTTGGCGGGCCGTCAACGACGGTACGTTCGTGGGGATGGTGCCAGCCAGACTCTGACGCACTCCCTCGTAGGCGCCAAAGATAAACGTCTTCTCTTTCACGATGGGCCAGCATCAAATTGCGAGCCAAAACAACCATTGCCGTGTTAATGGCCGGGATCTTCTGTGCCTGTGCCGCGCCCTTGATTTCGACACTATGGGTAGTTTTGTTCTTGGTTGTTCCGGCTCATGCAGTCCATGACTTGAAAGGGTTTATCAGCGTTGCTTTTTCGATCTTCTTCATTGCGCTGGTCCCTGCTTGTCCGTTTGGTTTAGTGTGTGGCGTGATTTGCCGCTTGTATCTCCTGGTAAGGTCAGCGCATATTGCGACTACAGTTCGCCTGATTTCAGAATGCGGCATTATTGGTGTTCTGTACAGTTTGTGCTTCTCTTTGTTTCTCCGGCTCCTTGGATGGGGACCGAAAGAGTGGACCAATTTGAAGGGAATACTGTTCATTGTCAGTGTGGGTTGCCCCGTGTCTATCCTGTACGCGACTTTCTATCGAAGGGCTTTGCTTCGTCGAAGCTCATCCTCTCCAGCACCAACTAACTAGGCTCACGGTTGAGCATTGCTGTAGTTGGGCGACTGGCCTCGCTCAGTTGTCGTAAAGGCGATTTCGCTCATTGACCGGTTGTGAGCGCAATGAGCGCGGCTATTTGCAACGAAAGATCTGGCATTTATTCCTCTTTTGCGATCCCGTCATCTTTCCACTGGTGACCACATGAATCGCAGGTCCACCCGTATTGGGGAGAAGAGTTGTCCTTCGTAGGTGCGGGCTGAGCGATCAAACCCTCGAAGATGACTTCCGTTGATTGGCATCTTGGGCAGCGCACCGGAAGTTCGTCGAGTTCCTCCTCCTGCTTTGAACACGGCTCGTTCACCGGCATGTAGTTCGATAGGGGCTGACGTGTCCACGGTAAACCGATGCGCATGACTTGAACGCTAACGCCATTGACAAAATTTGATGTGACCGCCTCGACACCGGTTGCCTTTTCGGGACCCATGAAAAACGGAATGCCTGCCCTGTCCAGCAGAGTCTGCAACTGAAGCGCATCCGACAAGCTCCACACAGTGCAGATCTCCACTAACTCTCGGTCCTCATCACCGGAAGAATCGAACGGTGGAGATGGGTCCGGCCTTGCGGGAAGTTCCTCGGACTGACGTTTCAGGCCGCGTCGGGAAATCTCCGACGCTAAAGACTGTTGGGCAATCTCGGTTAACTCGAAGTTTTGCTGTGCGAGGACCAGGAGCTCGCTGTCACTCATCCGTCGATAACGTTCGGAGAGTTGCAGCCATTCCGCCCCCGCATCGAGACCTTCCATAGTGGTCGGAATCATATACCGCCGATGTCCCGCAGCAAAACTGGCTGAAGGCGCATAGCTGACGAGAACAGGCCTCTTACACTTAATGACCCGCTCCGGAGATCAGGTCGGCGAGTTGCTCGCTGGTGGCGTTCCCGCTAACCGGCGACCTCCGACCTCGACCACGGGGACTGCGCGGATGCCCTTCGCCACGGAGGATGACTGGACGCAGGGTGACGTCGACCTCCTGCAAGCTGAAACTCATTTTTTCGGCATACACCGATCAGGCCATCGATCAAGGTTACCGCGCTGTGCAGGAACTTCTTATCGAGCTGACGCCGAAGATCTTCGGGATTGCCAGTAGTAACGAAGGACTGTGGCAATGGCGTACTCGATCTCGCTTTCGGAACCGCCCCAACGAACTCTAATCGGGTTTGCGGCGTTCCGCAGCCGTCGGCATTCCAGAAATTAGAACGCCATTTTCTTGAGTTCTCCGGTGACATCGGTAGTTATTCATTTCTGCCTAGGTATTGGCGTGCGCCCGACAGGGCTTGACGGTTGCACAAATCGTTGCACAAGAACGAGCCTATGCTGCCCAATGAAGCCAACGGTTGCCGACAGCCGCACACCTAACCGGCAAAGCAGTAACAGCACGCCGTGATTGAAGACAGGCGCCAGATTGCATGTATCAGGGCAGGGAAGAGATGGTTGTGGTCTCTCGTTGCCGGCCAGGATTAACCGACTTGCCGCCAACTGTGACCGAACAACTGATTCAGAATCAATTGTCCGATTGGGAGATGGCCGTGACTGAAATCCCAGTCCAATTTCGCCTGCAATCGCAGGCTGCAAGCCGCGGGATCTGGCAGGAACTGGGGGACCACCAGACGAAGAAGCGATGCTCGGGAATTGCGCAGCACTTCCTGGTCGGCAAAGTGCCGGACATCTGCTTGTGCGATACTGCTGGCATCTCGACGGACAGGCCGCTGGTTTATGGCAAGAGCTAAGGCATCACCCAACCTGCAAGCGCTTCCAACATCCCCATCCCTTGCGCAAACCCTGCCCAGCGATGCAGTGCTTGATGCGTTGAAGATGATCCTTCTCGGCGCACCCCTAAACGAAGTTCTGACGACTATCACCCGCCTGATTGAAGCTCACAGTAAGGGAATGCGGTGTTCGATTTCCCTGCTTGACGAAGACGGCCTGCACTTGCGCTATGGCGTCGCCGAAAGTCTGCCGGAAGCGTACCGTGCAGCGACTGACGGAATATGCATTGGTCCTAGTGTCGGATCATGCGGCACAGCCGCTTACCTTCGTCAGACTGTCTTCGTCTCTGACATCGCGTCTGACTCGAGATGGGTGAAGTATAGGGACTTTGCCATTCAGAATGGACTGCGTGCGGCTTGGTCAACTCCCATGATGTCGCACGACGGCAAAGTGCTGGGGACATTCTGCATGTACTACGGCGAAGTTCGGCATCCGGGGCCCGCCGAAATTCAGTTGATCGATTATGCCGGCCGCATTGCCGGAATCGCCATTGAGCGGGATCGATCGCAGACGGCCCTGACAAGGGCGTTCGATCAGATCGCGAAGTCAGAAGCTCAACTTCGACATATTGTTGATGCCATACCTCAGATGATCGCGGTGCTGAATCCGGATGGCAGCGTTCTTTATATGAATCAGACCCTGCTTGATTACACGGGCCTCACAATTGAAGAGGTCATGGCGACGGATGTTCGCGATCGAGCCTTTAATCCCGAGGATCTCGCGCGAAACCGAGCCGAGCACCCGGAGTCGTTTTCGCGGCATGTGCCATTTCAAAACGAAAAACGAATCCTGCGCAAAGATGGACAGTACCGGTGGTTTCTCGCCCATTACAACCCGCTGCTTGACGACCGGGGACGGGTGATTCGTTGGTATGCGACTGGAATTGACATCGATGATCGCGTCCGAGAGGAAGAGAGGACACGCAACGAAAACCTGGCGTTGCGGGAACAAATCGATCGTGACTCGATGTTTGAGGACATCGTCGGCTCCTCGGAAGCGCTCCGTAAGGTCCTCCGCCAAGTCTCCAAGGTGGCATCTTCAGATTCCACAGTTCTGATTCTAGGCGAAACCGGTACGGGTAAGGAGTTGATTGCGCGCGCCATCCACAGGCGATCGAACCGCGCCGAACGGGCATTTATTGCTGTGAATTGCGCCGCAATCCCGACATCGTTAATTGCTTCCGAGCTCTTCGGTCACGAGAAGGGGGCCTTCACCGGTGCGACACAACGGCGCCTAGGACGTTTTGAATCGGCGAATGGGGGAACGATTTTTCTGGACGAAGTCGGCGACTTGCCCACGGAGGTCCAAATCGCGCTGCTGCGAGTGCTGCAAGAACGTGAAATCGAACGCGTCGGCAGTGACAGGCCAATTCCCGTTAACGTGCGAGTGTTGAGCGCCACCCATCGTGATTTGAACACGCTCGTGACCGAAGGCAAGTTTCGCCAAGATCTCCTCTACAGACTGAACGTTGTGCCTATCGAGATGCCCTCGTTGCGCGAGCGCACAGCTGACATTCCCTTGCTTGTCGATTACTTCATTGATCGCTTTGGAAAAAAGGCTGGAAAGAAGTTCAGAAGAATCGATAAAAGAACTCTGAAACTGTTTCAAGCGTACGACTGGCCCGGAAACATTCGTGAGCTACAAAATGTAATTGAGCGGGCCGTCATCCTGAGCGACGGTGATACTTTTTCTGTCGACGAGACCTGGCTCAAATGGAAGGCGCCACGATTCGAGGATCCGACAGCGGGACTCAATAGCGCGCTGCAACGGCAGGAAAAGGAAATGATTGAGGCCGCCCTAGCAGAAAGTGGGGGCCGTGTCTCGGGGCCAGGTGGTGCGGCAACCAAATTGGGGCTTCCCAGGCCAACGCTTGACGCGAAAATCAGGCGATTGGGAATCAACAAATATCGGTTCAAAGTTCAACGGTCGTACTGATCCCCGGTCTATCCGGCAATCCCACCGCGTTTGCTCACTGAACAGCATTTGCTCAAAATCGAGCATCGCCGTCGCTTCAAAGTCGCGTCTAAGCAAGGAATTGTGAATGGCCCAGTCGTTGCATGCGTAAGAGTGTGCCTCGGACCAGCGACGCATGACTCTCAAGATTGAACGGACTTGTGGTAAGCGCAGAACGCGGATTCGGCTGAGCGGTGAGCTGCGATCCGAGCACCTTGATCAGGTGAAGGCCGAGATCGAGCGTGGCGGACTACGAATAACTTTGGATTTGGAGGAGGTAGATCTCGTGGATGTCGACGGTGTTCGCTTTCTCAGCGCGTGCGAGGCGGAGGGGATCTCAGTGCTGCGCTGCTCGCGTTATATCAGGGAATGGATGCTCCGGGAACGAGGATCGGCCAAAAGCACCCACCCATAAGCGCAACAAGGGAAAGGCTCGTTGGGGGAAGAAGATGGAAAGCAGGCATGGAGACGTGCATTACACACACGAAACGGTCCCCACGCAGTTTATTGAGGCCAATGGCATCCGCTACGCCTACCGCCGATTCGGCAAACCGGGCACGATTCCGCTGCTCTTTCTGGAGTACTTCAACTCCAACATGGACGGCTGGGATCCGGACGTAACCAACAGCCTTGCTGCGGATCATGAGGTGATTCTCTTTGACAATGCGGGCGTTGGCGCTTCCGCAGGAAAAACTCCGAACATAGTCGCGGAGATGACGGAACCTTGCGTCGCTTTCTGCCGAGCCCTTGGCTTAAAGCAGATTCACGTCGTGGGCTTCTCGCTGGGCGGCATGATTGCGCAGCAGTTAGCGCTGGAGCATCCTGAACTCGTCGGGCGGCTGATTCTCTTGGGGACAGGTCCGCGTGGCGGAGAGGACATGACCTTCGCCGAACTATCGCCGGAAGAGCAAGCGAATCCCGTGGCCTTCTTGTTGGCTGCGTTCTTCTCTCCCTGAAGCCAGCCAGGCTGCTGGACACAAATACCTGAAGCGACTCGAGTCTCGCAAGAATGATCTTGACCTTCCTGTGTCTAGGGACTCGGTCGTCGCCCAGCTTGTCGCGATCAGGGAGTGGGGAACGATACCAGAGACCGGACGTTACGCCACCTTGAAAAGCATCACACATCCGACGCTCATTGTTCACGGCAACAAAGACATCGTAGTGACACCGATCAACGCTTTCATTCTGGCGGAGCATCTGCCATACGCTCAGCTCATCATGTACCCGGATGCGAACCACGCTGCATATTCGCAGTATGCCGAGAACTTCCTTGAAAATGCGAGGCCGTTTCTCAGTGGGTAGGCGCGCGGCGGCGTGGATTGCAGTTCAGGCGACGAGGGTCACCTCTTCATCGCCTTTCTATACGGTCGCGAAGATCCGTCGTGCGAATGCCGGCTCGAATGAGCAGGGCTTCGTCGACGCATTCAACACCCAGATGTTGCCGCTCACCCAGAGTGGCTGACCCTAGAGCGGATCTGAGCGTGACTTGGAGACGCAATCAACATTACAGGAGAAGAGCCATGTCGAACGTCAATCTCAGCGAAACCGCACCGACCCAATTCCAGGATATCGGCGGTGTGAGCCTCGCCTACCGGCATTTCGGCAAGGAAGGCGCCCCGCCGGTGGTGTGCTTTCAGCATTTCACCGGCACGATGAACAATTTCGATCCGATCCACACCAACCGCTTGGCGCAAGACCGCCCGGTGATCCTGGTCGATTATCGGGGTGTCGGTCGCTCGGGTGGCAAGATGCCGGACTCGATGCCCGCTATCGCGGCCGACCTCATTGCCTTCGTCAAGGCGCTCGGCCTGAAGGAGATCGATCTGTTCGGTTTCTCGATCGGCGGCATGGTCGCGCAGCAGGTGGCGCTTGACGCGCCCGAACTGGTGCGGCGCATCCTCCTCGCTGGCACCGGCCCGTCGGCGGGCGAAGGCATGCAGGAATTTTCGCCCGAGGTGCTGGAAATCGTCAATCGACCGAACAGCACCGAGCAGGAACGAACGCTGGACCTGTTCTTTTCGAAGAGCCCGACGAGTTACGCGGCGGGCAAGGCTTGGCTCAGGCGGATCGCCTCGCGAAAGCTGGACCGCGAACCAGAGGCGAAGCCCCAGGTCGGCGAGGCCCAGCTCGTCGCTCTTGCTAAATGGGGTGTGATCCCCGCGACACACCGCTACGGCGATTTGAAGAAGATCAAGCAGCGCACGCTCGTCGTCAACGGCAAGGACGACATCATGGTGCCGACCATCAATTCCTACATCCTTCTGCAGCATCTACCAGATGCCCGGTTGATCCTCTACCCGGATTCCGGACACGGCTCGCACTTCCAGTTTTCTGAAGAATTCGCCGAAGAGGCCGCACGCTTCTTCGGCGCTGCTTGAACCCAAGGCGGTGGCCGTAAGCGCGGGCCGCCGCGAACAGCATAACAGGAGGAAATCGCATGACGGCAGAGGAGATATTGAGTATCCACACGGACACGTTCAATCGCGCACTGAAGGAGCAGGATTACGCTGCTCTTGAAGGGCTGTACGCGGGCGACTACATGCTGGTGCGACCCGATGGTTCGGTGCTGAACAAGCAGGAGGTGTTGCAAGACCTGCGGAGTGGTGGCTTGCGGTTCCGTTCGATCGAACTTGGTCAGACTGAGGTGCGGATGTACGGGTCGACCGCTGTCTTGACGGCCGAAAGCCAAGCGGTCAGCTCACGGGACGGAATGGAGAGTCGTTCCCACTTTCGACTGATTGCGGTGTATGTGCAGCAAGGGCAGTCGATAAAGCTCGTCCACTTTCAGAGTACCGCTCTGCGGTAAGGCACATTGAGCGAAACATCGTAAACGCACCGGAAACGTGATCGAAACGCTTCCGCTTGAGAAGGCACCCGACGCTTACGCTCGCAGGATGGCTGGAAAGGTACGTTTCGCATGGTGTTGGTCAACGGCAAGGATTAGGTCCAGGTAAAGCACCCGGAGGGAAAACTGTGAACCAATTTCAAAACCGATCTTTGACAAACAAAAAGATTACTTCAACACCGATGCCACCAAATCTTACGAATGGCGCCTTGAGCAACTCGACCGCATGGCCAAGATGCTGAACGAGAACAATGAGGCTTTTCAGGAGGCGGTCAGCAAAGATTTCAAGACCGCGTTAGAAGAGAAGGTCTTTGAGGTCGCAGCTCCCCTGGCGACCATTGAATTCACGAAGATGGAATAAAGGAGTGGATGAAGCCGATCTCCGCCATGGTTCCAAAGGCCCTCGCGGGCTCGGGACACACGGCCCAAGTTATCCGGGAGCCATACGGTGTGACGATGGTCTTTGGTCCGTTTAACGGTCCCCTCATTCTCTTGCTTGACCCGGCTATCACGGCTCTCTCGGCAGGGAACCCTTGCATCCTGAAACTTGCAGAGTCGGTCCCGGCTACATCTACGCTCCTTCAAAAAGGAGTTAGCGCTCAGAATGCAAGTCAGGCTGCTCTCTTCCCGAGGAATTTGGCGAGAGGGCGGATTGACTTCATCTTGCGTTCACGCAGTCCGGGTTGAGGGGTTTGTCCGCGACCGGAGTCATGCTCCGGTATTGTGAACCCACGCCGTGATTCTGAAGGTGGAGTCGGGCGCTTACCAGCTCCCAGCTCGCCAGCCAACTGTATTGATCCTTCGAAAATTTCTACCACAAACTTACCCACAGGAAACTGATTCTTGCGACTCCTTAACAGCGACTGGCAGCTTACAGCGACTGGCAGCCCCCGTTGAGAATATAAGTCGCTGAAAAGACCTGTCACGGCAGAGGCCGCGGGTTCGAGTCCCGTCGTCCCCGCCATTTCAAATCAAGCACTTGCAGAAATGGCGTCATCCTGACGTAGGCACAAAAAGGTACCAAATAGGCACAAGCGTAAGCGCCGAAAACAGCCCATCAGACGCTTCCGACGGCTATCCCCGCCTGAAGGTGCTCCGCGCCTCTTCACGATGAGGTCTTGCTTCTCTTCTTATTCCTAACGAAAAGCGCCACCACGGCGGCTTGCGCAGCGCGCTTTTCACTGGTCACGGCCTGGGTGACAATCGTTAAGAGGGTGATATTTTCCCCCGAGAGGAGCAGAATAGCTGTATGGCGACCGAATACATAGGGCTTCCGGGCGAGCTGATCGAAAAGGTCAAGGAGGCGGCTGCGAAAGAAGAGATCACACCGGAGGAACTGGTGCGTGATGCCGTTGAGGCTCGCCTGAGCTGCGGAGTGGCGCAAAACGCTCGAATTCGGAGAGCATAATGCCCGCGCGCGTGGACTGACGCTTGAAGACGTGGACGCGGAGATTTCTGCTGCACGTTCCGAGCGAGCCAGATAAAACGTGCTGCGCGTCACCGCCGATACGAATGTAATCATTTCGGGCCTGAACTTTTCGGGCAATCCCCGGCACGTCCTTGAGATGGCCGAAGATGGTGCCATCCATCTTGCCGTCTCGGATGCGATCCTGGATGAAGTCGAGAGAGTTCTGAGGCGCGACAAGTTTGGCTGGCCAGAAGAGGAGATCGATAAGGCAATCAGGCAAATTGCCCGTTTCACAGAGCATGTCGAACCAAAGCAGAAAATAGATGCCGTCAAGAAGACCCGACTGACAACCGCATCCTCGAATGTGCGGCCGCGAGCGGTTCGGATCATCTGGTGAGTAGAGACAAGCACCTGCTCAATCTTGGTCAGTACCAGGGCATCAAAATCGTTTCGCCAGCGGATTTCATCCAAATACAGGGCCAGCATGGGCGCGGGCGTTAAGCGCGAGTCCTGGACTTCGGGCTTTTATTTGCCGCCATCGCATTACTGGCGCTAGCGTAGCTAGCCTAAAAAATATTGCGAAGCGTCTTGACAGGGTTTGCGGCGTTCCGCAGCCGTCGGCATTCCAGAAATTAGAACGCCATTTTCTTGAGTTCTCCGGTGACATCGGTAGTTATTCATTTCTGCCTAGGTTTTGGCGCGCGCCCGACAGGGGCTTGACGGTTGCACAAATCGTTGCACAAGAACGAGCCTACGCTGCCTTGGCAAGCGGGTAGCTTGTGCTGCTCCCACCTTCCGGATTTCGCACTAAGATATCAAGACATCGCTCGACGTCGCTGGAATCAATGTCATGCGCAGAAGAGGAACACGGTAGAGGAAGATAACGTGGAGACTCGATGGTATTGTGCTGCAGCAATAGCGCTCGGTGAAGTTGCCGAATCCGTTTTATTACATCCCGTAGTTCACTTTGTAGTCGGCTCTTGTGGAATCGCTTCGCCGTCGGAACGGGGATCGGCGCCGGCGAAGTTCACATTGCGCTTCGTTTCTCTCACGACTGCCTCGCCCTGTCCCACCGTGAACGAAAATGGCTCGAGCAGTTCAATCTGATGCCCGCGCTTGGTTAGTTCGTCTCGTACAGATTGAGGAATCGTGTTTTCCATCTGCACGTCGCAACCTTCAAATGTTCCCTTCGTAAATCTTGGCTGCTCCAGCGCGGCCTGCACATTCATCCCGTAATCCACCACGTTCGCAACAAACTGCGCATGCGCCTGCGCCTGGTTCCACCCTCCCATGATGCCGAAACCAATATGAATGTCGTCCTTCTCCATGAATGCCGGAATGATCGTATGCAGGGGCCGCTTGTGCCCGGCCAGCGAATTCGGCAGCCTAGGCTTCAACTGAAATCCCGCACCGCGATTGTGAAAGGAAAAGCCGAGGCCGGGAGCGACCATTCCCGTGCCATAACCCCCATAGTTACTTTGGATCAGCGAAACGATATTTCCATCTTTATCGATGGCCGAAAGGTAGATTGTCGAATTGCCGTGCGCGTCGAGCATCTTCTCGATGTCGGAAGGAACAACTTCGCACGCGGCCTTATCCATCTTAATGAGCGCCGCCCGCTTCTTCGCCAGCTCCTTCGAGAGCATCTCCTTCACCGGAACCGGCGTGAATCGCGGATCGCCGACATATTTATACATATCCGCGTAGGCCAGCTTCTTCGCCTCGATCATGACTTGCAGAGCATCCGCGGAGTTGTGCGGGTACTGTCCAAGCGGAAACTGCTCCATGATGTTCAACATCGTTAATGCGGCAATTCCTTGCCCATTTGGTGGAAGTTCGTAAACGGTCCATCCGCGATAGGTCGTCGAGATCGGCTCGACCCACTCTGGTTGAAAATCGCGAAAATCTTCGAGCGTGTGCGTACCGCCCTGTGCCTGTAGGAATTTCACCATCGTTTCGGTCATCGGGCCGTTGTAGAACGCATTCCGGCCATGCTCGGCCACTTGCCGAAGCGAATTGGCGAGCGCAGGATTCTTGAATTCATCGCCCACCTTCGGAGCGACGCCGTTGGGCATATACGTCTCCTTGTAGCCCGGCTGCTGCATCAAACTCCTCGCGACCCAATAGCGCGCGTTCCTCTCAGCCAGCGGAAATCCGTTCTGAGCGTAGTAGATCGCAGGCGCGAGGATTTCGGAGAAAGGCAGCGTGCCGAACCGGCCGCGCAACGCATCCCATCCCGCGACGGTACCGGGGATGTCGACGGTTTCCACGCCGATGGGATTGATGTGATCGACGCCGTGCGATTTAAAATATTCGATGGTGAGCCCTTTCGGAGCCCAACCGCTGGAGTTCAATCCATAGAGCTTCCCCGTCTTCGCGTCGTAGTAAATTGCGAACAGGTCTCCGCCCATGCCGTTCACATACGGTTGCACTACACCCATAACGGCGTTTGCGGCAATTGCCGCGTCAACAGCGTTGCCGCCCTGTGCCAGAATGTGCGCACCGGCCTGGGCGGCTAGAAATTGCGGCGCGGCCACAATTCCCAGCTTCGTCACAACCATCGATCTCCCTTGGCCAGGGACGGAGGAAAACTGCTGAGCTGCAACCGTGGAACAAAGCGAAATCATGAGGGCAGCCACGATAGTCTTCATAGGAATGGTCCGTTCAGAATCCTTTGCGCTTGATGCAACGCCGATTAAGAATCGACAAAGGCCAACCTCGCGCCATGAGTTGATCCATCATTTTCTCAGCAATAGCTCCGAGAACTGGAAAACGCGATCAACCACTACCGCAGCCACGCCCATCGCGACGACGGTGAACACTTCGACGCTCAATCTTCGCACTACCGCCTTGTTCTTGGCTGCGCGCCACACAATCGGCAGATTGACCGCGGTGCTCGACAAAGAAGCAAGCACGGTCGTGCTGCCCGCCAGGGCTGCACTGATATTTCCGTGCATGGCCAGCGTGGCTGCCGCGGCAGTCGTACTCGCGCTGCTGACGAGTCCTCCGAATACTCCGGTCGCAAGCATACCGTAACTGCCAAAACGTCGGGTGAGGAGAGTTCCGGCAATTTGAATTGCGATAAACAGCATCCCGAACCACAACACTTTTGTAATCGAAATGGGAGATGAAAGCTTCAAAGTTCCTGGGACCGTCTGTTCGATTACGCGATCACGCCACATCCACAATCCCGCAACCAGAGTCATCGCCAAAAGCGGCACCAGTGTCGCGCTGAGCGACTTGGGCGAAAAGAGAGCGGCGAGAATAAGGTTCCGTGCGAACATAGCGATGGTAGTCAGTGTCCGTAGCAAGTTAAAATGTCCGGTTTTTGTAGCAAGTGAAATGTCCGGTTTCAAAGTTGTGCCCTCGCCGATTGGGTTGGGTTGATTTTGGGGATGGGGTTGCAGGGGAAGGGGGCAGTTCCCCTTCCC
>Ga0185299_10003700_pt1 | contig 19671 bp, 18 predicted proteins | sample PaiPotPPA55metaG_FD_128002 | JGI IMG/M metagenome (GOLD analysis project Ga0185299, IMG submission 128002) | Iron sulfur acid spring bacterial and archeal communities from Banff, Canada, to study Microbial Dark Matter (Phase II) - Paint Pots PPA... ...
GCGGCGAGGTGCTCGAACCGCAGTTCACCAGCTGCTGGCGGTGCGGATCAAATGCATCGCATGTGCCATAGAGTCATGGCAAATGTTTGAAGTGCGTGTCGGACAAACACTGACATAAAATCGCGCGAATTCTGAGCCGAGGTTCAGCGCCTATCCATGGCTACCTCGGTCGGCACAGGTTACAAATCCTGCAGTGCTCTATGTAACGATTACACGAGCGCGACCAGGAGGAGATTTGTAATGAACAGTGTCAGCTATGGTCTTTCCGAGCAGCGGATTTCGGAGCAACGGGCTCCCTTGACGGCGATAGGTTCCCTATTGGGCGCATCCCCGGCGATGCAAGAGGTGTTCCGGCTCGTCGAGCGGGTCGGACCCACCGAGGCCAACGTGCTCTTGACCGGTGAAAGCGGTTCCGGAAAGGAGTTGGCGGCTCAGTCGATTCATGAACGCAGCGCGCGCCGCGACGGCCCCTTCATTGCCGTCAACTGCGGCGCCATACCGGCCGGGCTCATCGAGGCTGAATTGTTCGGTTACGAGAAGGGAAGCTTCACCGGGGCGGTGCGCGCACACGCCGGGGTATTCGAACGTGCCCAAGGGGGGACGCTGCTGCTCGACGAAGTGACGGAAATGCCGCTCGATATGCAGACACGGTTGCTGCGTGTCCTGGAGATGCGCAAGTTCTATCGCGTTGGTGCGAGCACCGAGTTCGCCACCGATGTGCGCATCATCGCGTCGACGAACCGCTGCCCGTTGCAGGCGGTTCAGAACGGTCTGCTGCGCGAGGATTTGCTGTACCGGCTGGCGGTGTTTCCGGTCCACATGCCGCCGCTGCGTGAGCGAGGCGGCGACGTGGAGCTGCTGGCGGAGCATTTCCTGGCTGAGTTGAATGCGCAGGGGGGCACGCAAAAGCGGCTCTCGGCGCTGGCCCGAATGATGCTGAAGCAGCATACGTGGCCGGGCAATGTCCGTGAACTCAAGAATTGCATCGAGCGCGCCTATATTCTCTGCGATGCCGTTCTCGAATTGGCCCCGCTGCTCCCCGGGGGCGCCGCCCGCGACGGCGAACCGAACAGCGACCGCGAGCGCCTGAATATTCGCGTGGGATCACGCATTCACGACATGGAGCGCTCGTTGATCGAGGCGACTCTGGATTACTTCAAGGGAAACAAGCGGCGCGCGGCCGACGCGCTGGGCTGCAGCCTGAAGACGTTGTATAACAAGCTCAACGGATACTCACAGAACCAAGAGTGCGCGAATTCTTGAATGGAGTGCAAGAACAAGAGCGCGCCGACAACGGAGACTAGAACGTGTCAAGAGTACTGATCGCGGACGATCATGCGGTGGTCCGAGCCGGATTCAAGCAATTCCTCGAAGCCGACGCGAGCATCAATGCCGTGGGGGAGGCTGCCAGCGGCAACGAGACTCTGGACTTGCTGCGGGAACAAGATTGGGACCTCGTGCTGCTCGACATTCACATGCCGGATCGCAGCGGCCTGGATATTTTGCGGCATATTCAAACCGGCCACCCCGGCGTGCGAGTGCTGGTGATGAGCGGGCTGCCGGAGCAGCAATATGCGGTCAACGTCCTGCGCGCCGGCGCAAGCGGCTATCTATCCAAGGACAGCGCGCCCGAGGAATTGATGAAAGCCGTGCGCACCGTATTGTCGGGCCGGCGTTATGTCAGCGCGGCGCTGGCGGAAATATTGGTGGCGGATCTGGACGGGGACCCGGACAAGCCGCTGCATGCGCGCCTTTCGACCCGTGAGTTTCAGATATTCTGTAAATTGGCGGCGGGGCGCGGCGTTTCCGATATCGCCAATGAACTCAGTCTCAGCGTAAAGACGGTGAGCACGTATCGGAGCCGTATATTGGAAAAGATGAGTTTTACCGCGAATGCCGACATTACGTCTTATGCGCTGCGCAATGGGCTCATTCAATAAGCGACGCGTGTGAGAATCTTCCTACATCAGAACCTGCGAAGCCGGTCTGGCCCGCATACTGCGCATGACGCTAAACTGCGACAAGCATGTACACCAATACTATTATGGACGCGATGTCAATGGCGCAGCATCTGAGAGTCTTATTGGTCGAAGACTCCAAGGTGCTGACGGAGCGATTGACTGAAGCGATTCGCCAAATCCCTCAGGTGGAATTGATCGGGACCGCGGACACCGAGGCGACGGCGGTGGCGTCCGCGCAGCGCGACTCGATCGACGTGATCATCCTTGATCTGCATCTGAAGCAGGGCACGGGATTCGGCGTCATGCGCGCGCTGGCCACGGCTCATTTGAAGCCGCGAATCATCGTATTGACGAACTACGACCTACCCGAATACAAGAATGCCGCGATCGCCCTCGGCGCCTCGCATTTCTTGGATAAGGCGCGCGACTACGGCAGGCTGCCGGAAGTCCTGCACGAGATCTGCGAAGCGCATCTCGCGAAACACTGAGTCGCCTCGAGGCGCCCGCGCTTCGCATCCGCGCATCACGCCGGCTCGCCCCCCAGCATTCTCGGCAACGGGATGACCGCGGTCACGATGGTGCCGCCGGAACTCGGACTGCGCACGTCCCAGCTGCCGCCGAGCGCGGTGATCCGGTGGCGCATGGATGCGAGGCCGTGGGATGTAATGGTCTGGAGCCGATTCGGCGGGATTCCTTTGCCGTCGTCCGAGACGCGCAGGACAAAGGTATCGCGATCGATGCCGATGACCAAGTCCGCGGACTTGGCCTCCGCATGCTTGAGGATGTTCGTCAAGGCTTCCTGGGCGATACGGAAGACACCTATGGCGGCATCCGGATTGAATTTGGGCTCGGAATCGGGAATCGTTTCCGTGCACCTGAGTCCGGCGCGACGGCATGTCTCTTTGAATTGCCAGCGCAGCGCCGTGAACAAGCCCATGTTGTCGAGCAAGGTGGGCCGGAGCTCCTCGACGACGCGGCGCTTCAAATCCACTCCCGAACTCAACGACTCGTGGATGCGTTTGAAGCGCTGTTCGATGGCCGGATCGCTGGTGGGCAGCCGCTGCTGAAGCCAGGATAAATCCATCCGCGCCGCCACCAGCAAGCCGCCGAGCTCGTCGTGCAATTCGCGCGACAGGGCGGATTTTTCCTGTTCCGACACCCCCTGCAGGTGGGTGGAGAGCGCGGTCAGTTCCCGGGTCCGCTCGTCGACCTCACGTTCCAGTTCCTGCTTCTGATCGCGCAGATTGATGGCTTGCCGCGCGCGCCGGCGCATATCCCCATAGACGAGACGCGTCGCCAGCAGAACCAGTCCGATATTGAGGATGACCCCCGCGGCCGATACCCAACGCGACACTTGAAAATCCGCCTGCCACTGCTCTGTGGCCGCGGCAAGCTCGTGCGCCTCCGCGAGACGCATGTCGCCGACGATCCGCGATATTTCATCCATGGTGCGTTTGCCCACGTCGGTGCGGACCACGTTCACCGCGGGCGTGGTGCCTCTTTTTTTGAATAGCGCCAGGGTATCCTCGAGTTCACCGAGTTTTTTCCCGGTCAGAATTCTGAGCTCCTGGAACTCGCGGCTGTCGTCGTTGCCGCCGTAGGCCTCGTGCACGCGATCGAGCGCGGCCTCGACCTTCGCCACCGCTTCCGTGTAGGGCTGCAGATAGGAGCTTTCGCCGGTCAAGAGATAGCCGCGCTGGCCGGACTCGGCGTCGGATATCAGCGCGATGAATTCACTCAGGGCTTGCTGCCGCAACTGCGAGTCGTGCACCCGCTCATTGGCGGTATTGAGCCGCGACTGCCCGGCCGCAGCCAGGAAAAATAGACCGATCAAGAAGCCGATCAGCAGCAGCGGCGGTAAGGCGATGTACCATCGACCGATTTCGCCCAATTCCTCGCCCAAGATTTTCATGTGATCTTCCGCGCTATAACCCTAAAGTCTAGCATGTGGGGCAATTCCTACAGGAAGGGCCAAGCGGAGCCGATGGTGTGGCTTCCCGGCCGATGCGACTGTACGTGTGTTACTGTTCTCTGTGTTCTCTAGGAGATAAAAATGGAAACTACATTCGACGGAACCACTGAGCAGGCTCGTGCGAGCGGGCGTCGCCTTAAGAACGATTTGAGCGAGGGCGTAAACGACGTCAAAGCGGCCGCTTCCAGCGAGATCAAGAACTTGATTGCGGACGTCGAGGATCTGATGGCGCGGATCGCGGATTTGAAGGACGCGGACGTGGTGCGGGTGCGCGGCAAAGTTCAGCGCGCGGTTGATGCGACGAAGCAAAGCCTGGCGGACGGGGCCGAGACGATACGGCAGCACGCGCAAGACGTCGCAAGCACGGCTGACGACTATGTTCGCGATCGCCCGTGGCAAGCGGTTGGCATTGCCGCTCTGGTCGGCGCCGTCGTGGGGATCTTAGCGACCCGCCGTTCCTAAGGTCTCAAGACGGTGAGACTGCTGTGGTTACTGCCGAAGGCGGCGCCCGCGCTGCTGCGGCATCTGGCGGCGTATGCCGACCTCGCGAGTCTGGATTTGGCCAGGGCGCGGCGCGAAATTGCGGCCGAGTTCTTAGGCGCCGCGGTCGCTGCGATCTCAATTCTGTTTGCCGTGTTCATGGGTTGCCTTGCCGTGGTGGCCTACACCTGGGACACACCCCACCGAGTGAGCGCCATCGCATGGATGGGCGGCGGATTTTTGGCTCTGGCCATCGCGGGGGCCGCGTACCGGTCGAATGCCGCGCGGGCGAAATCGCAGTTTCTCGCCTCCGTGCGCCGGGAATGGCAGGAGGACCGCGTGATCCTCGAACACATATTGTCGTCGGACCAGGATTGATCGACTCATGACCGACCGGGAGGACGCAGCTCAAGCCCTAATTCTCGCCAGGCTCGCGGCGTCACGGGAGGAATTGCGGCGCGCCCTCGATCCGCCGCGCAAAGACGCAGGCGCCGGCAACTCGAAACACAGCGATCACACGGGGGGATTCCCCCGCAGCCGCACCATGCAAGCGCTCATGAGCGGCCGCGGACTCGGAGCCATGAGTGCGGCCGCTGTCGGTCTTCTGATTGCGCGTCCAGGCCTGGCGCTGCGTCTTCTGCGGATACTGCCCGCCGGCGCCGTTGCCAAAACGCTGCTGTTGCGCGCTATTGCGGCACTGCGGACGAAACAAGAATAGGCGTTGGCCCGGCTGAACCGGTCAACCCAATGTGATGTGTCCGTAGTGGTAGGTCCCGTCGTCCACCAGGGTGATTTCACACGGCGTGCCCGACATCTCTCGACCGTCGAGAGTGGCGCGGCTGACGCCCGTACTCACGCCCCGCGGGTTTTCAACCGCGATGCGGTATCGCGACCTTCCGTGTTTATAAGTGATCTCGAAGCCCGGCCAGCCGCGCGGAATGCAGGGATCGATGGATAAAATTCCGCCGCGTAAATGGATGCCCAGAATGCCCTCCACCGCGGTGCGGTACATCCACCCCGCGGACCCGGTATACCAAGTCCACCCGCCGCGGCCGACCAGCTCCGGCGACGAGTACACGTCGGCACAGACGACGTAGGGCTCCACCTTGTAACGATGAATGGCTGCGCGGGTGCTTGCGTGATTGATGGGATTGAGAATGGAGAATAGTTCTCCGGCCCGATCGCCGTCGCCCAGCAGCGCAAACGCCAGGGTCGACCACATCGCCGCGTGAGTGTATTGGCCGCCATTTTCGCGGATGCCGGGCGGATAGGCCTTGATGTAGCCCGGGTCGTGCCGAGTGCGGTCGAACGCCGGCGTGAACAATTTGACGAGACCGTCGCTGCGGCTGACCAGCTGCGAGTCGACCGCCGACATGGCCCGCACCGCGCGGTCGCGCTCCGCGGCACCGGAGATCACCGCCCACGACTGGGCAATGGAGTCGATCCGGCATTCATCGCTCGCGACCGACCCCAAGGGCGTGCCGTCGTCAAAGTAACCGCGCCGGTACCAGTCACCGTCCCAGGCTTCACGCTCGATGGCCTGTTGCAGGGCAAAGGCATGCTTGCGCCAGACCGCGGCGGCGGCGGACTGCCCGCGCCGCTCGGCGATCGGCGCGAACTTGAGCAGTGCGGCGTGCAAGAACCACCCGAGCCAGACACTCTCGCCCCGCCCGGCCGCGCCGACTCGATTCATGCCGTCATTCCAATCACCGGCGCCGAACAGCGGCAACCCGTGCGAGCCAATCGCAAGACTCGAATCGAGAGCACGGACGCAGTGGTCGAAGAGCGTCCCCATGGCCCCAGGCTCAGGGGCCGAAAAGCTCTCATGGGCCTCGGGCGCCAGTGGGCCGCCCGCCAAGAACGGCACCTGCTGCTCCAGCACCTCGAAATCCTCCGTGACTTCCAGATAGTGAGCGACCACGAATGCCAGCCAGACGCGGTCATCCGACACGCGGGTTTTCACTCCCTGGCCGGATGTCGGGAGCCACCAATGCTGGACGTCCCCCGCTTCGAACTGGCGCGCCGCGGCACGGAGGATGTGTTCGCGGGCGATCCCCGGCCGGGACACCACGAGCGCCATGACATCCTGCAGTTGATCTCGGAAGCCGTAGGCTCCGCTCGATTGATAAAACGCCGTGCGTGCCCACACTCGGCAGCCGAGCGTCTGATACAACAACCACCCGTTGACCATGATGTCCATGGAGCGATCGGGCGTCTTCACTTGAATGACGCCGAGCGTCTGATCCCAAAAGTCCGTTACCTCCTTGAGTGCAGCGTCGAGATCGAGGGTCCGGTAGCGCTGTATGAGAGCGACGGCGGTGGCGGACGACGCCTCCTCGCCCAGCAGGAACGTGAGCTCGGTCGCTTCGCCGGGCCGCAGAGTCACCGCCGTTTGCATCGCACCGCAGGGATCCATGCCGCCGCCGGCCCGGTTCGACAGTGGGTTGGATTGCAGCAGTGCCGCGGGTTCCGCGAGCGATCCGTGGCGGCCGAGGAACTCCGCGCGATCGGCCGTGCAAGCTCGTTGCCGGCCCGCCATGTCCATGAAGGCGATGCGCGACGACAAGTCCATGCCCCAGGAATTGCGGGCGAGCAGCGCCGCGGTCTTCGGCTCGATTTCAGTCACGATGAACGGCGCCGTCTTGCTGCGCTGGTTTCCCAGGACCCAGTCCAAGTAGTGCGTCACCGAGAGGTGCCGGGCGTCGGCGGAGCGATTGACGATCTTGAGGCGCGAAACCTTGATCGAATCCTCGAGGGGCACGAACTGCAGCAGATCCAATTCGATGCCGTGCGAGGCATGTTCGAACCGGCTGTAACCGAAGCCATGGCGGACGACATAGGCACTCGACGGCTCGCGAATGGGCAAGGGAGTCGCGGTCCAAAGATCCCCGGTGTCTTCGTCGCGAATGTAGATGGCCTCCGCGGGCGCATTGCTGACGGGATCGTTGGACCACGGCGTGAGCTGATTTTGCTGCGCATTCAACGACCACGTGCTGCCCAAGCCGTCGGATGACGCTAGAAACCCGAATTCTGGATTGGCCACCACGTTGATCCACGGCGCCGGCGTCCATTGGCCCTCGCCGAGCGTCACGACGTATTCGCGCCCTTCAGCGGCAAACCCGCCGAGTCCGTTGAAGAACTCGAGCGGAGGCGCGGCGCGCGGACCCAAGTCAGGCTTTGCCTCATTGACGTTCCGCAGGGGTCGGCGCGGCACCGGATCGGTCTCCCCCGACGGGGCGAGCTGATCGCTCAATGCGCCGCGCCCCGCGTTCAACACTGCACGCGCGGCCGTCAGCAGGAGTTCGCGACTTGAGCTGGGCATCAGGTCGGCGCGCAGCAAGAAAGCCTTTCCGTACTTGGGGAGGTCTTGGCGGTTTCGGGAGGGGCCGATGACGGCATCCAGCGCCTCCTGCAAACCCGCCGCTTCGGACGGCGGACACGCAATCAGAACGACGATATCCACGTGCAGCTGCTTGAGCCGCCAATAATCCTGCGCACGCAGCAATTGCTTGACGATGCCAATATCGTTCTCGCTGTCGATACTGACCAGCACAATCGGCAGATCGCCGGATAGCCCAAAGGGCCACAACGCGGACTGGCCCAGGCGGTTGTTCTCGAGAATGTCGCGCGATGCCCGCAGCGAGGAATCGGCATACAGCACTCGATTGGCGAGGCGCTGGAATTGTTCGGCCTCTTCGAACTCGAGGCCCAAAGCCCGGAGCTGCGCTTCCGCGTGAGTCCCGGCCAGGGCCTTTACGCGTTCGAACGCCGCCGTGTCGCGATACTTGCCGACGAGCGCCAGCACCTCCGCGCGGCTTGGCGCCACCCCAAGCCAAAAGGCGATGCGCGCGGTTTCTCCGGGCGCGATTTTCACGCGATGCCGCAGCGCCAGCACAGGATCGAGGACCGTACCCACCGTGTTGGACAGCGGCCGGGCATCGACGATCGAGACGGCATTGCGCAAGTCAACCCCGCGCCCCACAAAGCGAGCTCGATCGGTCTCGAATTGCAGGGGTCCGACGGCTTCGCCCTGAAGCGCGCTGGTGAGGGCGACCCACACTTCAGGTTCGCCGGAGTCCCTGGCCCGGCGGGTGGCGAGCAGGGTGCCGCTCTCGGCATTGAAATCCGTCAGCACGAATAGCTTGGAAAACGCGGGATGGGCGGAATCCGCCGCGGACGCGGCCAGCACCATTTCCGCGTAAGTGGTCAATTCGATTTCCCGCGTCCGGTTCCCCTCATTGGTCACCGAGACTCGGCGGACTTCAGCGTCATCCTCGGGCGACACCAGGATCTCGGTCGAGGTGAGGATGGGTCCGTCGCGGCGGGTGATTTCCGCGCGATCTTCGAAAAATGCGGCATCATAACTGTCGGGTTCACATCCGACAGGCTGATATCCGGCCGACCATACCCGGCCGTCGGCGGCATCGCGCAGGAAGACGTAGTAGCCGAAAGGGTCGCAGGTTGGATCTTCGCGCCACCGGGTCAATGCGAGATCCCGCCAGCGGCTATAGCCGGAGCCGGCCGCAGTCAACATCACGGAATAATTTCCGTTCGACAACAAATGGGTGCGCGGCGACTTTTCTTGCACGAGTAGCTCCTATTCGGCCATCACTTCGACGCTGACGTTCAGGGCGAGGAACTCGTCGGCGGCACCGCTAAAGGAGCCGGCCAGCGGCGCGGCTTGAGCCGCCTCGCGCGCCACCGCCACACGAATCAAATTGCGGCCGCCGACCAAGGCGTTGGTGGGATCGAATTCCACCCACCCGGGTCCGGGCAGATAGACCTGAATCCAGGCATGCGTGGCGCCGCCGCCCACCAGTCCGCCGCCGGCGTCGATCAGCGCTTCGTCATAGAGGTATCCCGAAACGAACTGCGCCGCGAGCCCCAAGAAGCGTACGGCGTCCATCATGAACACGGCAAAGTCCCGGCAACTGCCGGACTTGAGTTCGAGCGTTTCCGCCGGAGTTTGGACTCCGACTTCCTCGCGCCGCCGGTAAGTGAGCTCGGACTTGATCGCGGCCATCATGGCCGTCAGCACATCCAGTGTCCCATTCCCCTGTGTCTTCTCCAGCAGGGACTTCACCCATGCGTCGAGCGTGTGCTCGGGATCCGGGTAATGCCGAGCCTTCGATGCCCCCAGATCCACATCGTCCGAAGCCGAATAGCTGAGCGGCAGAGTGGCGGCATAGTCGTCGAGGACAAGGATGCGCTCGGGCAGCGGGAAGTGTTCGGCGCGAAAGGACGATTCGAACACCAGCTCCGAGGCCGGCTCCGAGAACGCGGCGATGGCGACCGAGTTGCCGAATACATCGTGCATCCAGCGCAGCTCGGAGGGCTGCGGTGTAATCGCGAGCCCCGTGTCGAGAAGCCGTAGATCGTGACTGTCGCGCGGCCGGCACATCAGCCGGTGGGGACCGAGGGCGACCGGGTGCCGATAGCGGTATTCGCTTCGGTGGGTGACGCGGAGAATGTTCACTGATTCATTTTCCAGATTGCGAGATTCAACGCGCCCGCGAAGCCGACCCAGATCAAGTACGGCACCATCATCCACGCCGCGGCGGCCTTCACGACGGAAAACTCTCGGATGGTCCAAGCGATCGACAGCCACAGCGCTACGATCACGAACAGACCCGCACCGATACTTCCGGCGCCGAAAAACACGGGCGCCCAGAGGGCATTGAGCAGTAGCTGAATCGCGTAGGCAGCGAGCGCCGCGCTTCGACCGCGATGATAACGTTCGCGCCAGATCAGCCACGCGGATGTGCCCATCAAGACATAGAGCGCCATCCAGACCGGTCCGAACCAGTTGCGCGGCGGCGCCCAGGCGGGCTTCGCCAGCATCGCATACCACTGGTTCGCCGCCGCCGACATTCGCGGCGAGAAGACCGTGGCGAGCGCGCCCGCGGCCAGCGCCGCCCCGATCAAGGCCGCGAGGATGAGCCAGTTCGGCCGCGAATTGCGGCCGCGATAGCTGGTCGAGCTTTCGATCGGGATTCTCACGCGCCGCGCGACTTGGAAGATCGGGACCAAACGAAAAGCACGATGGCGGCCGTCATTTGCAGCCAGCCCAACCAGGGAATTTGCGCCGACAATCCCAGCCACATCAACCCGCATACCCACAGCACGGCCGCGGCGATGGTGGCATCCCGCCGGAAGTTGCCGCGCCGCATTTCATCGCGCAGCTGGATCGCGCCCACAGGTTCTACGGAAACACGGAGGCGTCCCTCCGTGGCGTCGCGCACGGCGGTCTGAAAAATTTGCGGCACCTGCTGCAGCGCCACCAGGACATCGGGCAACTGCGCGCGAGCGCGGCGCAGCACGGCCCACGGACTCATTCGCTCGCGCATCCACTTGCGCAAGTAGGGTTGCGCGGTCTGCCAAAGATCGAGCTCAGGGTACAGTTGCCTGCCCAGGCCTTCGATATTGAACAGCGTTTTTTGCAGCAGGATCAGCTGCGGCTGTACCTGCATGTCGAAGCGGCGCGCGGTTTCGAACAGCCGCAGCAGCACTTGAGCGAAGGAAATTTCCTTGAGCGGCTTGTTGAATATCGGCTCGCAGACCGTGCGCACGGCGGATTCGAGTTCATCGACCCGCGTTCCCCGCGGCACCCAGCCCGACTCCACGTGCAGGGCCGCGACCCGGGCGTAGTCCCGGTCGAAGAAGGCCATGAAATTCTCCGCCAAATAGTGCTGGTCGCGCGCCTGCAGCGTGCCGACGATGCCGAAATCCACCGCCGCATAGCGCGGGTTCTGCGGATCGTCGATTTGCACGAAGATATTGCCCGGATGCATGTCGGCGTGGAAGAAGTTGTCGCGGAACACCTGCGTGAAGAAAATCTCCACGCCGTTTTCCGCGAGCTTGCGTATGTCGGTGCCGCGTGCCCGCAACTCGTCGAGATTGTTGACGATGACGCCGTGAATCCTCTCCATGACCATGACGTCGACCCGGCAGTAGTCCCAATAGACCTCGGGGACGTACAGCAAATTCGAGCCGGCGAAATTGCGCTTCAGCTGCGCGGCGTTGCCGGCTTCGCGGAGCAGATCCAGTTCATCGAGAATGGTCTTGCGGTACTCGCGCACGAGCTCGACCGGGCGCAGACGGCGCGCCTCACCCCAGTATTCGTCGGCCAGCTCGGCCACGTAGTGCAGCACTTCAAGATCGAGATCGATGATCTCGCGCATCCCGGGGCGCAGGATCTTGACGACGACCTCGCGGCCGTTCTTGAGCGTCGCCACGTGGACCTGGGCAATCGACGCCGCGGCGAGCGGCTTGGGCTCGAAGCTGCCGAAAATATCCCCAAGCGCAAGCCCGAATGACTTTTCGATGGACGCGACCGCGATCGCGCTGTCGAACGGCGGGACGCGGTCCTGCAGTTTTGCGAGCTCATCGGCAATGTCGGCCGGCAGCAGGTCGCGCCGAGTCGACAGCGCCTGGCCGAATTTGACGAAGATCGGCCCCAGCTCCTCGAGCGCCAGGCGCAGCCGCTCGCCCCGGGTGACGCCGATGCTGCGTTGAAACCACGTCCACGGCGAGAGGTAGGCGAGAAAGCGAAACGGCCGATACAAATGCGTCGCGCGCACGAAATCATCGAGTCCATGCCTGACCAGTGCGCGTTGAATTTGCAGCAGCCGGGCGAGCACTCGCGGTCGCATCAAACCGCACCCTTGAGACGCTGTTCCAGCCGCACGAGCCGCGCTTCGATCCGATCGGCCGTCTCGCGTAGTGAGTCGACACCGTGCAGAAATTCTTCGAGCTCCGTCCTGTTCACGAGATCCCGGCCTTCCTCCTGCAGATATTCGGCGATGTTTTCGCCGGCCGTGCGCCGCGCCTGGCGTGCCAGCTCCAGCGCACGCCGGGCGAACAGGGATACGCGCCGCGCCGGAAGGTCGCCTATCCAGCGAGACAGCTCTTCCTCCGGGTCGGGCCGCGCCAGCGTGAACAGCTCCCGGTACCGGTTGGCCGTCTCCGCATCGCCGCGAATCTGCGCTGCGGGCGCGCCGGGTTCGCGATTCACCCCGCCCTTGAACAATTGCAGAAGCGCCGCCGGCGATCCCGAGATCACCGCATCCGCCGCGGAATCGTCGCCTGCGAGCAGCACGAGCCGGCCTTGGTGCGCGCTCGCGCGAATGCGCGCTATTCCCTCGATATCGATTTGCAGAGAAGTGCCCTGGAGGCGATGGGCCATCCTCAAGGCCTGCGCCGATGAGTCGATGCATCGATTGAGCAGGGCTTCGGCCGATGCAAGCCAGGCAGCGGTCGCGGGCATGTCAGATCTTATAGCCGCGATGCACGGCGACTATGCCGCCGGTCAGATTGTGGTAGCGCGTCTGGGCGAAGCCGGCGGTACGCAACATCTCGAGCAGGGTTTCTTGATTCGGGTGCATGCGAATCGATTCCGCCAAATATCGATAGCTGGCCTCGTCCTGGGCCACGAGTCGGCCCAGCAGCGGCAGCACCTTGAAGGAATAGGCGTCGTAAATCGGTTTCAGTCCGGGCGCCACCGGTGTGGAGAACTCCAGTACCAGCAATTGGCCGCCGGGCTTCAGCACGCGGTGCATCGACTTGAGCGCGGCAGGCTTGTCGGTCACATTGCGGAGCCCGAAGCCTATGGTGACGCAATCGAAGGAGTCGTCTTCGAAGGGCAAGCGTTCGGCGTCGGCGACGATGCACTCGACATTGCCCACCCAGCCTTTGTCGAGCAGACGGTCACGGCCGATTTCCAGCATCGCCGGATTCACGTCCGACAGCACCACCCGCCCTGATCTTCCCACTTGCCGCAGCATTCCCAAGGCCAGATCGCCGGTACCGCCGGCGACGTCCAGCGCGCTGTGGCCCGGCCGCAGACCGGTCAGAGAGAGGGTAAATTGCTTCCACAAACGATGCACGCCCAGCGACATCAAGTCGTTCATGACATCGTATTTGCCGGCCACCGACGCGAACACCGAGCGGACGCGCCCGGCCTTGTCGCCCCAGGCTACCTTTTCGAATCCGAAATCGACCTTGCGGCCGGAGTTGTCCATGGCGCCCTCAAAATGTTGGGTGCCATTGTAGCCGGGCCTGGGGGGAGAGGAAGCGTCAAGGCAACGTAGGAGCAGTTGCCTTGGCGCTTCTTCCCCTCCCGGGCGAGCCGGCGAGCGCTTCCACCCGCTCACAACCCCCGTGCCGAGATACTTAGGGGCTGCGCGTCGATTTCTGAGCTTCGGCGCAGCGTTCCAGATAGCGCGCCCAGTTGACCTCGCGATCGCTGCCCAGCTCATACAAGACGCCCCAGCTGTACAGGCCCGTGTTGTGGCCGTCGTCGAACAGCAGGCGCAAGGCATAATTTCCCACGGGCTCGACTCCGGTGATGCCGATGTTCTGCTTGCCGGTCACGAGCACTCCCTCGCCCCCGCCATGCCCCTTCACCTCCGCGGAGGGGGAGAAAACCCGCAGGTATTCGAAGGGTAGTTCGAAATGCGACCCGTCATCGAAGCGCACCTCGAGCACCCGCGACGAGGTGCGCAACTTGATATCCGTGGGCTGGGGCATCTTGAGGGCCTGCGGCGCTCTAGAGAATGTACCGCGACAGGTCTTCGTCTTTCACCAGTTCGCCGAGATTGCTCTCGACATACTCGCGATTGATGAGGACATGGCTGCCGTTCCGGTCCGCGGCATCGAATGACACGGTTTCCAGCAGCCGCTCCATGACGGTGTGCAGGCGCCGCGCCCCGATGTTCTCGGCGCGCTCATTGACCTCGAAAGCCACCTCGGCGAGGCGTTGCACGCCGGACCCGGCGAATTCGAGCTCCACGCCTTCGGTGGCGAGCAGCGCCGTGTACTGGCGGCATAGCGACGCGTCGGGTTCGGTCAAAATGCGCACGAAATCCTCGACCACCAGGGGTTCGAGCTCGACTCGGATGGGCAGTCGCCCCTGCAGCTCCGGGATCAGGTCGGAGGGTTTGGACATGTGAAAGGCGCCGGACGCGATGAACAGCACGTGATCGGTTTTAACGGTGCCGTACTTGGTGTTCACCGTGCATCCCTCGACCAGGGGCAAAAGATCGCGCTGCACGCCCTCGCGCGACACGTCGGCGCCCGTGGTTTCCTGCCGGCGGGCGATCTTGTCTATTTCGTCGATGAACACGATGCCGTTCTGCTCCGCATTCTCGACGGCGCGAACCTTGAGTTCCTCTTCGTTGATCATTTTCGCCGCTTCTTCGTCGACCAGGAGCTTCAACGCCTCCTTGATCTTGAGCTTGCGCTGACGCGTGCGGCCCTGACCTAAGTTCTGGAACATCCCCTGCAGCTGCTGGGTCATTTCCTCCATGCCGGGGGGCGCCATGATTTCGACGCCCATGGGCTGGGAACGCACTTCGATTTCGATTTCGCGATCTTCGAGATGGCCCTCGCGCAGCATTTTACGAAAGCGCTGCCGGGTCTCGTTGTCCCGCGGCGCCGAGTCTCCGGTGAAGCCTGCGGAGGCTCGAGGCAGCAACACATCGAGCACCCGCTCCTCGGCGCTGTCGGCGGCGCGATGGCGCACCTTGGCAATCTCCTCCTCTCGAGTCATTTTCACGGAGATCTCAACAAGATCGCGTACGATCGAGTCCACTTCGCGTCCAACATAGCCCACTTCGGTGAACTTGGTGGCCTCTACCTTGATGAAGGGCGCCTTGGCGAGCCGTGCCAGCCGCCGCGCAATCTCGGTCTTGCCGACCCCAGTGGGGCCGATCATGAGAATGTTCTTCGGGGTGATCTCGGCGCGCAGCGATTCGGCGACCTGGCCTCGGCGCCAACGATTGCGAAGCGCGATCGCGACCGCGCGTTTGGCCGCCTTCTGGCCCACGATGTGCTTGTCAAGCTCTTCGACTATTTCACGTGGAGTCATCTGCGACATGGGGCCTACAGTTCCTCGATCGTCAGGTTGCGGTTCGTGTAGATACAGATGTCCGCGGCGATATTGAGCGATCGCTCGACGATGTCGCGCGCGGACAAATCCCCTTGCATGAAGGCCTGGGCCGCAGCCTGCGCGAAGCCTCCGCCCGAACCGATCGCGATCAGGTCGTGCTCGGGTTCGATGACATCGCCGTTGCCGGATATGACATAGGTGCTCTCGGTGTCCGCCACACAGAGCAATGCCTCCAGGCGGCGCAGGCTTCGGTCGGTACGCCAGTCCTTGGCGAGCTCGATGGCGGCGCGCGTCAGATTGCCGTATTTCTCCAATTTTCCCTCGAAGCGCTCGAACAGGGTGAAGGCGTCGGCCGTGCCGCCGGCAAATCCGGCGAGTACCTTGCCGCCGTAAAGGCGGCGTACCTTGCGGGCATTGGCCTTCATCACATTTTGGCCGAGCGTGACCTGGCCGTCGCCGCCGACCGCAACCCGGCCATTCCGCCGCACGGCGAGAATGGTGGTGCCGTAGATTCGTTGGGGATCGTGAACCATATGAATCCCAAGGGTGGGGCCGGGCTCAAGCCCTTTCAAGCGCCGCGTTAGCGGCGCCTGGCTCGCGGATGCGCGTTTTCGTAGACTGTGGCCAGATGTTGGAAATCCAGGTGGGTATAGATCTGAGTAGTTCCGATATTGGCGTGGCCGAGCAATTCCTGCACTCCGCGCAAATCGCCGCTGGACTCGAGCAGATGGGTGGCAAACGAGTGGCGGAACATATGCGGGTGGACATGGACATGCAAGGCCTGACGGCGGCCCCATGCGCCGACCCGCAATTGCACGGCGCGGGCCGACAGGGGGCGGCCGCTCTGCCCCACGAAGAGCGCGTCCACGTCGGATTTGACCATGCCCGCACGCTCTTTCACCCATACCTTAAGAGCATCTACGCCCTTGCGGCCGATGGGCACGATTCGAGTCTTGCTGCCCTTGCCGAGCACCCGCACGGTGCGATCCGCGAGGTCCACTGAGGTCAGGCTCAAGCTCACGAGTTCGGCCAACCGCAATCCCGAGGAGTAGAACAATTCCATGATGGCCTTGTCGCGCGCGGACAGGGAATCGTCGACCCTGAACGCCAGAAGCCGGCCCATCTGATCGGCATCCAGAGTGGCCGGCAGCCGCTTCTTGGGCTTGGGCGCACGCACATCGAGTGCCGGATTGCGCGCGCAATGACTTTCGCGCATCAGGAATTCGTAAAATGTCCGCGCCGCCGACAGATGCCGCTGAATGCTGCGGGGGGAGAGGCCCGCGCCATGCAGGGCGGCGGCAAACGTCCGCAGTTGAGCGTTATCGAAACTGTTCCACGCCGTCAATTTTCGGCGTCCGCCGAATTCAGCCAGGCTGAGCAAATCGCGCCGATAGGCGGTGATGGTGTGCCCGCTCATGCGCCGCTCGTGCGCGAGGTGAGATAAAAACCGATCGATCCATTCGCGCTCGCTTAAGTCCACGAGATCAACGCTTCAGCGCATCAGCGCGTAAGTCACGAGCTCGCCGATGCGGGACAGAAATTCCGTGCTCATGGCGGGATGAAAGCGTTCCGCATCGCTGGCACCGATCGCCAGAATTCCCAGCTCCCCCTTGGGCCCGAGGGGTGTGAGGGCCACCGACCCGATCTCGACCGAGTCCTTGCCGAAGAGATAATCGCGCTGTGCATCGCGGATTTGCCCGCAGCGAGGTTTGCCGCCCTCACGCAGCGATTCGAAGGTCTTGACGTCGGCGTCGGCGGGATTCCCGGAACGCAAGAACCGGCCCGCGGCCGCTTCCAAGGACGGCGCCTGCTCGAGGAACAGCACCAGCACCGAATGCATGGCATCGAAATCCTCGCGCAGCGAGGCCTCGACGGCACTGATGGTCTCGGGCAATGTGTGCGCGCGAATCAGGCGCTGGCTCAAGCGATGGATGCGATCCGCCAGTGCGTCATTGGCGCGGGCCACGTCGACGAGTTCTTTCAGCTTGCGTTCCAGCGATTGGTTGCGCTCGCGCAGGACTTCAACCTGACGCTCGACCAGACTCACCGTGGCGCCCACGTCGCGCAGATGCGGCAGGCGCAATTTGATCAACAGCGGAGAATTACGCTCGAAGAAATCCGGATAGGTCTGCAGATATTCCGCGACACTGGTGTCGTTGAGACTCTCATGCTTGATCCCGCGCGCCTGACTGGTGGTCATAGTTCAGCTCCCATACATCACGTTAAATATCGATCGATCCGGTAAACACAGTAGTTGCCGGCCCCGTGAGCCACACAGGCTCACCCGCCGCGGCCCAGGAAACCACTGCGGTACCGCCCGGCAGGTCGACTCGTACCTCCTCATCCAGAAGCCCTTGCTGCCTGCCGACCGCGACGGCGGCGCAGGCCCCCGTGCCGCAAGCCAACGTCTCACCCGCGCCGCGCTCGAAGACCCGTAATCGAAGATGGCTGCGATCCACGATTTGCATGAAGCCCACGTTGGTGCGTTTCGGAAAACGCGGGTGATGCTCGATACTAGGCCCAAACCGCGCGACCGGCGCGGTTTTCACGTCGGACACCCGCAGCACCGCGTGCGGATTGCCCATGGAGACGGCTCCGAACTCGACATCCACGCCGTCGACTTTCAAAGAATACATGAGCGCCGGAGCGGCCGCGCCTGCGCCATCGGCCGCGTTCATCGGCAGCGCGCGCGGATCGAAGTTCGGCGCGCCCATGTCCACCGACACCAGGCCGTCGTGTCGGATGCGTGCGTGCACCACGCCCCCAACGCTCCCCATCACGAGGTCGCGGCCCAATTCCGGGGCGCGCGCGTGCAAGAGAGCCGCAATACAGCGCGCGCCATTGCCGCATTGTTCGACTTCCGTGCCGTCGGAATTGAAGATCCGATAGAACACACGGCTGCCGGCATCGCGCGGAGTTTCCAGCATCAACGCCTGATCGAAGCCGATGCCGGTGTGACGATCGGCGAGGGCGCGCAGCCTGCTTGAGTCCAACTGAGTGTCAGCCGCGGCGGGGGCGTCGAATACCAAGAAATCGTTGCCTAGCCCCTGCATCTTCAAAAACTCGATGCGCATACCCGTGGAGCATAGCCCATGCGCCAATTTGTCGCGAGCAGGGGTTGCGGAAACTATCCTCGAGTTTTACCTTACTGAAAACAACAAAGCCGGGGATATATGCGACATGTGATGGTTTTGAACGCGAAGGGCGGCTGCGGCAAGAGCACTTTGGCTACCAATATCGCCGTATTTTTCGCCCGCGACGGTCACCAAGTATGCATCGCAGACTATGACCCGCAGCGATCCAGCCTGGATTGGCTGGCGCAACGCCCGGCCGATCTACCCGCCATCGGCGGTGTCGCCGCGTACGAGGACGGCCTGCGCAACGTGACGCGCAATACCGACGTCCTGGTGATCGACGCGCCGGCTCGCGTCCATGGCACGGAGCTCAATGAGCTGGTGCGCCGGGCCGAAACCATCATCGTGCCGGTGCTGCCTTCCAGCATCGACATGAAGGCCTGCGGACACTTCATGGCGGAATTGCTGGAAATAGGCAAGGTGTCGCGCAAGCAGGCACGATTGGCCGTCATCGCCAATCGAGTCCGCGAATACACGCTGATCTACGAAGAATTGGATCAATATCTGACCAAGCTCAAAGTGCCCTACCTGGGGAGCCTCAGGGAGGCGCAGAATTACGTGCGCGCCTATGCGCGCGGGATGGGCGTGCTCGAACTGCCTGAATATCTCGCATCGCCGGATTGGAAGCAGTGGGAGCCGGTCGGCGAATGGCTGGATAGCAAGCGCAGCCAGCCTACGGGCTAGTACCTCGGCACAGTAAATCCGGGCGAGCATGCTAAGGTATCTGCTCAGGAATGCGCGTGCGTATCACCTTAGCAAAATCCAATATCTGCTTCAGCGTCGCGCCGGACCAGTCGCTGCTCGACGCGGCACTCGGTGCGTCCTTGAATATGCCGCACAGCTGCAAGAGTGGCAATTGCGGCTCCTGCCGCGCCCGCCTCCTGCAAGGCGAGGTTCACTATCCCAACGGTCCACCGCTGGGATTGTCCGACACGGAAGTCGCCGACGGTTTCGTGCTGCTGTGTCAGGCGCGCGCGCGCGGCGACCTGTGCATCGAAACCTATGAAGTCACCACGCCCGACCAAGCCCTCATAAAACGGCTGCCGGCCCGCATCGAGCGTGCGCTGCCCCTGTCGCACGACGTCATGGGTCTATACGTACGGCTCCCCGCAGCCGAAACATTCCGATTCGAGGCGGGCCAATACATCGACATCATGCTCTCCGGCGGCCGGCGCCGCAGCTTTTCGATCGCCTCGCCGCCGCATTCCTCGCGCGTGCTCGAACTGCACGTGCGTC
>Ga0185299_10003704_pt1 | contig 19662 bp, 26 predicted proteins | sample PaiPotPPA55metaG_FD_128002 | JGI IMG/M metagenome (GOLD analysis project Ga0185299, IMG submission 128002) | Iron sulfur acid spring bacterial and archeal communities from Banff, Canada, to study Microbial Dark Matter (Phase II) - Paint Pots PPA... ...
AGCGCTTCTTCAATCTGCTCAAGCACTTCCGCGCCATCGCCACACGTTACGACAAGCTTGCGAGAAATTTCCTCGCCGGGGTGCAGTTGGCTGCCGTTACAATCCTCCTCAACTGAATACAGGCCCTTAAACAAAGCCACTCTTCATCAGTTTTTTTAAGCGGAAAAGTACTTACAACACCAACCTTTTTCGGGATCTGCGCTGAAGCAGTCTTCGAAACGGTTATAAAAGTTATCGCGATTGAAGATTTGATTAGATCCCTGCGATTTGGATTCATTGCGAGCCCCATGGGTTTCGGTGGCAAGTGGTTCGGGCGCTGTTATGCAGCGTTGGGCTGCGCATACCCTACCCCTGCGCTGCGCTCGTTCAAAGGCAAATATTACACCTGTGGCCCCGCTGGTTGTTATACCGAGCCTATGTCTGCTCCACTCCCGAAAGCTACCGTAATTCAGCGGATCAGGCATCCGGCGCACCATGCCGTCCTCACTGAACTCAAGGAGGATGACCATGGAGGATGAGAGCTCGATTCTACCCCCACCGAAACGCACGCCGTGGAGCAAGGGGAAGCTTATCGGGGCGAAACCGCCGCTGTTGGCAAGGCACGTCTGGTCCATTCGGACGAAGCTTGACACTTCCTTCACCGCTCATCGGCGCCGATCCTTCCGTGCCGCCGCTTCCGCGGCATCCTTGAGTTGCGCGAGGCGGTCGTCCCAGAATGCTCCCAGTTGTGCCCGGAGGCGCGCTAGCGCCTGCCGGTTGGCCCGGTAGAGCCGGCGCGTGCCGTCACGCCGGAGGGTAACGAGATCGCTTTCGCGCAAAATCGAGAGATGCTGAGACACAGCCGGCCGAGTCATGGTGAATTTCGCGGCGATGTCTCCTGCGGTGCGCTCCTGGCGCCATACGAGCGCCAGGATTTGGCGTCGGGTGCCGTCGGCAAGAGCACGCAACATAGTATCCATGGAAGCTAAACGTTAGGGTAAGCTTTCGTAAGAATCAACTTATCAAGGCCTGCCGCGCGGCGTAACATCGTGGCGAAGACCAACTCGATGATTGGACCGTCAGGAGGAAACCATGGAACTGCCAGGATCAGCCTATCTGTACACGCTGGCTACTCTCTCCATGACGTTTGCCGGATTCAGCGCCGTTGTAATCGTGCTTTGTCAAACGATCGGTAGAGAAATTTCCGGCTTTCATGTCGTGCTGATGCGGCTCTATATTGAAGCCGGGCTGTGGGCTGCCGGTTTTTGCATGCTGGCTCCCTTGCTCGCGGCGTTCGGATTGTCAGAGGCCACAGTCTGGCGAGCAACGAGCGCCATCATCGCGATGATTCATTATCGGATATGGAGCAACCTATCCGATGCGACGCCGTGCGATGATGACGGAACCGTTGCCTCGAGGACATTGGAATTCCGCGCGAGCCCACGGGCGGGCCAGTCGCGCTCGCTGCGTCATGGACTTTGGGGTGCGCGGCCGTCATCTTCATTTTGGCGCTGAACGCCTTCTGGGAACACAAGGATGGGCCTAGGGCCCTGGTAAAATAGGCCGCCCTGTTGAACCTTCGACGACCTTGATCGCATCAACGCGGCTCGCAGCGAATGTCTCTTGTAGGTCAATTGCACGCATTACCGCGCGGCAGAATTGCTGTCCGCTTCACCCCAGTTAGCGGAAGCGGTTCGCGCAGCCAGGCATTTCTGAGTCGTGCCAATTCCAGACCTAAGCAGGCGCAGCAAACTGAGCAAGCCTATTCGATGACCTCGTCGGCGCGGATGAGCAGGATCGTCGGGATTTCGAGACCGAGCGTCCTAGCGGTTCGCAAATTGATCACCAGGTCGAACTTGGTCGGCTGCACGACTGGTAATTCGGCAACCTTTTCGCCTTTTAGAATGCGACCGACGTAAATCCCCGCCTGTCGATAGCCGTTGTTGATATTCGGTCCATAGCTCATTAGGCCCCCGGCATCGACGAACTCGCGCAAAAAATAGAGCGTAGGAATTTTGTAACGCGCAGCCAACTGTACGATTTGCTCGCGCCGTCCGTACAAAAATGGGTCCGTGGTGATAAGCAGAGCATCGACTTTCTGCCGGGCGAGGCCTGCGAAGACCGCGTCAATTTCGCCTTCAGTGCTGGCGTCCAACACAGTGAGTTGCAGACCAAGAGAGTGCGCCGCAGCCAGCATATCGTGCGCCTCGGCCAAGGTCAGCGGAAATTTCGAATTGATCAGCGTTGCAAGCGCGCTGCCGCTGGGCACAAGTTGATGGGCAAGCTCTACCCGCTTCGGCCCCATTTCCGACCCCATGATGGTCACACCGGTGATGTTGCCGCCCGGTCGGTTGAGATGAGCGACAAGTCCGGCCGCAACTGCATCGCCACCAAGGGTACAAACTATCGGTATCGTGGCAGTCGCTGCCTTTGCCGCCAGTCCTGACGGTTCGCCGCCCGTCGCAGCGATCACTGCAACTTGCCGCGCCACCAATTCGGCGGCCATTCCCGGCAATCGATCGTAGTGCCCTTCCGCCCAGCGATACTCGATTGCGACATTCTTGCCTTCGAAATAGCCAACCTGCCCAAGTCCCTGGCGAAACGCAGCAAGGTCCAAGGCTGCCTCCGCCGGCGACCGCGCGCTCATGAACCCGATCACCGGCATCGTTGGCTGCTGCGCACGCGCCACGAGCGGCCACGCGACTGCGGAGCCGCCTACCAATGAGATGAAATCGCGCCGCCTCATGTGCCCTCAAATCGAGGGGCCAAACCTACCATATTGTCGGGGAGCCGAAACCGCGTTGTGCAACACAGCAAAATCGAGTGGTCGGGGGCCGGTCGGGTCAATTGCACGTATTACCGCGCCGCAGCATTGCTGTCTGCTTCACCCCAGTTAGCGGAAGCGGTTCGCGCTGCCAAGCGCTTCCGAGTCGTGCCACAGCACTAAATCGCTACGTGATAGCCAGCGGCCCCGAGCGCAACGGCAAGCAGTTATCCCCAGGGGAGAGAGCACAGTAGCGGGGGAAGCGTCCTGTCTTGAGGATGGAGGTGTCCAAACTTCATCCAAGACAGGAGTTGCCTTGACAACCGAGGCTATCACCCCGCTGCGTCAGCGTATGATCGAGGATATGAACTCGCGCAAGCTTGGTGCACACACCCAGCGGAGCCACATCTACAGCTGCAAGCAGTTCGCTGCGTTTCTCAAGCGCTCGCCCGAAACGGCTACAACCGAAGACCTGCGCCTGTTCCAGCTGCACCTGGCTGAGACGGGCAATGAGCATCTGCAACCGCAATCGTATCATGACGGGAGTGGGATTCCTGTTTCGGGTGACGCTGCGGCGGCTCGATCTTCGCGCCGAGATCTATCACCTGCGCGAGCCCGAGAAGATTCCGCAGATGCTGAGCCCTGATGAGATGCGCAGGCTCTTAGCCGTCGCCAGCAGCCTCAGGGTGCGCGTCCTGCTCAGTCTCAGTTGAAGGTGATGTCGGCCATCGAGCGCTGCCGCACGGCGGCGCTCGGCGGCCATGTCGAGCGCTGTGAGAACTGCTCGCACACCATCATCGCCTACAACTCCTGCCGCAACCGGCATTGCCCGAAGTGCCAGGGGGCGCGAGGCGGAGTTGCTGCCGGTGCCGTACTATCACGTCGTATTCACACTGCCGGCTGCCATCGCCGACATCGCCTATCAGAACAAGGCCCTCGTCTACGATCTGCTGTTCAAGGCCTCATCCGAGGCCATGCTCACAATTGCGGCCGATCCCAAGCATCTCGGCGCTCGCATCGGTTTCCTCTCCGTCCTCCACACCTGGGGCTCGGCGATGAACCATCACCCGCACGTGCACATGATCGTGCCGGGCGGCGGCTTCTCGCTCGATGGCATCAAGTGGGTCGCGTGCCGGCCGCGCTTCTTCCTGGCGGTGCCCGTGCTCTCGGAACTGTTCCGCGGATTGTTCCTGCACAAGCTCCGCGCCGCTTATCAGGCCGGTGAACTGCAGTTCTTCGGCAAGCATGTCGGGCTTGTCGATGCGCAAGCGTTCGCTACGTATCTGCGGCCGCTGTACAACAAAAAGTGGGTGGTCTACTGCAAGCGCCCATTTGGCGGGCCTAAGCAAGTCTTGCGATATCTCGCGCGCTACACCCACCGCGTTGCCATCTCCAATAGCCGCTTGCTCGCATCTGACGAGAGGGGCGTCACCTTCAAGGGGAAGGACTACAGGCTCAAAGGGCGCGAGCGCTACAAGAGAATGACGCTCGCCACCCCCGAGTTCATCCGCCGCTTCCTCATGCACGTGCTGCCCGCAGGCTTCCACCGCATCCGCTACTATGGCCTGCTCGCCAGCGGCAAACGTGCCGAGAACATCGCCCGCGCCCGCGAACTGCTCACCCCGCCAATAATTCCCCTCGATGCCATCAAAGCAGCCGGCAGCAATGCCGAGGAGCCGCAAACGCCAGAGCATCGCTGCCCCTGCTGCGGCGGCCGCATGATCGTCATCGAGCGTTTCGAACCCGGCTCAACCCCGCACTATCACCCAAGTCCGCCAACGCCAGTAATCAGGATCGACACGTCATGATCGTGTGCATCCGATCCCTAACTCTCAACCTCGGTCGTTTTTGTCGTTGCCGATCGGCCGAGCACGTCTCGGCTCAGGTATATTCTTCGCTCACGCTCCAAATTACCACCGCACCGTCGATCCTCTCGCTCCGAAGCGATTATCGCAAATCTCCTGGCGCGCTTCACGCTGCGCAATCTCCCCCCCTCTCTGCTCACGCGAACATCGACGCGGCACGTTCCCCGCCCAAATCTCCATAGCTGAGCTTGCCGCACGCCCGGCCGAGCGTACCTCCCGCGATTTCGTGCCTTGGCGGTTTTCGGACGCCGGTCAGCCGAGCGCGTGGTTGCATCGTCGTTGCCGGCGTCCGAAAACCTGCACAAGAACAGACAGCAAGAAGAGTCAATGCGCCGCGATCATTCCCGGCTTAGCCTCGTCGGAGAGCCCGACCTTGGCCCAGACGAAGACCGCAAGCAGTGCGACTGGCAGCCCGATCAACGATGTTCCGACGAAAAACCAGGTGAAGCCTGTCCGCTCGATCGCGAAGCCCGAGAAGCCTGCCAGAACACTGCCGGGAAATGCGCAAAGCGAGGTCAAGAGGCCGAACTGGCTCGCCGCGTGATCTGCCGAGGCGAGCGTCGACATGTAAGTGATCAGCACGACTGACGCGAAAGCGTAGGCGAAGCCGTCGATACCGACCGTGACGGCGAATGTCCAGAACGCGGTCCCGCCGTGGCCTCCGTGCGCGGCGAGGTAGGCGAGGCTCAGGTGCGAGGCCGAGCCCGCAACCGTGCCGACCAGGAGGCTCGGCAGCATGCCGATCCGCGGGATGAGAGCGCCGGCTGCGAAAGTGCCGCCGAGCGCTATCCAGAAGCCGAAGAGCTTGGTAACGGTTGCGATGTCAGTGTTGGAGAAGCCCTGGTGCTTGAACAGAGGCACCGCCATCGCGCTCGCAACGTAGCCCGGCATTCGGAAGCCGGCGACGAGCAGCAGGATAACGGGCGCGGTTGGACCGAGCCGGAGCAGAAGCTCCCGGATCGGAGACCAGACGGTCTCGACAAATCCTTCCCGGGGCAGGTGGGGGCGCTTGTCGGACGCCGGCTCGGGCGCGATGACGGCCGCGGCCATGCCCGGCAGCATCAGCGCGCCCATGCAAAGATAGGCAACGCGCCAGCCAACCCGATCGGCCAGGAATAAGGCGCCCGCGCCGGCCGCGAGATTGCCGATGCGCCAGCCGATCTCGGTCCAGGATGACAGGACGGCCTGCTTCTCGGGAGGTCGGACGCTGGTGATGCGCCAGCCGTCAATGACGAGGTCGAGCGTGGCTCCAGCGAATCCAAGGGCGAGCGACAGCACGATCGTCCAGGCGAGCCGATGCGCCGGGTCGCCGAAGGCAACGCCCGCAAGCGTCGCCATGACGCCGAGCTGCGCGACGACGATCCAGCCACGTCGCCGGCCCAAGGCGTGTCCGAATAGTGGCGGATCATATTGATCCAGGAAAGGCGCCCAGAGGAACTTGAACTTGTAGGCGAGAGTCAGCTCGCTGAGGAGCCCGATGGTCGCGAGAGAGATCCCGACGTCGGACAGCCAGGCCGATTGCGTGGAGTAGACGAGAAGGAACGGGATGCCGGACGTGAAGCCCAGGCCCAGCGCCGGCGCGATCCGCCGGTCCGTGAACAGCGCCGACCAAAAGGGCGTCGGCGCAGGACGAGCGGCGGTTACCGAGTTCATGACTGACACTGTTCGATTATCACCGCGGTGCCGTCAACCAAGTTTGCTCAGGCGCCTCTTCCATGTGAGACCGACAGAAGCGCGCCCTGCACGCTGCCTCTCGAAGGGGCGCACGCGGGAGGAAGGAGCGGCAGAGCTCAAGATCAAGCTGTCAACGGTCAGCTCAGACCATTTACCTTTTATTTACCTTCCTAATAGCGTGTTTGTCAGACTTGTCCCGGCTGCCCACAAGGGGGATAGATAGTGCAGGTGACCTACCCCGATTTCGCAGAGGTTCTTCAAGCCCGCATATCCGCCGACCTAGAAGCGGAGAAAATCGCCTGTACCTCTCGTAAAGATATGGATCAAGGACGTAGCTTTGACACCGTCCCGGCTAACACGGTTGCGCTGGAGGAGTCGGTGGCTCAAGCCGAGGTGCACGCCGAACAGCAACGGCAGGAGTCGGAGAGGGCTGCCAAGAAGATTACGGAGTTGGAATGCCAGATAGCTACCCTGCAGGAAATGATTACTAACGGCGAAGCCCTCCGCGAGCAGCAGGTTGAAAAGGTCCAGAATTCAGCTAACACAGCCGATCACCTCGTGGCCGAACTCATCGAAATGACGGGAGAGTTTGTTGGCATGTCAAAGCAGATACGGGAGCAGACCGCGGCAATTGATAAGCTGCGAGAAGAGCTAGACGCTTATAAGCGAGAGTCATAGCGGTTTCAGTTCAGTGGTTCAAAGTTCCATAATATTTAGAATGCATTTCTTTTAACGCTCCATTAACGCTTACGAATGCTTAATTGCGTGCGTTGAGACGCTACAGGAAGCAGGCTCTGCCGACGGGGAGTCGTAACAAACGGGAACAACCGCAGCACGCAAAGCCGCAGCGGGCGAACCCAAATTCTATCCCTGAATTGAAATGGGGAGAAGCAAGGTGGCTAAAGTTCTGGTGGTCACATCGGGCAAGGGTGGAGTAGGGAAAACCACGTCCACCGCTGCGCTTGGTGTGGCGCTTGCGCAAACGGGACAGAAGGTAGCTGTCGTCGATTTTGACGTCGGGCTGCGGAATCTCGACCTGGTCTTGGGAGCCGAGCGTCGTGTCGTTTTTGATCTCATCAACGTGGTCCAGGGAGTGGCGAAGCTTTCGCAGGCTCTCATCCGAGACAAGCGCGTGGAGACGCTGTGGCTACTCCCGGCGTCGCAGACTCGGGACAAAGATGCCCTCACCGAAGTTGGTGTGGGAGGCGTGATCAGGGAAATGCGCAGCAAGTTCGATTGGGTCATTTGCGACAGTCCGGCCGGGATCGAGCGCGGCGCAACCCTGGCCATGCGGTTCGCCGATGCCGCGGTGATAGTGACCAATCCAGAAGTCTCCTCCGTGCGCGATTCTGACCGCATCATCGGCTTACTCGACTCCAAGACCGAAAAGGCGGAGCGGGGTGAGCACATGGAGAAGCACATCCTGATCACGCGCTACGACGCGCAACGAGCGCAGCGAGGGGAGATGCTCAATATTGAGGATATTCTTGAAATCCTCTCCATCCCGTTGCTCGGGATTATTCCGGAAAGCCAGGAGGTGTTGCGCGCTTCCAATGTTGGTTCCCCTGTCACACTGTGCAACGCAACGAGTGCTCCCGCGCGCGCGTACCTCAACGCCGCTCGCCGGCTCAATGGTGACGTCGTTCCAATGAGCATCCCTACGGAGCACCAGCGCCTGTTCGGCAGGTTGTTCGGACGGAGAGCGGCATGAGCATTTTGAACTTGTTCCGGAGGCGGGGTTCCGCGCCGCTGGCGCGGGAGCGGCTTCAGATATTGTTGTCCCACGAAAGAAGCGCGGGTAACCAGCCCGACCTGCTCGCCATATTGCATGAGGACATTCTAGCGACTATCGCCCGACAGATCACCGTCCAGCGCGAAAACGTCCACGTGCGGATCGATCGGGGCGCTACGGTATCGACTTTGGAGATCGATGTCGAAATCCCGCATTTGATTGGCACAGCCCCCACTCCACTTGCAAGACACAGCACCACGCAAACCGCAGGAGTTGGTCGCCACACTGTAAAGATGGCCAATTTTTCACACGGTCTCGTTTGAACGCGTTCCCTTCAAGACATTACTGTTCTACCGCTTCGGTTTCGTGAAGACACAGGGCCGATGACTCAGAGCCGGTCGTAATTTTCCCGTCCGACGACTACAATTCCGCGCTCGCTGAGCCGCCTTCCAAAGGCATGGTATCAAAGGAGTAAGCGGTATGGAGGGAGAACGATTTAGCCGTTTATACCTGCGACCTGCAGATCTCGCGCAGGACAGTGGTAGAGCGCGTTACCGTATCGCTGGGCTGTTTCGCGAAAGGGTTTTGAGTGATCATGCCGAGCGGCTCGCCGCCTATATCCGCGGAGAAATTGGCGTCCCCTTCCCCGGCGAGGGCAGATACTCGTCCCACTGGAGCCAATTCATCAGTGAGTGCCGCACTCCCGATTTTCTAGACACAATTACCCTGATCTATCGGTACCTGTTCTGGCATGGCAGTGAGGAGATCGCACACTGGTGGCGGAACGCCGTGAGGCAAATTTTCGCCGAGGAAAACCTGGCATACGTCTTAGATGACGTTGGCGGCGTACACCCGGCAATCGACCAGGAGTTCCAAAGGAACTTAGTTTCCACAATTGCCGCAATCCAATTGGAGCGCTATCAAAAAATTCGTCACATGGTGGAGCACGCCTCAGCCCACCTAGGATCTGAGCCGCCAAATTACAAGCAGGCCTGGCGAGCGATGTCGTCAGCTGTGGAAGGGCTCTTCGGGCTAATGTTTCCCTATGTCCAATTGAGTGTTGATGAGATTGAGCGTTGTTTATTGCCCGCGGTACAGGTCGCTTACGAAGGAGACCCGACCGCGCAGAGAGCCGCACGATTGATGTTGAGCAGTTTCCAGAGATGGGTGGAAGCCTCCCACATCTATCGGCACCAACCTGGAGCCACAGACGCCCCTCAGCCCCCGGCAGACCTTGCGGTCTTAGCAATTAGCTATGGAACATCCTTGGTGCGATGGCTCGCAGACCTAGATGAAGGCCGACAAAGGCACACGACGTAACGTTGCAAATCGGTGCCTGCCGCGTGCTAAGAAAAAGCGCCGCTTACCAGCGGCTTCTAAAATCTACATCTGATCAGCGATTTAGGTGGTGGAGCCAAGGGGAAGATCGCCTTCGGCTCCAATCTACTTGTGAGATCAGTCGCTTAGCTCCCTTATCGTCGTGACCTGTGTAGCAGGAAAGTGTGACAGGTGCCAGGAAAAAAAGCGAGCCAAATATTTATGGTGCGCATCTTCCGGCCGACGTCATGTTGCGCACCTCCGAAGCGGACCATGCGGCAGACCATCGGCGACATCTCCGAAGCCGAGGTCTGGGAGGCGCTGGAGCGCTTCGATCCGCTTTGGGATGAGCTGTTCCCAGCCGAGCAAGCTCGCGTGATCCAGTTGCTGGTCGTGAGTCGGACGGGCTCGACGTCCGGCTGCGAACCGGAGGACTGGCCAATCTGGCCGCCGAACTGAACGCAGCCAAGCCAGAGCAAGAGGCAGCATGATGTCGAAGCCGAGGATTAGCAGCGACGGCTGCACCATCACCGTGCGGGTGCCGATTTCGATAAGGAAGCGAGGGGGCGGAAATTCATTCTGGCGCCGGATGCCAGTGCTCCTGATATCCTGACGACCTCGGGCGGACATGTCGACAATGCGATGTTGAAGGCACTCGCGCGAGCATTTCGGTGTCGTGAAATGCTGGAGACCGGCAAGTATTGCGCGCGGCATTTCGAAGTTCCGCTCCGCCAAAACGCTCGTTCTTATATTGTTCCGTGCGATCTTATCGTGCAAAATTAGCGGTCCTCTGATTCTCAGTTGAGGACTTTTCCGTTGCGTGAGGCAGAATGGTCATCAAGCGGCTCATCCGCTCTTGGAGCCGGCGGCGCTCAAAAGAGTCAATCGCTCAACAGTCTCTGACTTCCCCAACGCTGAGCATGCCTGAAGGAGCCGCGCAGAAACGCGCTGGTGCTCGTGTGCTCGTTATGTGGGAATCCGAACTGCGCGCGATTGCGGTTGAAACCTCGGCCTGGACGATCGAGACGGGCGGAGACCTCTTCGGGCGTTGGCAGAGCGCTCCGATCGTGTTTCTTGCGACGAAGGCGGGGCCGAAGGCTCAGAGGAGCAACGCGCATTTTCGGCTCGACGTCGACTATCTGCGACAGCTGAGTGAGCCGCTCGCCACCGACTGGGCACTCCGCTATTTCGGTGACTGGCATTCCCATCACCGGCTCGGCCTCTTGGAGCCGAGCTCGGGCGACCGCAGGCGTATTCGGCAGCTCGGAAACCGAAATCAGTTTCCCGGCATGGCAGAGATTATCGTCACCACGGAGGGGGCGCAGCAGCAGCCAATCGTCCGTCTCCATCCCTGGTTCTACGACTTGGCCGTGGAGGGTAATCCCACGGCAATGGCAGTAACGGTTCTTCCTGGCTGCAGCCCGATCCGGCAGGCGCTCATCACCCAGGGCAAACTGCCAGAACAGAGCTTGCGCGCCTGGGAGAGCGTGCCGCTGGATCGCGTGCGCATCGGCGGCGACGCCCGACCGCCGGTCCCTGACAAGGCGCTTGAGGTGGACGCCACCACGCGCGAAAGGACGCTGGTCCATCTGGCCGAAGCCTTGACCCAGGCGAGCGGCGAGCCAATCGAGCAACACGTGACGGCGTTTGGGCACATCATCGTTGCGAAGCTTGAAGGGCATCACTACCTCGCTTTTGCGATAGAGGGGACTTGGCCGATGACTGTGCTGGAGGTTCATCGGCTCAACCGCGATGACGGCACCACCGAAGTGATCAGCACACCGGACGGGCTCACGGCCCCCGATGTGGCCGGCGTCGTCGCGGCGTACTGTGCAGCAAGACCGGCGAGAGGACATGAGTGATGTGGACCTTGGACCAGCGCCGAAGGCTCGCGATGGAGCACGAAATTCTTCAGAGAGAGGGCTTCTCACAGTTTGGGGTCTATCATTACGCCGCCTCCGATAGCTACTACGCATCTGGGCTCGCCAGATCCAGCTCGGGAAGAAGCTATAACCTATATATGCCGATTCCCTCAGGCTTCCCAACCCAGCGCCCGCCGCTCTACGTGATCGATCCGACTCCGCTGCTCACGGCGAGCGGAACGTCAATGGCAGCGCTTGGAGTTTCGCACGCGATGCACACCCTTACTCCGCATACTCAAGGCTGGGTCCAGATCTGTCATTGGCGCGACGCTCGTTGGCATTCGGGAATTGTGCTGCAGAAGGTGTTCTTGAAGGTTCTCATCTGGATCGAGGCCTACGAGCAGCATCTCGCGACCGGTCAACCCTTGGCCGATTTTGTTCGCTCCATGGCGGAGGCTGCATGACTACCAACCCTGTTCAACGCCAAATGATCAAGGAGGCGATGCAGGCCATTGCCGAGCGCAAGCCGGGCCGCTCAAAGCTCGTCTACGACAAGGCGAAACGCACGATCGTCGCCGTTGCTGAAGGCTCGTATGCGCCGCAAGCACTGAACATAACCGCAGATGACGCGGATATGTTCTCCGTTGTCACGCTGTCCGCCGAATGGCTCCGGGAGCGCTGGCAGGAGCTGAACAAGGTCGGCGTCCTGCCGGTCTCCTTCAGCTCTTGGGATGGCGGAGACGCGTTGACGCAATCCGCGCTGTGCGTTCAACCGAGTTCGACGATTGTCGAGGGCTCGCTTCTTCTGGGCGAGCAGCCGAGCAACAAAGCGGCTGATCTCGCCATCATTCTTCAGCCGATGGATCAGGCCACGACCAAGCCGGATGTTTTTTTGTCGCCGGATGGCGAGGCGTTTCGGGCACAGGTCCTCCCTGGAGCCGGTCAGTCGGCCGCGGTACCAGACATCGAGTTCGCCGACGTTGAGCCGCAACTGGCCTTGCGCCGCGTCGGCATCCTCGAGACCACCATCCTGAAGGACAAGACGGTGCTTTGCATCGGTCTTGGCACAGGGGGGGCTTTCGTCGCCGTCGAACTCGCCAAGTGCGGCGTCGGCCGGTTCCTGCTTGTCGACCGCGACAGACTATCGGTCGGCAATGTCGTTCGGCATCCAGGTGGCATCTCCCAGGTGGGCCGATCGAAGGTCAACGTGCTACGTGACCTGATCCTGGACAAAAATCCTAAGGCTCACGTCGAAGTTCATGCAATCGAGGCCAACTTCGATAATCGTGATGTGATTGCAGGTCTGCTGCAGGCCGCTGATATTGTAATCTGTGGCACTGACAATCGCCAAAGCAAACTCCTGATAAACGAGCTGTGCGTCGCGGCTGACATCCCCGCAATTTACGGCGGTGCCTTCCGCCGCGCCTACGGGGGCCAGGTTCTGCGCGTTCGGCCGAGGCAGTCTCCCTGTCAGCAGTGCTTCGTGGCGGCGCTGCCCGACGAAGCCGCCGACGTCGAGATTTCAACGGCGGGTGATGCGGGCGAGGTCGCCTATTCGGACCGTCTCGTAGCCGTCGAGCCCGGCCTGTCGCTCGACGTGCTGCCGATCGCCAATATGCTCGCCAAGCTCGCGCTGCTTGAGCTGTTGGCCGACAAGTCATCGACCTTGAACACGCTGCGGCGCGACTTCGATGCACCTTGGTATCTCTGGCTCAATCGCCCCGAGCCCGGTACGCAATACGCCAGTTTACCGCCGCTCAGCGAGAGCAGCGACGAGATGACCATCAATCGCTGGTATGGCGTCTATTTCGATCGCGATGAAGCTTGCCCGGTTTGCGGCGATTTTGTTGCAAGCCTGGCAGCGTCTTACGGGCTTGATCCGGCGCAGCTGCCGGCGGTCGCCGACAGGGAATAATCCGGTGGAGTTCTCCAGCGACTTCAGAAAATATCTCAGCTCCATTGAGCCAGGCGTGGACGCGGCCTCAGCCGCGAAGGCTGCGCACGAGAAGGTACGCGAGCGTCTGAAGGCCGACGAGGAGACGAAGGACGCACACAAGGACACGTTTTTGTCCGGGTCTTACGCGCGGCATACTGGGATCCACGACATCAACGATGTCGACGTGATTTGCGTTGTGGATATCGACCACACGATCACCGAGCCGGAATGGGTGCTGAGCTGGCTGCAAGGTGTGCTCTCGAAATATTATAAGGAGACACGGCTGCAGGGACGTTCGATCGGCGCGATCGCCGCCAAGGGCGTGTGGCTGGACATCGTGCCCGGTACACCTCAGTCCTCAGATGACGGGCCGTTATGGATTCCTGACCGGGATGCGAAAGAATGGGTGCAAGCCCATCCAAAGGGTCAGATTGCCGCATCGACCAGCGAGAACAAGGCGACAAATGGCTTCTACGTACAGACTGCAAAATTGCTAAAGTCGTGGAAAGACCGGCTACCGACCGAAAAATCAAAGCCGAAGTCCTACATCCTCGAGACCCTGATCCACCAGACGATTGGTGTGCCAACATCGCACGCACGTGCGGTTGTGAACCTCCTCGAAGGCATTCAGAACAGTTACGGATGGTGTCGCGGCACGAACACGGTGCCACTGCTGCCTGATCCCGGGTATTCGTCAGTCAATGTCGCCAAGCGCTGGTCGAGTGTCGACTTCGATGCCTTTCTGGACCAGGTGAAACCGGCGGCGCAGACCGCGCGCCAAGCACTCGATGCGACCGACGAGACCGAAAGCCGGAAGCTCTGGCGTAAGCTTTTCGGCTCAACCTTCGGCCAATAGGGGGAATGGACATGTCCCAATCGTCCTCCACCCCTGGCTCGCTTGTATCGCCCGCGGCGATGGGCGGTATCGTTGGCGGCAAGGGATTCGATTTTCAGACGCGCTATACGGTTTGCCACTTGCCGCTGTGGCTTCAGCATGGCGGATTTTATCAGATTTTTTCCGAAGGCACCGGTGACATCGACGTCCGCTACGTCGAGAACGGGAAATCGACGCGACAACATATTCAAACCAAAGATCACGATGTCACACCCAGCGAATTCAAGGAGGTCGTCGAGGCCTTCCGCGCAATCGACGCCGGGATGCCTGGCGTCTACGAACGCTTCACGCTTGCGTGCCCCTCGTTATCGGCTCAGTTGAGGCCGGTCGAGACGGGTTTGGCCAGGCTGCGGCACGCTACGCCGTTTTATGAAGATGCCCCTTCTGCGCTCGCACCCACGAGGGCCGACCTCGACAGCCGCGCGGCACAGCCGTCTTGCAAAAGATAGCGACTGACGGAGCCCGGAGCGCGAACGGCCAGTATCTTCTCCACGTAACGCAAGGTTGCTTTGATGGTTTTGGCCTTATCCAGTTCAGAAGCTGTCGAAATCGCAGCGTAGGCGTTCACCGCGATGGTCTCTTCACTCATCTTTTGTCGCAGGCTCTTTGCTTGAACCAACGCGGCAAGCGCCCTTGTGAGTGCTTCTATGGGCTGTTGCGGCTGAAGACCGAGCTGAGCAACTCTCTCCATAATCCACTGCAGAGTGACCGACCGCTCGGCCTGTCGTTCGGCTTCTGCATGGATACTTGATTTGGCGCCATAAGCACTCTGAAAGGCATTAATCAGGTTCAATTCCTCGGCCGCTTCAGCAAAGCGGGCCAGCATCGCAAAATCATCGGGGGCGCTTTCACACGCCACACGATCGCGCAAGGCACGTTCGGCGACCCTGTCCTTCGTGCGGCGGCGGTTGCCTGCGGCGCGGCGAGCATCCTCAGCAGCTAACCACTCCGGATCGATCTCTTTGGCTGCTTTCAGTGCAGCTCGAAAGGCATCAGTATCCTCGTCGCGTGGGATTTGCTCGACCGGTGGAAGTGGAATGATATCGAGTGATTCCCCCGACGCGAGTGTTTGCACCAAGAATTCCAAGTTCTCGTCGATAATCCGAACGTGACGCGCTGACGTTTCGGAATGCCGGAAATTGAGCATCCCATTGCGCATGCTCAGATCAATGAGTTTGTCACGAGCTTTAAGCGATCGAGCAACGCCATCAATAAACCTTTCGCGATCTTCCTCCATTGCGTCCGGGCCAAGCACCCTCTCGATAATCGGATCGCTCGAAGGCTGCTGTAAGCTGTTTCTCACTGCATGCGTGAGCTCATCATATTGCAGAACCGACAACGCGCTCGCGTAGCTCAGGATTTGGGAAACGACCTCCCGGATGGCTTCTGGGTTATGCCATAGCTTGCATTCGACGACGCAAATGCGCCCATCCGGATTAATGAGGAGATTATCAACGTACTTCGTACCGCCATCGAACTGCAGCTTCAGTTCCTGACAGACTGCTCGCAGGTTCGCGAATGTGGGCTCGATTTCATCGACGGGAAGGGCTGAGGGGTGCTCATGTATTACCCGCTGCAGGAGGTTTTCCAGAAAATGCGGCCCTGTGCCCGGTTTTGGTGATCGACGTAATTTCTGAAGCCGAATCAATTGCGCAGGCTGCTCCAGACTGTCGATGAGTATCGGCACTGCGTGTTGAACGTCCATATTTCCTCCAAGTAGGTTCCGCTACCCCCAGTCGCGATACGCAACAGGTCAAGTAGATCAAAATAGACGGGATATAGCCAGTGGTTTAATTGCCAGCGGAGTGGCCGCCTTGACGGATGAATGGGCGGGCTTTGGTGGCGTGGAATCTCCGACGGGTCAGGGTCAAGCGAGGCCTGTCGCAGGAGCACCTTGCCTATGACGCGGAAGTAGACCGCTCTTACGTCGGTGGTCTTGAGCGGCAAGAGGAAAATCCAACGGTGGACGTATTGGACCGACTCGCGAAGACCCTACAGGTGCCCATTGCCGAGCTATTCAGGGAACCACGAAAGGGGGCACTGCCGCCACCCGGTTTGCGAGCTGGGCGGCGGCCATCGCGTTAGATAGCTCTTCGCCATCCCGGGTCTCGGTTGGGAACGAATACCGCAGCGGCATGTCTCCTAAGGGAGGGGAAAGCGGTCATTGCTGTTGCGCTGCGGTAATGCGGGCTTTTGACCCACTGCGGAAGTCCGGCAGTCAATTTTGCTGTGGTGCACAACAGCCCTATCGGGAGGGCTACGTGAGACGGCGTGGCACAGTAAGCCGGAAACCCTCAAAAACGCAGCAGCGCAAGCCGACGGGGCCGAAGCGCAGCAACGCGTCAACAGCCGCGCGCCGTCGTGGTTCCTCGGCTGCCGACCTAGAGAAACAGCTCGACTTGCGTACTCGCAAGCTGGACGATGGTTGCGCCCCACGTGAAGACGCCGCAGGAGCTCCAAGCTGTCAGCAACCGGCTCACTTGCTGCGTCGAGATCAGCTTTGTCGATGGCCCGGATCGGATTGAGCCGCCGAGTCTTGAGCGAGCCGTCGGCGTGGACGTATTGTCGAAACACGAGTAGAGCTTCATCGCTTAATGCAAAAAATGGTCCACGCAGCGTAGCGAATACCTTGAGTTCATCATCCGGCCATTCGATCGCACCCATGGCGTTGCGTAGCGCCAAAATCTCCTCACGATCATGAAATGAGCGCCCCCCCACAAGGACGTGAGAAATACGTCGAGCTTCCAGTGCTCGCACGTAGGGCCGAGTAACGTCCGTGCGGAAACTACGAAAGCGGCGGAAGAGAATTGCAATATGTCGTGGAGAAACGGGAACGGCTAGATCGTTCTCTTGGACCGTCCAGCCGCTCTCTTTGACCAGCCAGTCAATAAAAGCTGCGATGGCATCGGGCAAGCAGTCACTGATGCGTCGGGCGCTGATCTCGCCATAGCTCTCGTATGGAGTCGGAGCCGGCAGCGCAATTATTGTTGGCTGCGCGACAATTTCTGATCGTGATCTCCTAAGAGCGACATATCCTGCTTCGCTGCTCGTCGCATTTGCCGTCATGGCTGAGGAGAATGCGTCGTTGATAAAGCGTTGGATGGAGGGAGGTGCGCGAAAGCTGGTGGTAAGATGGAGTATTTTAGCATTAGCACCAACCAGATGCTTCTTAACGTTCTCATAGAACGCAAGATCGGCACGCCGGAAACGGTATATCGACTGCTTTGGATCGGCAACTAGGAAGAGCTTGCCTGGAACCGGGCGGACAGTGCGCCAGTCTGAGTTAGCCGGATCATCCGACGCAAGAGGAGCAGAATCTCAGCTTGGAGGGGATCGGTGTCCTGAAATTCGTCGACAAAAAGGTGCGTGAAGCGATTTTGCTTGCCCATGGCGCGGGTGATTATCGTCGAGGACGAAGCCCAAGTCCTCTTGCTCGCGGAATCCGTCTTGCAACAAGCGGGACACGATACGCTGTCGGCTGCCACAGTCGCCGAAGCCCAAGCCGTCATCAATGGGGACGGCCCAATGGATTTGGTCTTTACGGACGTACAGCTAGGCAATCACGTGGAAGGGAGAATCACCATCGGGAAGCTGGTAGGGCAAACCCGGCCCGGAACGCCGGTTCTTTACACAAGCGGCCGACCGGCCACGGATGGAATGCAATCACTGTTTGTGGAGCCAAGCGCCTTCCTGCCGAAGCCGTACACCGCCGATCAACTCATTGAGGCTGTGGATGGGCTCTTAAATGCGGGAACGAAACCGAAGCCGTCCTGACCGTGGATTGAAGCTGAAGTACCGAGCGCGGCAGGACTAAATGCCGCCAAAAAAGCAATGAAAAATCAATCGCTTAACGCCTCTTGACAACTAAAAGAGCCTTCCTAAATTTTCGGCCGCCGGGTGCCTTTTGATGTGGCTCGGCGCGGGCGCGCCGGACAGGGCGTCCGGCCCCGCTGTATCCATGTTGCTCAAATGGAGGATGTGGCTATGAACCTGAATTTTGACCCGTTCTGGCGTTCAAGCGTTGGCTTCGACCGCCTTCTGGAACTGATGGACGAGAGCCTCCGGTATCAGCCGGAAAACAACTATCCCCCCTACAACATCCTGCGGACGGGCGAAAACACCTACCGCATTTCATTGGCGGTTGCTGGCTTCAAGCCCGACCAGATCAGCGTCACGGTGCAACAGAACACCCTTATCGTGGCGGGCCGGGAAAACCAAAAGACTGACCACGACTATGTGCACCGTGGAATCGCCGCCCGCGATTTCGAGCGACGCTTTAGTCTCGCCGATTTCGTCGTGGTCAAGGATGCCACGTTCGAGGATGGGCTTTTGCAAATCGATCTGGCGCGCGAAGTACCAGAGGCGATGAAGCCGAAGCGGATCGAGATTCGCTCGGGCAAAGCCCTCCAAGACAACAAGGGCAAGACAATCGAGCACGTGCGAGCAGCGTCGTAAAGTCGGCTCAAACTCGCTCGGCTTTCCGGGGTGGCTTGGGTGAGCATCCCTCGCTCAAGCCATCCTCTTTGAAAAACTTCAAGGAGGACGGTGATGGAACGCAAGTTCGATAAAATACCGCTGGAAGCGGAATACAGCGGAAGCGATGCAGAGTTTGATCTTGAAAGCCTTCTACATCCGGCACAGGCTTTCGAGCACCCATCGCACGTGGTCAATGACCCCGATCTAATGCTGAATGAAAAGCGCGCGATTCTCGCGTCATGGGCCTCTGATGCGTGCTCGATTGAAGCGGCACCGGCTTTGCGGTACGCGCCCGGCGGCAAGAAACCTGTCCAGTTTGACGATGTGATGGAAGCCCTTCGGACGCTCGATAAGCAAGCGCAACAGGGCGGCGACGATGCCGCACGGTATCGCCGTGTGCTTCGGCGCGGTCGGCTTGTGAGCAAGCGATCTGATTCCGCAGATGGAAACGCCGGGCACGGACATACACTCAACTGACAGGCGACGCGCGGGGATTAAGACACAGAGGCAGGGTGACCCATGAGATTTGAAGGACGACCCGACCTTTCGCAGATTGTAGGGATGACGGGCTTCGCGTTGAGCGCGGCCGTCATCCTTGCAATTATCGCGGGATTCCCATCAATTCATTGACGATCATACTCGCCCAACTCGGGCTCGACATGATGAATGACTGCCCTCTAGTGATGCCAGAGTGGTTGATCCTCACGCGTGAGGATGTAACGTAAGCGTAATTCCTTCGCATATAGCGCGTCAACAGCTCGTCGTGCTGGCCGCGCGCCATGCGGTGCCGGCGATCTATGAATGGCGCGAGTTCGCCGCGGCCGGGGGCTTGATGAGCTACGGGACCAACATCAACGAGGCATATCGCCAGATGGGCGTCTACGTCGGCCGCATTCTCAAGGGCGAAAAGCCCATCGACCTGCCGGTCGTGCAGTCGACCAGGTTCGAGTTTGTCATCAATCTCAGCACTGCAAAGGCGCTCGGCGTCGAGGTGCCGCCTACTCTTTCGGCCCGCGCCGACGAGGTGATCGAGTGAGTGCGCCAGCCGCAAAGCTGGTGCGATCCAGCCGGTGAAAGTCCGGTCCAAGTAAGGAGTAGCGTCCGCTTGGTAGCGAGTGTTGCGTGGCCGCTGGCGACAGCGGTTGCGAAGCGTACACAGCGA
>Ga0185299_10003705_pt1 | contig 19658 bp, 24 predicted proteins | sample PaiPotPPA55metaG_FD_128002 | JGI IMG/M metagenome (GOLD analysis project Ga0185299, IMG submission 128002) | Iron sulfur acid spring bacterial and archeal communities from Banff, Canada, to study Microbial Dark Matter (Phase II) - Paint Pots PPA... ...
GCTGTCGGGTTCATCGCGCTCTCGGGTGTCGCGGCCGAATTCGGCGTTGTGATGCTGCTGTATCTGAAGGGCGCGCTCAACCGTCGACTTGAGGAAGGTGCACCCTTTGCGGAAGCAACGCTCGTCGATGCGATTCGCGAGGGCGCCGTCTTGCGCGTGAGACCCAAGGCAATGACAGTCGCGGTCGTGCTTGCGGGTCTCATCCCGATCATGCTCGGCCATGGCGCCGGATCGGAAGTCATGCAGCGCATCGCCGCACCGATGGTGGGTGGCATGGTGACCGCGCCGCTCCTGTCGATGCTGATCATTCCGGCCGCCTGGCTGCTGCTGCAACGCCGGAGGATTGCACGCACCCAAACGAAAACCGAAGAACCGCTTCTACCTCACGCAGTACCCACTGGCACACTCGTGCCGCAATCCCACTCTGGAGAAAACCAATGAAGAAGTTCGTTATCGTATCCGCCGTATTCTGCACCACACTCACGCTTGCTAGTGCCGCGATAGCTGCGGACGAAATGGCTGGCATGAAGATGGACAACGGCGCCATGAGCGCCGCGAAGCCGGGCAAATCGCAACTGACCGACGCTGTGGTTAAGAAGGTCGACCCGTCGACTGGCATGGTGACGCTTCAGCACGGCGCGCTGACCAACATCGGCATGTCGGCGATGACGATGGCATACAAGGCCAAGGACGCGGCGATGATTGACCACGTCAAGGAAGGCGACAAGGTCAAAGTCCGCGTCGAAGATGTCAACGGCACGCTGACTATTGTGAAGCTGGAGAAGCACTAACCATCGGTAGGCGCCAAGGACGCGGCGACGCCTACTACGGTAAGCGTCGCTGTCCTTGAGACCGCAGCTAACAGATCGCGTTTGACACGACTACGGCAGCACTTCGGTCATGGTGTGGACGCTGTAGAAATGGGAAACCGGCAGCACGGCGATCACGCCGTCGCCCGGTGCGCCCACATGCGCGACCTTCATGATTGCAGCGACCAGCGTATCGACATCGGCCGTGCGAACGAAGATCTCGATTTTCAGGTGCCCGATAGCCTCGTCATCCGCATACGGATTCAGGTGTGCGCCAAAGCCTCTTACTTTGCTGATCGTGACGCCGTGCGTATGGATCGCGTGCAACGCTTTCCTAAGACTCGCAAGCACATCCGGCCGGATAATCGCGACTACGCATTGCGATTCCATGATGATTTCCTTATGTTCCGTTGAATCGTTTCACGCCTTTTTGACGTAGGCGCTACACCAGCCCTTTGCATTGACCTGCTTGCCGGCAAATATCGTACAAGGAGCCGTTGCGTCGCCGGCTTTTCCCTGAAAAAACTGACAACTCGCACAGGCTTGCCCCGCCTGATAGTTGGCGTACTTGGCGTGATCGACCTTGCTGGCATCCGTCTTGTACCCGAGCGCCTGGGCGTTCGCGTCGGTTTCCAGGACCGGCCCGGTTTGCGCCGCCGCGTTACGCTCAAAGATCAGCGACGAGGCCAAAGCAGCGGTGGCAGCCATAAAACTGCGGCGAGAAAATTTCATGTCGTCCTCCATTTCGCAGGCCCCTTCGCGCTCGCGAAGTCTGACCTGAATGCCTCCGATTCTTGAATCACGCTCTTACGCCCGAATCAGAAAGTTGCGCATCAAGCCCGAGTCCTCGTGCTCCAGCATGTGACAGTGATAGAGAAACATCCCGGTGTACGCACCGAAGCGAATCAGCAAGCGGATTTGCTCGCCCGGCATAATGAGTACGGTGTCCTTCCATCCCTCATCGACATATCCGCCCGCAACCGAGTCGCGCGCCCTGGAAAACTCCGTGGCAACCAACCGCTTTAGTACGCGGAACTGCACGCCGTGTACATGCATCGAGTGATCCATCGACATCATCGATGCCTCGTTGCGAAACTCCTAGATTTCGGTGGTCTCGCGCCGCACGGTTTCCGACGCCGTGACGCTATCCATTTCGAAACGGCGCCCATCGATGCCCCATGTCACCATGCCCATTGTGATACAGAACACACGTGGCCGTGAGAAATTGATTGCCTTTTGCGGACGTACCGCTGGCACCCGCGCGAGGCGCATCGGCAGGACGTTGCTCGCATCCGCGTGCTGCGTGACCCTGACGTTCAACACGGGGAAACGCGTGCCCATCGGCAACTCTGTATCTCCCATCATCCCGCCCATCGCGACGTCGCCCGCGAACGCGCGGCTCTCCAGCGTCATCTTGGTCCCCAGTGGTTGGCGACTGAAGTGCCTGCCCACACGTCGATCCGCTCGGCCGGCGCAAGCGTCACGTACCGCCGTAGTAGTGGTGTATCGACGAGTCCGCCATCGGTCCCGATCACGGTCAATGGCGAGCCGTCGTTCCATGCGAGTTTGTAGATGCGCGCGTTAGACGCGTTAAGAAGGCGCAGGCGATACGCGCGGGTTGCTACCGGTAGCACGAAGTCGGGCCGTCCATTGACGAGAATCTGGTCGCCGAGAAAACCCATCATCCGCGCCATCATGGCATCCATGCCACCGTCGCCCATCATTGCGCTTTTCATCATTCCACCACGCCCCATCATCCCGCCTGTTGGTTGCAACAGATAAGCGAACTGGTTGTCGCCATTAACCTTCCGGTCCTGAATCATGAGTGGCGCGTCGTAAGCGCTCTCGGGCAGTTTGAGCGCAGCTTCCTCCTCATCATCGACGATCAGGAAGCCGGCCTGTCCAAAGTAGATCTGTGCGCCGGCGCGACCGTCCGGATGCGCGTGGAACCCGTACGTTCCGGCGCGGTTCTGGACCTCGAATTCATATCGGAAATGCTGCCCGGGCGAAATCGCATTGCGCGGATGGCCGTCCATCGCGGCCGGCATGAGCAGACCGCGCCAATGGATGATGGTCCGCTCGGGCAACTCGTTGATAAAGTCGATCCGCACTTTTTGTCCGCGCCGCACACGCAATACCGGCACGTATCCATCGGACAGAAAGACGAGCGAGCCAGCGTCGCCCTTTAGCAACTCTTCAATTCACAAGTGTTGCGACGGCGTTTGCCCATACCAGTAGCCACAATTATGGCCGGTGTACGCGTCATACGTGTTCGAGACCGGATAACCAAAGTCGAGAATCTGACGCGTCGCAGACGTATAAACCGGCCAGTTCGCGACCGTGCTCCCGGTATTCGGATTGCCCGAGTGAGCGAACGCCGACAGCGCTGCCGTCATCGCATTCGATAGCGTCGCCTGATTCGCGGTGGGAGTGGGAATCAGTTGCCACCAATAGTCGAGATCGGACGAATGAAAGCTACCGTAGTTCAGGGAGGTAGGCGGCAAAATGGAAGTCAGGCCACCCACGTTGTACGGCGCAGGATCGGAAAAGCGGTACATGTACACCGCCGGCGAAAACTTCGCCAGGTTGTCGCCGTCCTGAAGACCCGCGCAAACGAACCGGTAATCGCCATCCGCCGCTGCCAGCGCCTGACTCGGCGACGAATACTGGCTAAGGGGATACAGCGCGGCCGTGCTGGCGCCTGGGACACCAAGGTACCCCGCGATCGTGTTCGTATAGTTGGCGGCCTGAACCGGATTGCCCCGGGCGTCGAAGGCCGCTGCGACGAAAAATGTGCCTTCGTCCTGCGCGAAACCCGATATCAACGGCACGCGATTGAATGTGCCGGCAGCGAACGCCTCGGACGTCGAAGTGGGCAACACCTTACCGTCGACAATCGCGTACCAGGCGTTTGGATTGCCTTGCAGCGTCGTCGCGGCGGGAAGCTGCCGCAGACAATCCGCACTTGCGGTCGGACCACAGCCCCAGTTATTCGCCAGAGTCGTGCTGCTGGTTTCAGCCTGCGCCAGCGTCGATTGAACCCGGTTGAAGTCGCCGCTTTGCGCGACTGCCTTCGCAAAGAGCCCTGCCGATGCGGGCGATGCAAGTTGAACATAAACTGAATGGCCACCCGCCGAATCGCCGAAGATTGTCACGTTCTTCCGATCCCCGCTGAATGCAGCAATGTTCTTCTGCACCCATGTCAGCGCCGCAGTCTGATCCATGATCCCATAGTTGCCCGCCGCGCCAGTCGGGTCCTCGGCGGCAAGCGCGGAATGCGCGAGAAAGCCCAATGCATTTAGCCGGTAGTTGATCGTCACCACCACTGCATTTGCCTTGACCGCCAATGCCGAACCATCTGTGGCGATTCCCGACCCATTGATAAACCCGCCGCCGTGAATCCAGAACAGCACCGGCAAAAGAGTCGTCGCCGTCGTCGGTCCAGGCACATAGACGTTCACGTACAGGCAGTCTTCGCTGCCCTTCGGAGCGGCCTGCGTACCCTGCAGGCATTCCGATCCGGCATGCGACGCGTCGTAGACACCCGAATACGCAGCCGCCGCGGCAGGTGCTTTCCAGCGGAGCGCTCCGACAGGCGGAGCCGCATACGGCAGACCGAGAAATTCGCGCACGCCGTTGACGGTGATGCCTTTCGCCTGACCCTGAGCGGTATTGACTACATTCGGATCACTAACTGTATTACTGTTGCTGCCTCCACAGCCTGCCACGATCAGCGGCAGCGCCGCCGCAATGGTCCGCCCAATGGATCTTTTCCGATACTTTTTCATGGTTGTCTCCTGATTTGTCATTCAAAGCGGCACTACCTACGGCCTTCTTCGTTGCGTTGCCTGCTCGTGTCTATTTTTTTGGCAAAGCAAGACCCTGCCCCTCGATACGGGGGCTCTTGACTGGCCGTCGGTCAGCGGGAAAAGCGTCGAGTCACGCTCTTGTCCGGAAGCGTTGCGCCCCGGTTACGCGTTCAGCCGTCGAAGCGGTACAGCACGCTGTCAACGCGAAAGCGCACGTCATCCGCCAGGCTGTTGCTGACCAGCAGGTAGCGCTGGCCATCCGCCATGAAGGCGGCGGCATCCGTGCCGCCCGATGTCGGGAACGCGTCGGCGAGTTCGAATCGGCCCGCTTTCCACAGGAATATCTGCGATTGTTGTTGCGTACGCGGCGCGTACGGGGTGCCGGTGATGAAACACACACGCACGAGATAGCGGCCATGCGCACCGTCGACAAGACACAGTTCGCGACCGCCCGCCGCGCCCAGCGATTGCACCGGATCGAACCGAACCCGGTCTTCATCGAACTGGAACAGGCGCGTTTCTCCCATCAGGTTGGCGTGCACCATCCACAACCGATCCTGATCGATGAAGAAGCTGAATGCGCGGCCGCCCGGTTCGTCGAAGCGTTGAACGACCTCGAAACGCTCGCCCCGCCAGCGATGAACAGATGAACCGCTGACGTGGTCAGCGTAAGCCAGGTAGTGTTGCCCGCCGAACGCGATAAACGCCCAGTTATAGCCCCAGCGTCCATCTAGTGTCTGTAGTAACCCGAATTGTTTTCCATCCCATTCGAAGATGCAAGATTCGCGCGGGTTCTTCGGCGTCACGCCCTCGACTGTGACTCCCTGCGCCAGCGCCAGGAAATGCCGGCTGCCGATGGAGAAAAAGCGCCACTGTTTGCCGGCAAAAGTCGGGAAGCGCTGAAATGGTGTCCACTGGTTGTCGTCGCGTTCGTATAAGACCGCGTCGCCGTCGAGCACATAGGGACCGCTGCCGGAGCGCACGCCCAAGGTCGCGAGAAAGCGCCGCTCGCCGATCTCGAAGTACTCCGCGTCCTCGCCGCCCGGCATCGGCAGTGCATCGTGTTCGACAAGCCGCCCCACTTCCCAGCGATAGATCAACGCGTCGATGTCGCTGTCGCCCGCGTTCATTCCAGGCGCCTGTCCGGGGATATCGCGCGCCAGTTGCGGAACGACGACGAAGAGCTGGCGGTCTGTGTTGAAGACTTCGACTGCACGCGCGCCGCTAGTCGCTAGCGTCTGAACGGGCCTGAGAAGTGAAACAAGTGGCCGAGCGACCAGTTCTGCGCAAGCAGAATGCCTCCCACCACCAAACCGATGATCGATACCATTCATCTTGTCTCCATCCGTTATTGGCTTCTGAAGAAGTATCGCCTCAGAATCCATTCTGATTTATTCTCCAGAAAATCTTATTGATTCACAGAGACAATCAATGCACGTCAAGCATCTGGAGTATTTCGTCGTGCTCGCCGAGGAACTGCATTTCCGGCGTAGTGCCGAGCGGCTTGGCATCACGCAAGCGCCTTTGAGCCTTGCGATCCAGGCGCTCGAAACCGAACTTGGCGCACGCCTCTTTCATCGGACGAGCCGCACGGTCGCGTTGACCGAGGCCGGGTTTTCCCTGATGAACGACGCCCGGCACATCCTCGCGCGTATCGACCTCGCTAAAGAAAATGTCTGGCAGACGGTTAGCGGACAGGTTGGCCGCCTGCGGCTCGGTTTTACGAACGCGTCATCGCTCTCGCCGCTTTTTCCGCGCCTGATTCACGCTTACCGCACACAGCGGCCGAACGTGCAGATCGGGCTGCATGAGTTGTCTTCATCGCAGCAAATCGAACAGCTCGATGCGCGCGAGCTCGACGTCGGACTGCTGCGCCTGCCGCTCTCCATGCCGCTGCCGTCGAACCTGGTATTTACGCCGCTGCTCGAGGAGCCGTTGCTGCTAGCGATGCATGCGGCACATCCGCTGACCAAGGCCACGTCCATCAGACTCGCAGATCTGCGCGGCGAGCCGTTTATTGCTTATCCCCGGCAAGCGGGTGTAGCCGTGCACGAGCAGACGGTCGCGTTATGTGCGAAGCGCGGCTTTGAACCTTATGTGGTTCAGGAAGCGCAGCAGGCGTCGACGCTGATCGGCCTGACAGCGACGGGCCTCGGGATCGCGCTGGTGCCGGCCACGCTGAGGGCCATCGCAATACCGGGCGTCGTATTCAGGGAGCTCGACGACGACGATACCAAGACGACGCTTTACATTGCTCATCGTCACGGCGACGTTAATTCACGCGTCCAGCAGTTCGTGGAGCTGGCGCTCGCTCTGCGATAACGCTGCTGAGTCGAACACACATATATAGTGACGACAGCCCGCGATCTCCCACCCGACGGATATCACCACAAGACATGACCATCACGCCGCCTAAAACATCCCTCTTTCGCCGCGCGCTTGCGGCAACAGCACTTCTTGCCATTGTTGCGAGTCATGCCGCCTACGCCGAAGACAGCGCCATGCCGGCTCGTACAAGCGCACGGGATCTCGCCCAGGAAGAAAACAACCGTGCACTGGTCGTGCACTTCTACGACACGGTATTCAATCAGCACGATCTCAGTATCGCGAGCACCGTGCTCGCGCCGAATTACATCCAGCACAACCCGCGCGTGCCTAGCGGGTCAGCGCCATTTATCAGCTTCTTTACAGAGCGCTTCAAAGCAAACCCCGAAGCGCGTTCGACGATCGTGCGCAGCGCGGCCGACGGCGACCTCGTTTTCCTTCACGTTCATTCGACCAGCAATCCGCAGGATCGAGGGAATGCCATCGTCGATATCTTCCGCGTCGATCACGGCAAGATTGCGGAACATTGGGACGTCATTCAACCGGTGCCCGAGCACGCGGCTAACGACAACACGATGTTCTAGAGCGGCGGTCTTGCTAAAGCTCGACTCATTGCCGATTCACTGATCGCGGCGAGCCCCCAGATAAAAAATTGGTAATCGGCGGAAACAGGTCGTAAGCACTGCGGGAAACCGCGCACTCCTTCTCATATCGCACGCCAATACCCGGTGCGATGATTCAACACGAAATACGCTTCGCCGCACCTCGATCCCGCCAAGCCCGGGGCTTTGATGCGCGGTGTCGAATCGAGACTGGGAATCAACGCGCTACGCGAGGCTTATCATGACCCTTCACGGCAATCCAGAACCTGCCCGCTTTTTTACCTGGCTTTGTTCGCCTTCGGCGACGTGTGCGCCGGCGATCGACTGAGTCATGAAACCCCAACTGTGTGTCTGCGCGCTTGCGCTAGTTACCGGGGTGCTGTCGCTCACTCCTTTTGTCGCCGTTCATGCTGACCCGATGATGCGCGATCCCGGCGCATCGAAGAGCAAGACCGCCGATATGAGAAGACGCGCCCGTGAAGCGCCGTTCGCGTTTCGCGGCATCTCGCTCGGCATGACACTGGACGACTTCCAGGCAGGCGCAACTGTACGAGCCACGCCGATCGACAGCGTGCCGGTTTGCGAAACCGACGTAATAGCCGGCTCGCTCGGCATGAGCCTGAAGACACGCGAGAGCCTGACAGTCGCTTGCCGCTGGGCGCATCAACGAGCGAATGGCTGGGCTGTATCGCAGGCCGTGGTCGACGGCGTGCCGGCGCAGGACCACATGCTGCGTTTCGCCCGAGTCAGCGGACAAACCACTTTCCGCTTGTATGAGATGTCCTTCGTCATAGACGAGGGCACCGCGGCTGATCTGCGCCACGCTCTTGCAGACCGCTACGGCGCACCGCGAGCTAGCGCTCAACCCTCTGCGTCGACCAGCAGCACGCTACCCGTCTACGAATGGGAAAACGCGGTGAGCTCGATCACCTTGCGTTTCTTGCCGACCACGCGTAACGCCACGCTCGTCTATCTGCTGAAAGCGTCCGACGCCTGGGTCAAGTCGGTCGACCAGCAATGGCGGACCAGCAGCGTGGATGCGAGCTGACAGGCATTGATCGATACCTCTCTTGAGCAGGCGGCACGGCTTTTCGACATCCATGGAAAGACTCAGAAAGGACTTGCGGGAGCCCTCTGTTGCTTGCCGTCTCACCGTTTGTTGAAGTGCGCAACCATGGCGTTGTGGACCAATACCTTCTTCATCCTCGGAAATCAATCATGCAGGCCGGCCTGAATACCACTCATCGCTATCACGCAACGTGTGCGCGTTCTTGCATCGTCACGAGCGCAACCGGTCGAGTCAGCCTTACTGCAAGCATGCAAGGTTCACGCGCATTGCGTCTGCTCGCGACCCGCTGAAAAACGCAAAACAGGAGTGGTGGCGTTATGGATAGCCCGATCGAATGCGGAACCGAAGGATACGGTTCGGCTATTTTCGAACCCTCCACTCGCCCCGGCATGACAGACATCCTGAAACCTACGAGACTCATGGCCTCCCGGGTTAAGAGATCCCTGCGTATTGCTTCGATCATCTGCGCGACGATCAGCCCATGCTCTTTATCCGGTTGTGCATGGACGGTGATAACCGCCGTCGATGCAGCCGGGTCGGTCGTGCAAGCTGGTATGAGCATTGCGTCGAACCACTCTTCTCCTACCGCCATCAACGGCGATCAGGCATCGGTCCATGCTGTTTGCATCGAGTGGAATTCGATGGTCTCCGTTGGCGACTTCGTCCCCGCGTTGCAATACGCGCTGCATAAACGCGGGGTGCAGTCGACCGTCTATGGCGCGGGGAACTCACCGTCCAGTTGCGAAGCGACACTCGTGTACAGCGCGGCCACGGATTGGGGGCATCGCTCATTCACCGACGGATACACCGAGTACCTTTCCGCCATCAATCTCACGTTGATCCAGCGCGGCAAGATCGTTATTGCTGCCAGCTACCAGACCAGCGGGGCAAAGCTCGACCGCTACGCGAGCACGACGACCAAGGTCACGGCACTCATCAACAAGATGGTGGTTGCAACAAAGGACTGAAGGAAGGATGAAGCCCCAAGGACCAGGAGGAAGCCGCGATCTCATCACGGGTCCGGTAGAACAATCCCGGACCCGCATATTCTATTTTCTCGATAGCGGCTTATGCGGCTACTTAGGCTAGGCGGCCTGCCCGCATGAGGCCTCGCACTGCTCCGGCAACACGCTCACGCTGCTGGATAAGGTCGAACTGCACTCTTCTCCGGCGACTGACTCGGCGACCGTGCATTCCTCGACCGTTTGATCTTCCGTGATGCGTGGAACCGCCTTGGCGCTTTTGCCGGCACGCGACGGCGGTTGGCAACTGCCGCACACCGCACCGTGCACGGCGTCCTGCTTGCGGGTGACGAACTTACCTGTGCAGCTACAGCACCGCGTCAACTGCAGGATGCCGGCGTCGAAGAAACGCACGAGCGTCCAGGCACGCGTGAAGCTCAACATGACATAGCTGCTGTGCCGCTCGCAATGTTCGAGATAGAGCTTATAGCCCTTCGTCAACGCCTCGAAACGCGAACAGCCAGCGAGATCCTTCAGGAACAGATAGATGTTGTAGAAGAGGGATGCATGGATGTTCGGCGACCAGGTCATAAACCAGTCGACCGAGAACGGCAGCATACCCTTCGGCGGCGACACGCCTTTGACTTCCTGATAAAGGCGAATCATGCGGTCACGCGAAAGGTTGACTTCGCTTTCAAGCACTTGTATGCGAGCACCGAGTTCGATCAGGACGGCTGCCCGCATCACGTCTTGAGCGTCTTCAGTTATGCTTTTTTTCGCCATTGGCGTACTCCCCTTCCTCTTGTACAAACCGCCCGACTGATACATCGGCCAGCGCTATAACACTGAGCCAGGTCTTCAGGCGCGGGAACCACGCACTCCCCAAAACACCGGGTCACGCAGCGTACGCGCTTTCGCCGGAGTGTGCGTAATCAGACTGCCGGCGATGTCGTCCGACCGGTCCTCAGGCACCCGAAGTCCAAGGAGAAAAATCATCAGCAGAACGCCAGACATAAAACCAACTGCACAGCCGATCAGCAACATGCTTTCCCCTCCGTGAATTTTACAGAGCTCAATAAAAATATCGTCGATGAATTGATCGTTTTACGAGGACGTTGGGAAAAGCGTTGCATCGTATAGACAACGACACGTCCCAGAACGAATGATCCTCTTTTCTACTCAAGTAAATTGCCTGGAAAAGACAAGGCTTTGCCCTGACGCTTACTGAACCTTTCCTTAAGCTTCTTGCTGTTTCGAATAGATATTCCCTTAGTTCGACTGCCTTAATAAACGCGGCGAAATTCTTTATAAGATTTAGGAAGGACTTGCGGGAGGCGCATGTTACTCGCCGTTTCACTGCTTGCTGAAGTGCGCAATCATAACTCTGCGAATAGACGAAGTACCGCGTGCGAGCGATTTAATCGCAACCATGCCCTCTTCACTCTCAGGAGTCGATTCATGCAAGTCAGCCGGCACGTCGCTCAGCGCGATCATGCACCCCGCTCTGTTCGAGCTATTGATCGTATGAATTTCCTGCGGCTAGCGTCGGCTTCACGCTTAACGCTGACGTCCATGGAGGTCGCTTGAGCCTTAGCGCTACCGTATCGGCCCGACGTCCGTCAGGACGATCAGGACCGCTGCACAGTTCGTTACCCACAGAGGGTGAGGTTTTGTTGCCGTCCTCTCATCGACCTCTTCTTTCTGGCAGTCCTACTCGATAACCATGAAACAACTTACCCAAACTCTCCTGCTCGCAAGCGTTCTGGCTACCGGTGCCTGCAGCGCATTCGCCCAAAGTCCGTCGTCATCCGGCATGGACGATGGCCATTCAAGCCACGAAGGTTTCGGGCCGAGCTTTGCCGTGGTCAACGATCTCGAACATTTACAAAGGCTGTACGACCTAAGCGGCCGCGAAAGCGAAATGAGAGAGATCTATCACGACGTTTTGCTAAAGACGCAGGTGCCAGCGGTCCGCCAGTACGTCTACGAGGCGTTGGCGCGTAACCTGCTGCGGCCGGTTAATGTAGACCAGGCGATAACGACCATTCGCACGAGCCTGGATGAGGACCTGGGCACGCTGGCTAAACACCCGTCCGCTCCGTGAAGGGCACGTGCGGTGTCAGGGGAAAGACGGGCGGCAGACTATTGCCCCGTCCGTGGCATACAAGGAAAGAGAGTGGCGCGATCAGATTGGCGCTTAACCCATCATAGACAGACCGTAGACAGGCGCACTAAGCTACCCGGCCTTAGGAAAATCGACTGACGCCAGGACCTCGCTCGCGCCTTACGTTCTAATCCGCACACCCTCGCCGGATCAGAATGTCAGCACGCTAAGAAACATCCGCTGCAGCCAGCCAAGTGTCGTCGCATCGGCAAGCATGCCGACTCCCGCCTGCTCAATACGCGCATTGGCGACCTTGCTCGACGACACGTAGTTGCCAACTTCAATATCTTTAGGATTGACAATACCCGATAACCGCAAGCGATCCCGGGTCGCGTTCGTCGCGATTATCTTGTCGCCTGCGACGACCAGATTGCCAGTAGGCAGGGTCGCAATAACCGACACGGCCAGCGTGCCTGTCATCCCCGTGGTGTTCGTCACGGCTCCTTTCCCTTTGAACGTCGTGCTCGCGGACCCTATGTTGAACAGCTTGGCAAGTTTTGCAGCCGCGTTCGTCGACTTGTCGGCCGCCTCCGCGGTGATATCGCTTGAACGGTCAGCCGATGCGTCGTCGCTGTTATTGGCTGAATACGACTCGGCGAGACGGATCGTCAACACGTCACCCACGTGTTGCGCGCGAGGCGTTTCGTAAAAGGCGAGCGTGTTGCCGCCCTGGAAAATCGCCCCCCCTGTTTCAATATTCAGCGGGCTCGAAACCACGACCGGCGCGAAGGTCGGCATATCGACAATGGACTTCTGCTGGTCGCCCGCGCACCCAGCCAATAAGACCAACCCGCTAGCCAGGATCACAAACTTTAACGAGTTCATGTTTTCAATGTATCGCCAGATTAAGGATGTTGCTCAAGCACTGCGCGATGGTGATCCTGGCCAGCGTTTGGTTGCTGAGACCTGCCGCTGAACGCCGCTCGCACGCCCGTCATGTCGCGCCGTGGCTCAACCATCATCAATCGATCGCAGCAGCGCACGTATCAAACGGCGCGGCAGCCGCGTTACCCACGCCTGGCACAATCTTGACCGTGGCCGATACCAACCGGCACGGCAGCGCAGCCAACCCGCAACCTTCCATTGGCAATACGACCGCGCCGGCTATCAGGCATGCCACTAACCGCGCATATGATTTGTAAGACCGAAAATTAAGCATAGGAAAGACCGCTACCTTGTTATGCGCTGGTGTTGATACGCGTGCCAACCAAGCCGTTCGAAGGGGGCGCTGCAGGCGTTGGCTCAACCGGCAGTGATGGAGCTGACTTGGCGCTATTGCCGGCGGCATTAGCCGCGCTACCGCCGGCAGGGCGCGTCGGCGTCGGTGCAACACGTTCCGCAGGGGCATAACTGTTGACGTTCATGATCAAACTCGCTTTCAATAAAGATGAAGGGATCGGGGCAGCATCAGAGCAGACTTGAACGCATGCCAGGTCGCCAGAATTCTCTTTCGACATCGAATGATCACGCGGCACGGCTTGCGCTGATTAATGAATGACCATAGGCTTTTCTCGACTCCTTACGAGCACTTACCGCATAGTCAGGATCGCAACTCATCCTAGATCTTCACGTCGACTAGCAACCCAAGCGGGTTCCAGCTAAGGCCTTTAGTCTCAGAGCCCAAACCGTCGAGAACATCGGCAAGCGACACCTCTCCCGTATGACTCGCAGGCGTTACATAGGATTGCAACGCGTTGTCCAGCGTGCTGACTGCGCCCGCTATTGCGCTGCTGTCTGCGGAACCAGGATCGCTGGTGGGCGTTGACTGGTGTATGTCGTCGAGTTGCCAGTCCCAAGTGTCGCCGGGACTACTGCTATCGGCAAAGGTTGATCGGACAGTCTTGGCAAGCTCTTGTATGGACGAGCCAAGATCGGCATAAGCGGACGTCACTGCGTCTGTTGGCGCAGCGTCGCCCTCTTGCTGAGCAGGCCCACCGATCGCATCCTGCAAAACAAGCGCCTGGTATAGCGCAACAAGGAACTGCTGACCGGCGTTCCTGTTCGCCTGCCCTCGTGCCTGAGGGTCGGCTGTGCCCGATCTGCCTGCAAAGGAGTCCGTGTCAGTGAGGCTAATGCTGGTGGGCGGAAACTCGTTCGCGTCGAGCCCCAAGCGCTGCAGGGTCAGCTTGAGCGCCTCCAACAAGGTATCCCCGCTTGCCGACGACGTCACCGCCGACCGCTCAGGAAGTGCGCTGGGTACATTGGAAGGAGGTTTCGCCGTGCTATTAGGCAAATCCGAGGATGAAACTGACATGCTGGAATCGAGTGCCATGGCTTCTCTTGGTTGGTTGTTCTGCGATGCCGAATCGGCTGCGTCGAGCAGGGATCGCAGTGCCGCGCAGAGTTGAATGGCGAGCGCGCGGAATCGTTCGCCCAGACGTCATATCGACCGGCGGGCGAGAATCTGTAGCATTGGAAAGACGAGGTAAGAAGCCGATTCACGCTTGCGTGCCAGCAGCCTTGCGGGCTATGCGATGACCGGAACCACGATGAAAGATACGGTAACGCATACATCACTCCGCACACTGGACCGGCTTGTAAACCGTGCAGGTTTTTTATGAATTGTCTAAGCTTGGAACATTGCGAATGCGGCTAAGAAGAACGCCGCTAAGAGATCTGTCTAACGATGACTTATCTGCCTGATGACCTGAGCTCCTTAGCTCATTCTCTTACCGGACCTTTCGTATCCTAAGGTTGTTCGTACCGCTGACGTTATCACTGAGTATTGAACGTACTTGGAGGATGAAATGGATTTTTCTACGACAGGCGAGATTGCTTGCAAAGTGCGCATCAACCCCATCATGCTTGTTAGCGGCCACGGTGTATCGAGCCGCGCAATCCGGTATCGCGGAAAACATACGCTGCGGGCAATACTGGGATTCCTCGATAGCCAGCGCGAGGTTCGCGCGTTGGTCTTCAGCCACTCGTCCGACGGGGAGATGTTATGGGTCGACGTTCAGACGGGGGAATTAAGGAGCTTTGAGGAATGGCGTTTCGAAGCTGCGTGAACAACCTCTCTTGTGAACCGCCGGCACCCCGCATCAGCGGGGGTGTCGCACGCGGCGATCAGGTAATAAAGACGATCCGATCCTCTGCCTTCGAACCGCACTCCACGAAATACGCAGTACGGGCGGCCCTCACGTCGAGGAGAACGCGTTCCACGCCTTCAACACCGGGACTTTCATGCAAATGCGTTTTAACGATGACTTCCGAACTCGGGTTGGCTAACGCGTCACGCCTGATTTCCACGAGATACCTGACGGCATCCCGCTGGTTCATAAAATACAGAATCATTAACAACGTGTCCTTACCGCAGTTAAAACGGCGCTAGTCGACGCTACTTTCCGTCGCGCCTGCAAACGGCACAGGAAATGCAGGGAGACGTTGGCGCTCCACTACCGGGTGGTGACTTCACCCGACATCACGTCGATCCAGACAGGGCCCTCATCAGCTTGATGGCTATAAACGAGCGCTCGTGCTTGCGGTCCCGCTATTCTTAGAAAGCGCAGTACGTCGCTACGACGCTGCTTGCCGCGATAAGGGACGCGACGCATCCTTTGGTCGCACTCCATGAGCAATACGACATCGTTATGCTTCAGGAGCCGCTCTATCATTGTTTCGGTCAACCCAAGGGTTGATTCGATCGCCGCCGTTCGCTGACTGATGTGCGTAACACCGCTATCCGGTGGCGATTCGAACTGTGCGGGCGGTGCAAGGAAGAGAGTGACATTCCTCAGGCTTTGATTGGCATACCGAACGTCTTGCAGAGCAGTGGCTGCATGCCGCCGGGGAACGTCGCGAACCTTGGCCGCCCGTTTTGTGGCGCGGGTCATTTACATCCGACCGCGCATACGATGGCCGACACGCCCGCCACCGCACCGAAAAGTCCGCCAAGCGCAAACGTTTCCACCGAGCTGGCGCACGCTTGAAGATTGAGTATGCAAAAGAGCATCGCGATGAAAATACAGCGCCGCAAGATTTTTCTCCCTCAAACGTCGTTGCTACGGTTTGGACCGGCTGGAATTACGACATGCCTAGCCTAGCTTCCCCTGGTAGATATCGCGTGCGTCTGGGAAGTCCATGCCTCTGGACTCCATGCACGCATAGAGAGATTAGAGCGGTTTGGGGAGGGGCATTTCGGCAATTACGAGCTGTAGATGCCATCTGCTTACAGGGCATTACCCGGTTGACTGCGCAAAGGCGACGAGGCTCGCAAGGGTCTTTTAGCGCGCCGTGTTCGTCGAATATCGGCGGTGCGCCGACACTCTAATAAGCGGCAGCTACCTGCATCACTTCCGAACCGCAAGGCATGGCAAGCGCCCTGATTTCGTGAATCAGTCCATGAGTCTTGGCTTCATCTGCGTTCATCGTGCGGCCGTGGAGAAAAATCCCGCTTATGTTCGTTTTCTCAATCAACGTTTCCTGAGCAATGATCGTTGCCATGCGCTCGTTATCGGACCTTAACGAGCTTAGCGCTTCCTCGACTGCGGCAATGCCTTGCGGTCCATTGAAGGTGCGATTGCTGCTATGAAGATAAAAGGTCGCGCTAGGCACGGCGATGCGTTTCGCGCCAGCAAGGAACACAATGCTCGCGATCGAATCGACGTTTCCAACGTTGATGAAATTGATCGGCGCGGGAAGCGCCTTGATGAAGGAATATGACGCGACGCCCGCGTGCACCTGTCCACCCAACGAGTTCATCAGCACGGTGATGGATGTGGGAGGTGCCGGCCGGGTCAGAACGATCGTGAGCAGCGTGTGAAGATTATTGATGCTCGGCTCATTGATCGGCGCCTGGTAGTTCAAGAATAAATCACCCACGAAATTGCCCTTGCATGGTCACATTGAAATATTGGCGGCTCAATAGCCCGCTTGAGCTCCCGCGCCAGGAGGCGGGTGCAGCCCGGCTGAGTTCGGTAAGACGATGCGAAGGCGTCACCGCGCGACCGGTGCCGCTCAAATAAAGGGGGCGGCCTGATTTAACCAAAGGTCGTCGACTGGCGGAAGATTCCACAGCCTGGGGTCTTCGATTGCCACAATCCGGTCCGCACCTTTAATTTTCCTCAGGTCCACGACCTGAGGCAAAACAGGCTGGTTCGACTTGCACGAAAAGAACATCTTGACGATCGGCGTGAGGATGGATCCACTGCCCTGATCGAGCACGACAGCAAGAAAGCCGGATTCCAGCCGAACCACTGCGCCCACGGGGTAGATGCCGACCGTGCTGATGAAAGCCGCGAGAATGGCCTTGTCGAACTGCCCGTCCCACGAAGCCATGCTGCGCAGCGCCTGAGTCGGATGCCAGGACGATTTATACGGGCGCTCGGACGTGACGGCGTCATACACGTCGCAAACCGCGCCCATCCGCGCAAGCAGGGGGATAGCCTTGTCCACAAGTCCATCCGGGTAACCCCGGCCATTGATCTTTTCGTGGTGGTGTAGCGCAACCTCCAGCACGCCGGCAGTGACATCGGCTGACTGCAGCATTTTCCAGCCGTCGTATGCATGTTTCTTTGCAACCTCGAACTCTTCAGTGCTTAGTTTTCCCGGCTTGTTAAGCACGGCGAGTGGCATGAGCGCCTTGCCCAGGTCATGCAGCAAGCCGGCCACGCCGGCCTCGAGGATGCCTGGTTCATCGAGGCCGAGTTCGCGCGCCAGCGCCGTCATCAGCGCGCATACGGCGACAGAATGCATGTACGTGTAGCCATCGTGGTGTTTGAGGCGCGCCACGCTGATCAATGCATGCGGGTTACGCATGACGGATGCGGCAATAGTCTCGACCAGTGGCATCATCGTGCTGCCTGCGACCACCCTCCCCATGCGGGCTTGCTGAAACACCAGCTTCATTTCATTGGACGCCGATTCGAACAAACGCTTCGCGTGCTCGATTTCCTTGCCGATCGGTTTTCGCGGTGTTTGCGGGCGTGTCGTAACGGGTAGTTGATCGCCCTCGGTCTGCCCGCCGGACTCGACCGGATCCAGGGAGTCCTCAGCGCACTCCAGACCTCTGTCCGTATCGATCACAATCGACGTAATTCCGCTTAAGACGATCTTCTCGATATCACCGGCTGTGAGCAAGAACGAATTCTTCCAGAACGGGTGATCGATCCAGCGCCGATCCAGACTGTGCAGGAACATGCCAGGACGCAATGATGAGGCTGCGACCGTTTTCAACATAAGCCAACTCCGATGAGCCATGTTTTGGAACTGGTGAGGGGATAAGCAACAACACCGTCAGCTTCGACCCACATGCACGCGCTCCACCAATGCACTAATCAGATCCTTGATTTCTTTCACTCGATACCTTGCTTGCCAACGCGAGCGGCATGGACCGTTCGGTTCAACGCGAGAGCATGGGCCTTGAGCGCGATGCCCTCGACAATAGTGACAATCTACACGACTCGCTCCAGGCAACTGGAACCTGTTGCATCGTCAGGACCGAGGTCCCGCCGTAAATGTCCTGGATAGGGAAAAGTCGACTACCAGATCATGCGCTGGTGTTAATGCGCGTACCGACCAGACCGGTCGACGGCAACGCCGTAGGGGAGGTTTCCTCCGCAGGCAGCGACGACGAAGCCGGTTTAGCGCCTTCGCCAGTTGCCCTGCCCGTGCTTGTGCCGGTCGGGCGGATGCGCGTCAGTGCAATGGGTTCCGCAGGCACTTGACTGGTCACTTTCATGGTCTGGCTCCCTTTCAATAGAGATGACGGGATCGAGGCAAGCTCAGGGCTGGGTCGAGCGTGCGCCAGGTCGCCAAGCTTGTTTTGGACATTGAATGATCGCGCGTAACGGCCTGTGATCATTAAAGAATGACCGCAAGATTTTCCAGACTCCTTACCGGGAATTACCACTCACCCAATATCGCAATCCAGCGTTGCCCAGCAACCGTGCAAGCTTTATGTAAAGGTCCGCTAGCGCGGCGCGTGCTTACCTGAGGGTACTCGCGACCATCCTGCAGCCTGCAAAAAAACACGCCTGAACACACGCTTGCATCTTTCTTCGGGCGACAGCCTGGTTCGCGAGAAATATTTCGTAAGTACAGACCGAACCCTGGTTCTTTTCTGCGCATCCCCGGCACCGGATCCAGCTGAGTATGCACGAGAAGCCCATTATTCTCGTGACAACAATGACCCTCTTCAAGACCGCTCTGATCACTGCGATTCTGTTAAGCAGTCCGCTTGTCGCCCACGCGACCAGCTTCGATTGCAACCGTGGCCACTCAGTCGCTGAAAAGCTGATTTGCCACAACCCCGATTTATCGAAGCTCGACGACGAACTCGGAAAGCTCTATTGGAAAGCGCGCCGCGCGGTTGCCGACACACGTTCGTTTCGCGCGGACAGCGACGCCAAATGGACTTGGCGAGAAACGCACTGTACGGACGAAACGTGCCTGACAACGTGGTATTCCGGTCGGATAGAAGAGCTTCGACGGCTGGTCGATGATCTGCAATTCATCGCGAAGCCCGCACCGGTTCGCACGGCCTCTGAGCAAGCGCTGCCGGAACCCACGATCGCGATCGGTCAATGTACCGTTGCGCAGCCGGGCATGATTTCGCTTGATCACTGCAGATCGCTGATGAAAGCCAACATGCGCTGGAAATACGACGTGCATGGAGGCGACTGGTTCTGCGGAGTAGCCGTGCTTGACGAATCGAAATTGCCTAAGGTCTCCCTTCAGTGAGCAGCCGCCTCACCTGGATGAGAGTATCGAGAACGAGGTGACATCCTGTTCGTCCCGTTTTCGATCGGTCCATTATTTAATAATGTGACGGCTCCCCGGCCTGAAGGCGCCCGGGGCTTCCTCCCCAGAGTGCAAGAGAATCTTTTTCCTGCTTCACTGCAGACTGCCCGGTGAACCGCTCACGCCGCCACCCGGTCTTGTGTCCGCTCTATCCGATGCTCTGGATGAGGGCCTTCGC
>Ga0185299_10003707_pt1 | contig 19648 bp, 10 predicted proteins | sample PaiPotPPA55metaG_FD_128002 | JGI IMG/M metagenome (GOLD analysis project Ga0185299, IMG submission 128002) | Iron sulfur acid spring bacterial and archeal communities from Banff, Canada, to study Microbial Dark Matter (Phase II) - Paint Pots PPA... ...
TACCTGGAGGCGCACGGCACCGGCACCACGCTCGGCGATCCGATCGAGGTCGCGGCACTGACCAAGGCGTACCGCGCGCACACCGGCGACACCCAGTTCTGTGTACTCGGCTCGGTCAAGGGCACGTTCGGCCACGCGGACGCCGCGGCCGGGGTGGCCGGGCTGATCAAGGTCGTGCTGGCGCTGGAACACGCCACCCTGCCGCCCAACATCAACCTGGACACGCCGAACCCCAGAATCAACTTCGCCCGCGGCCCATTCCGGCCGAATCGCTCGGCGCTCGCCTGGCCGGATGACGACGGCCCGCGCCGCGCCGGGATCAGTTCGTTCGGCATGGGTGGCACCAACGCGCACGTGATTCTCGAGCAGGCACCGAGCCTCGACCGTCCGGAACCGTCGCCGGAACCGCAGCTGCTCCTGCTGTCGGCCAAGACGTCCACCGCGCTGGAGACATTGACAGACAACCTCACTGAGCATCTCGCCCGGAACCCGACCGACCTCGCCGGCGTCGCCGCGACCCTGCAACGCGGGCGGGCCCGGCTGGCCGAGCGCCGCTTCATCGTGTGTACGGACACAAATGTCCCGTCTGCGCAGATGACCGGAGCCGACCGCGACGTCGCGTTCGTCTTCCCCGGCCAGGGCAGCCAGCACGTCGCGATGGGGGCGGCTCTCTATCGGCGGTACGAGGAGTTCCGCGACACTGTGGACGAATGCTCCGCCATCCTGCGCCCCCACCTCGGTCTTGACCTGCGCGAGGCGATGTATTCGAACGGTGCCCCGCTGGACGAAACCTGGCTGACCCAGCCGGCGTTGTTCGTCACCGAATACGCGCTGGCCCGGTTGCTGACCGAACGCGGGATCGCACCGACGGCCATGGCAGGGCACAGTGTCGGTGAATACGTGGCCGCCTGCCTGGCCGGGGTGTTCCCGCTCGCGGACGCCTTGGGCCTGGTCGCGACCCGCGGTCGCCTGGTGCATGCGTTGCCACCCGGCGACATGCTCGCGGTGCGCCTGTCGGAGGAGGAGGCCACCGAGCTGCTGCGGCCGGACGTCGACATGGCGGCGGTGAACGGGCCGAGTGCCTGCGTCCTATCCGGGCCACAGGCGGCGCTGGCCGAAGTCGAGGCCGAACTGTGGGACCGGCAGGTCGCCTGCCGCACCCTGCGCACCTCCCACGCGTTCCACTCCGCGATGCTGGAACCGGCCCTGGACGACCTGGCCGCCGAGGTCGGCGCCGTTTCACTGCGGGCGCCACAACTGCGCTACCTGTCCAACGTCACCGGCACCTGGGTGACCGACGAACAGGCCACCGATCCGCATTACTGGGCCAGGCACCTGCGGGCGCCAGTGCGGTTCGCCGACTGCGCGAGCGAGCTGGTGCGGGCCGATCTGATCGTGGCCGAGGTCGGCCCCGGCAATGCGCTGTCCGGCTTCGTCCGGCAGGTCGCGGGAACGGCGGTGCCGCTGATGCGCCGGGCCGCAGACGAGGTCGACGACGTGGTCGCACTGCTGACCGGAGTGGGCGGGCTGTGGGCCGCGGGCGGGCGGCTGGACGTGCCCCGGTTCACTGGCAGCGCCGACCGCCGGATGGTGCCGCTGCCGGGTTATCCGTTCGAACGCCGGCGATACTGGATCGCCGCCGGACGGTCGCAGACCACTGTGGACACCGGGCGATCCACCGCGGACACCGCGCTGACCGACGACCAGGAGCGCATCGCCGCGGTATGGCGGGAGCTGCTCGGCGTCGACGAGGTAGGCCCGGACGCCGACTTCTTCGCGCTGGGCGGCGATTCGTTGCTGGCCACACAGCTGGTGGCGCGCCTGCGGGCCAGGTTCGGCCTTACTATGCCGCTTGAGGCAGTGTTCGACACGCCGACGCTGCAGGCCCTCACCAGTGCGGTGACTCAGAGGCCGGCGACATCACCGGCGCGCACCCGTAGCGGGGAAAGGCCGCCCGCCTCGGCGGTGCAGCGACGGATGTGGTTCCTCGACCACGCCCACGATCGCCCCGCCGCGTACACCATTCCGGCGGCGTTCGACTTGTACGGCGAGCTCGACACAGGCGCGCTGCACGCGACGCTGGCCGCTCTGGTGCGCCGGCACGAGGCGCTGCGGACCGTGTTCCACGCGCCGGACGGCGAGCCGATCCAGCTGATCCTGCCGGAGGTCGCGGTGGAGCTGCCGGTGGTCGACGTCGCCGAGGGCGAGGTGGACGATGTGCTGCGCGCCGATGCGCGAGCGCCATTCGACCTCGCCACCGGCCCGCTGTTCCGGTTCACCCTGCTGCGCCTGGGCGACCGGCGGCACGTGCTCGGCATCTGCGTGCACCACATCGTGGCGGACAGCTGGTCGTTCGGCGTGCTGCTCGACGAGCTCGGCACGCTCTACACCGCGTTTCGGGACGGCCGGCCCGATCCACTCACCGAACCGGCGATCCAGTACGCCGACTGCCTCGACGAGGACTACCTGCCCGCGGATCTGGCGTACTGGCAGGAGAATCTGGCCGGCGTGCCCACGAGCCTTGAGCTGCCCACGAGTGGTCCGCGCCCGCCGGTGCAGACGTTCGACGGCGGCGTGGCCCGGCGGCTGCTCGACATCGACCTCACCGAGAGGGTCCGCAAGCTTGCGCACCAGCACGACGTCACCCTCTACATGACACTGCTGGGTACGTTGCAGGCGCTGTTGCACCGCTACAGCGGGCAGACAGACATCTGCGTCGGCTCGCCGGTCGCCGGTCGGACGCGGGCCGAGCAGGAGCGCGTCGTCGGTTGCTTCCTCAACACCATGGTTCTGCGCACGCAGGTCGACGGCACCCTGCCCTTCTCCGAACTGCTGGCGCGGGCGCGGACCACCGCGCTGGGCGCGTTCGCGCACCAGGCCGTGCCGTTGCAACGGGTGATCGAGATTCTCCGGCCGCCCAAGGATCCCAGCCGCAATCCGCTGTTTCAGGTGGTGTTCAACCTGCTCAACACGCCCGGCTCCGGTCTGGCCTTGCCAGATCTGGAGGTGGTCAGGCGGCCTGTACACATCGGTGGCGCGCAGGTCGATCTCGGCCTCACCGTGTACGAGCAGGTCGACGGGCTCATCTGTGAACTGGAGTACAACACCGACCTGTTCGACCAGGGCACCGCCGAGCGGATGCTCGGTCACCTCGAGCGGCTGCTGACCGCGTTCGCCGACGATCCGAATACAGCGGTGGGCGCGGCCGAACTGCTCACCCCGGATGAGTCCGAGCAGCTCGCGACTTGGTCGGCTACCGGCGTCCAGGCTGCGGAGGGCTGCATCCACCAGCTCATCGAGGCTCAGGCGGCGCGTACCCCGGACGCTATCGCGGTCACCTTCGGCCAGACGTCGTTACGCTACCGCGAGCTGAACACGCGGGCCGACGCGCTGGCCGCCCGGCTCCGCGCACACGGTGTCGGGCCGGAAACCCTGGTGGCGGTTGCCATCGGCCGTTCCGAGATGCTGCCGGTCACGCTGCTCGCCGTGCTCAAGGCGGGCGGGGCGTATCTGCCGCTGGACACGGCCCACCCGCCCGACCGGCAGCGCTACATCCTCGACGACTCCCAAGCCACGGTCGTGCTCACCGAGTCCGCGCTGGCGCCGGCGTACCAGGACCTGACCACGATCGTCGTCGACGAGAACGGTCCGGTCAACGATCCGGGGGCCGCCCCCGTGCGCCCGGACAACCTGGCCTACGTGCTCTACACCTCCGGCTCGACCGGCCGTCCCAAGGGCGTACGGGTCGAACACCGGTCGGTGGTCAACTTCCTGCACGCGATGGGCGACGCGCTCGACATGGGCCCGTCGGACACCCTGGTCGCGGTCACCACCTACGCGTTCGACATCTCGGTGCTCGAGCTGTTCCTGCCACTGACCCGCGGAGGCAGAGTGGTGATCGCCAGCCGGGACGTCGCGCACGACCCGGGCGACCTGGCCGCGCTGCTGGAGGCCGAGCGGGCCACCATCATGCAGGCAACGCCGGTCACTTGGCAGATGCTGATCGCCGACGGTTGGACCGGCCGGCCCGCTTTCACCGCAGTGTGCGGCGGCGAAGCCCTGCCGACCACACTCGCGGAGCAACTGGGCCGGCTCGTGGGCACACTCCACAACGTCTACGGACCGACCGAGGCTACAATCTGGGCCACCATGACCGAGGTACGCCCAGGGCAGCCGATCTGCATCGGGCGGCCACTGGCCGGGGTCACCGCTTACCTCCTCGACGGCGCGGGCGGCCCGGTCCCGACCGGAGTGCCTGGCGAACTGCATCTCGGCGGTGCCTGCCTGGCCCGTGACTACCTAGGCCGGCCGGAAGAGACCGCCGCCAGGTTTGTGACCGATCCGTCCCGCGGCCGTCTTTACCGCACCGGCGACCTGTGCCGGTATCGCGGCGACGGGACGATCGAGTACCTCGGCCGCACCGACACACAGGTCAAGGTGCGCGGCTACCGGATCGAGCTCGGAGAGATCGAGACTCTGCTCGCCAAGCACGAGGCGGTCGACCAGGCGGTGGTCGTGGTCCGCGATGACGGGCCGGAGAAGGCGATCGTCGCGTACCTGACGCTACGGCCCAGCGCGGATCCGCCTGACTGGCGGGACTATCTGCGGGCCAGCCTGCCCGACTACATGGTGCCTTCGGCATTCGTGGTGCTCGAATCGTTCCCGCTGACGCCGAACGGCAAGGTGGACCGCAAGGCGCTGCCGGCTCCCCAGCGCACAGTCGAGACAGGCGGCGCCGGGCCGCGCAACCGGTTCGAGACGATGCTGGTCGAACGCTGGTCGCAGCTGCTCGCCCTGCCCACGGTGGGCATCGACGACGACTTCTTCGCGCTCGGCGGCGATTCGTTCCGCGCCGTCCGCGCCGTCAGCGCGGTGCGCGATCTCGGGGTGCCGGCCACCGTGATGGACCTGTTCACCCATCCCACGATCCGACGGCTCGCCGAACATGTGGGCGGGGCCGGCGCCGAGCAACGGGGCAGCCTCCTGCACCGGCTGACTCCGCCCCGGCAGACGAGCGTGAACCTGGTCTGCGTGCCGCTGGCCGCCGGTGGCGCGCTCACCTACCAGGAGCTCGCCGCAGCCGTGCCGGAGCATATGGCGTTGTACGCCATCCAGCCGCCGGGCCACGACATGAGCAACCCCGCCGAGCCGGCCCTCGGCTTCGACGAACTGGTCGACATGTGCGCGACCGAGATCGAAGCCACGATCACCGGCCCGATCGTGCTCTACGGGCACTGTATGGGTGGCGCGCAGACGGTGGCGCTCGCCCGACGGCTTGAGGACGACGGCGTCGACCTGGTGCGCGTGGTCATCGGTGGGCACTTCCCGGCGCCGCGTATGCCCGGGCGGCTGCCCGCTCTGATACGGACACTGCTGCCGATGCGGCGGACCACCTCCCGCCGGTTGGCGCTGGAGTTCCTGCGCGCCACGGGACTGTTCAACGAGGTGCTCGAGCGGCACGAGGAGGACTTGCTGATGCGGGTGTTCATCGAGGACACCCAGCAGGGCCACGACTTCTACACCGCCGCGTACGGCGAGCGGGGATTCCGCAAGCTGCGCGCGCCCATCGTGTGTGTGGCCGGTGACGGCGACCGGGCCACCGAGCTCTACCAGGAGCGGGTGTCGGAGTGGTCGCACTTCTCCGACTCCGTGTCGCTGCACGTGATCGACCAGGCGGGGCACTACTTCCACAAGCATCAGGCCGACCAGCTCGCCGCCATCCTCGTCGCGGGTGAGGGTGCGCCGGTCACGCCGGCGCCTCCGGCGGACCTGCGGGCGTTCCTGCTCGTGGCGTTCGGCCAGTTCATCTCGCTGATCGGGTCGGCGCTGACCACCTTCGGCCTCGGCGTGTGGGTGTACCAGCGCACCGGCTCGGTCTCGTTGTTCGCGCTGATCAGCGTCCTGTCCCTGCTGCCGGCAGTGGTGCTCGCGCCGATCACCGGAGCCCTCGCCGACCGGTGGGACCGCCGCAAGATCATGCTGGCGGCCGACTCGATATCCGGCGCCGCCGCCCTCAGCCTGTCCACCCTGCTGTGGACGGACGCGCTCCAGACCTGGATGGTCTACCCGATCGTGGCGCTCAACGCCCTCGCCATCGCCTTCCAGCAACCCGCCTACCGCGCCGCAGTCACCCAGCTCGTGCCCAAGCGGTATTACGGGAGGGCGAACGGTCTCACCCAGCTCGGCGGCTCGACCGGCACACTGCTGGCCCCGATGCTCGGTGGCGCGCTCGTCGTCGCCATCGGCCTGTCCGGAATAGTCCTGATCGACGTGGCCACCTTCGCCTTCGCGATCGTGACCCTGCTCGCCGCGCGGTTCCCGGACCGGATGTTCGTCCCACTGGAAGAACCGTTCCTGCACGAGGTCACCAGCGGCTGGCGCTACATCATGCGCCGGCGTGGGCTCCTGGCGATCATCCTGGCCACCACCGGGCTCAACTTCATGCTCGCCATGATCGAGGTGCTCGCCACGCCCCTGGCTCTGTCATTAGGCACAGTGACCACACTGGGGTTCGTCCTGGCCGCCGGTGGTGTGGGCATGCTCGCCGGCAGCGTACTGATGAGCATGTGGGGTGGATTCCGCCGGCGTACCACCGGAATCCTCGGCAGTTTCGCGCTGATCGGCGTATCCGCCATCGTGATGGGCGCGGCACCGCACCCGCTCTTCCCGGCGCTAGGCCTGTTCGGCGTCGGTGTCGGCGCCACTGTGGTCAACGCGCACTGGGGTGCGATCGTGCAGGCCAAGGTCGGCCTGGAGCTACAGGGCCGGGTGTTCGCGGCGAACCTCATGCTCAGCTGGCTGATGGTGCCCGTCGGCCTTGCGCTGGCAGGGCCACTGGCGAGCGACGTGTTCGAGCCGCTCGCCGTGTCGGCCGGCCATCCCGGTCGGGGTATGGCGTGGCTGGTGATGTGCGCCGGAATCATGTGCCTGCTCATTGGCGCTGCGACGTGGAGTTACCGCCGGCTACGCCTGTTGGAGGACGAGTTGCCGGATGCCATACCTGACCCTGTCGTGCTCAAGGACAAGGACCTCATCCAAGCGAAGATAGTGGCACAGGCCGTCGGCAAGTAGATATTCAGCGTCACATCCACGACCATTCACAAAGCCAAAGGCGGAGAAGCAGACGCTGTGCTTGCCGATAATGTCGTTCCTGTAGGTCAGGCCGCTCGCTGATACTCGTGGATCACGCCGGCGGCTCGGTCGTGTCGTCGGGTGCGGAAGGCGCCGAGGTCGACGATTTCGGCCGGCAGGGGCTTGTCCGGTGCGGCGCTGGCCAGGGCGATGTGCGGTCGGTGGGTGTTGTGGTGGGTTTCGTAGTCGCGCAGGATTCGGCGTAGGTGGGGGCGGGTTCCATCTGAGGGTGCGGTCGAGGAGTTCTCGGCGGCATCCTCCGATCCAGCGCTCCATGGTCGCGTTCATTCGTGGTGCGTGCACGGCGCTGCGTACGGTGGTGATCCCTGCATCTGCGAGAGCCTGGTCGAACGTGGGCGGGTAGAGGATTTCGCGGTCGCGGATCAGGAATCTGATGCGGTCGGCTGAGTCGTCGAGGTCCATGAGCAGGTTCCTGGCCTGCTGGGTGACCCATGCGTGGGTGGGGTGGGTGGTGGCGCCGAGGATGTGGATGCGCCGGGTGGCATGCTCGATCACGGCCATCACGTACGCCTTGGTGCCGTCGAGCAGGTCGATGGTGAAGAAGTCGCTCGCGATGATCGCTTCGGCTTGGGAGCGCGGGAACTGTGCCCAGGACGGTCCGCTGCGGCGTGGTGCCGGCTCGGTGCCGTGCTTCTTGGGGATTTCCCAGACTGTGGACGGGGCCACGGTGATGCCGAGGCTGGCCAGCTCGCCGGTGATCGGCCTGTATCCCCGGCTTTCGTTGTCCCTGGCCATCCGTAACACCAGCCGGGTGATGGTGGGATGCCGACGCGGCCGACCGGGCTTCCTCGGTCGCGACTTCGCCGCCCAGCGTTGTTTGGCCAGGTCGCGGTGCCAGCGCAGGACGGTCGCTGGGGTGACGGGTAGACGTAGTCCGATGTGTTGTGCCCGCGATCACGGTCGGCAGCGCCGCGATCAAGGCCCGGTCGGCCCAGGTGAACTTCGGGCGGGCGGTACTGCGGCGGTCAGGAGTGCGATCTGGTGGCGCAGCAGCAAGATCTCCGCGTCTTTCCAGGCTCCGGAGCGGCGTGACAGGCGCAGCCATGCAGGCAGACGCACGGCCAGGAGGAAGACGAACCGCAGACACACAGCGGACGATCATCGCGGAGCCGCCGCGTCGATTACAACTCGACCTCAGACTGACCTGCACGGACGAGGTATTCGGCAACCACAGGCACCCTCAGGGGTCCCAGGGGCGAAGCCCCTGGCCGGGGCGAGGGGCAGAGCCCCGAATTCGCGCGCCGCGCCGCGCGCTGCCACTCCCAAAGAAGCCCCCAGACCTTGGCGAGTGTGTTCGCATGCTGATGAAAGATGGTTTCGGGGGTTTGCGCCACAGCTCGCGGGGCGCCGGAACGTATGCGCCCCGGGCGCTGTAGGCGCCCGGAGCATTGGAGTACAGGGTCTTGCGAGCTGTGGCGCCTTGATGAGGTATAACAAGGTGTATCCACGCGCCCGTTCGGCGGAGTGTGGTCGGGCAAGGTCAGACGGAATTCAGCCGGAGCCGGGCGAAACTGCGTTGATGCGGGGCTAGAAGCTCCAGAGCTGGTTAGACGCGGAGGCCCCGTCGAAGCCCCAGAGCTGAACCGGGTCGCCACTGGTCTTGGGGCTGTGGCTGGCGTCGCTCATCGCGTCGAGGACGAGCGTTCCGTCTGAGTACAGGTTCTTCAGCTCGTACCAGCCCACGCCGCCTGAGGTCTCCACCCACTGCGGGTCCCATTGCTGCTGTGCGCTGCCGTTGCAGGTCCACAGCTGGATCGTGTCGCCCGCGGTACCGGCGTCGTGCGTGGGGTCGTTGGTGGCGTCCAGGCACAGACCCGCGAATTTGTTGGTGATCGTGCCGTAGGATCCGGCGTTCTCGTTGAAGTTCCAGTGCTGCTGAGGAGAGTTCGGATCGCATTGCCACAGCTGTATCGGGTCGCCGTCGCGACCGGCGCTGTAGGTGCCGTCGGTCCTGCCGTCCAGGCACAAGCCCACAACGCCGTTTATAATAGCGACATTCCCGACGTTGGCGCTGGCGGCTCCGGCGCTCACGAGGCTTGCACCCAGCACGATCCCCGCCGCGATAGCCATGGACTTGTACCGCTTCAACGTTCGCTCCCCTGTTGATACTCCCCAGAGAGCCCGTGAAAGGGCTCTGTCGTGATTGCACGATATCGGGGAGCCCTACCGTGTGTCTATAGTGTGGCGGGAGCTGCGAGGGGTTGCTGTGACAGGTGTGGTAGCGGCGTGTCCTGGCGGGTCGGTCCGAGGCTGCTCCTAGCCTCCGTCTTTCATGAAGCTTGCGAGCTCGTACCCTGAGTCTGCTGGCTGGCGAGGGGTTAGTGTGCTCGATGCCCGGCATTCCGAGGTGCTGACGCGGTGGCCCGGTCGTACTGGCTTCTTCGGGTCGTGGGCGGCCTGGAACTTGGTGGCGGTCAGCAGGTCAGGGGTCGCGGCAGTTGGGCGAGGTATTCGAAGGCTGTGGTCGGCTGTCTCGCCCGAGGCCAGTACTTGAGTCCCTTCCGTGAAGTCGGGATCACGTCAGTGCGTTGGCTGCACTGCAACCACGAACACTGCAATCAGGACACCGAGCGTGAGCGGCAGAAGAAGTGTCGACCGCCGTCGCGGGTAGGAGCCCGTTGCAGCCATCTGACGCCAGCGATGATCCATGATCATGGCCAGAGCAACCGTGAAGGCCATTACCGCCAGGCACGCCGCCTTGACGACTCCCAGCGCGAATTCGGCTGTGTGTTCGCCAATGACACCCGCGACGATCCCGATGATCAGCGCAGCCACGCCCAATCCCCCGAGGCGCCCGATCATCAACAGCAGAACCCTGTGACAAAAAGGTCTCGTATTCGGCCAGTACGCGGCGGAGGTGGGCGAGGTTCCACATGAGGGTGCGGTCGAGTAGTTCGGTGCGCACGGTGCGGTGCCAGCGTTCTTGGATTGCGTTCATGACCGGGGCCTGGATGCCGGTGGTGATGATGTGGATGTCGGCGTCGAAGGCGGTGGTGAACTGCGGGCCGTGGTCGCGGATGAGGTACTTGAACCGTTCGGTGTGCTCGGCGAGGTCCATCAGCGCGTTGCGGGCGATCTGTGTGGTCCACTGCGCGGTGGGGTGCGTGGTGGCGCCGAGGATGTGGATGCGTCGGGTGGCGTGCTCGATCATGGTCAGGACGTGGGCGGTGGTGCCGTCGAGCAGGTCGAGGGTGAAGAAGTCGGTGGCGAGGATCGCCTCGGCCTGCGAGCGCAGGAAGCTCGCCCTTCTCCAAGGCGAACTCGCTCAGGCCCGCGCTCGTGTCGAGAAACTCGAAGAGATCCAGGCTCAGTTGGAGGCGAAGATCCAGACGCTGTGCGCGGTCATCACCGAATTCTCCCATCAAGGTCAGGAGGAACCGATCCTGGCCTTCCCGAGTCGGCCCGAAACTCCTGTACCAGGATCGGGGTGCGCCGGAACTCCACGACGTCAGATCAACAGCAGCACAACGGCTTCGCCAGCCTGACCAGCCTGTCGGTAGAGCTCACGCATCGGCTCGTAGTAGCTTCCGAGCCACTTCAGTTCCGCTGCACCAGGCTTCCCGGCGCGGTGTCGATGTCGGGGACGCGCTCACGGGCAAGATCCTTTAGAGAGGTCTCGGCGAGTCGCTCCTTGATGTCCCTCCACCCCTCGGGCACCTCCTCGCCGCGCTCCAGCTTGGCAAGGTTGACCTGCATCGCTCGCATGAACATCTTCCGGCTGAGCGCGACCTTCGCAGCATCGGCGTCATCGCCCCAAGAATCAAGCGGATACGTTCCGGCCTGGGACATCTTCCGAGCGTCGTACTTCTCGGCGAGCCGCGCGAACGGCCATTCCGCGAGGAACGCCGCGGCCCTCACCACCTCATCTGCGGTCAAGAACCGCGCGGGCGCCGAAAGGCTGCCCGCCGAAAATGGGATCAACCGGGCTGCCCACGGCGGCCAAAAGGAATTCAATGCCGCCCCATGCCTTGTCAAGGTCGCACCGCAGACCATCGGGCTCGGCGTGGTCGGGCCACAACCCCGCCACCGGCTCGTCCGCCTGCACCAGCTTCGCCAACCGAGCTCCATCCACACGAGCCAGTTGCACCCGTATACCCATGCCGGTGATCATGCCATCGGTATCGACTACCGTCCAACATCCGACGCGACCGACAGGCCCCGGAGCGAATCCCGACATCTGTCGAGGGGCGAGTGTTCCCAGAAGCCCTGCAGCTCAAGATGCGGTGCGTCGGCGGTCGGCCTTTCAGTCTGGGGATGCGGGCCCAGCGGTGGCGTAGCAGGTCGCGGCGCCAACGCAAGACCGTGTCCGGAGTCACGATCAGCTTCATCCGGGCGTGCCGGGCCCGGGGTATCAGCCCGAGCAGCAGCGCGATCAGTGCCCGATCGGCCCACGAGACCTTCGGCCGGGCATGCTCACCGAGCTGGCGCTGCAACACCGTGAGCTGATGCTGGAGCAACAGGATCTCCGCCGTGCGCCAGACCGCATCCCGGCGCGACAGCCCGGCTGCAGCGAGCATTCGGGAGGTGAGAGGGAAGACGAAACGTACTCGTGCAAAGCAGTGTCCATAACGATAGGTCACCTGAAGGCCAACAAGCGGGCAGCAGATGGCAGATGCTGTAGTCGCGGCGCGTTGAGATGGGCGTTGCTCAGTGGTGGAAGAGCCGGAGTCCGGTGCGGATGAGCGTGATCTGATGCTCGCGGCAGGCTTCCTCGACCTCGGTAGACCGGATTGATCCGCCTGGTTCGGCGATGTAGCGCACGCCGTGCCGGTGGGCGTGATCGATGTTGTCGCGGAATGGTAGGGCGCCGTCGGAGACGAATGCGACCTCTTTCATGTTTTGCAGCCACTGCGCGCGCATTTCACCGGTCAGTTCGGGCGCGGGGGTGGAGAGGGCGTTGGTGAGTCGCGCGTTTTCGTTCGGGGTGAGGTCGCCCTCGATGAAGCGGATTTGCCAGTTGATCCGGTCTTGTCGGCGGATGCCGGGGTGGAAGGTGAGGTTGCGTAGGGCCGGGTGTCGTCGCAGCCACCAGGTGTCGGCCTTCGCGCCGGCCAGGCGGGTGCAGTCCACACGGGATTGCTGGCCTGCGCCGATACCGAGGGTCGTGCCTGCGCGCAGGTAGCACACGGAGTTGGACTGGGTGTAGCGCAGGACGGTGATGCCGAGCAGCAGATCCTGCGCTGCTTCCGGGTGCACTGCGGCGCGCCCAATGGTGTCCGCCAGCACGGTGGGGATAGGCGTGTGGTCACGTTGCTGGGTCAGTCGCAGGCCGTACACCTCCCGTGCCTCGGGTGGTGGGGGTACGTATGCCTCATCTGCCTCGATGATCAGGAACTGGCCGTTCTTCTTCGTACTGAGCGTCGCGATGGTGCCGGGCGCGTAGCCGGGGGCGATGACGCCGTCGCAGACCACGCGGGTGAGCAGTTCGGCCAATTCGGTGTTGACCGGGTGTGAGACGGCGGCGAAATCACCGTAGGAGGACTTCGGATCGGCATCGCGGGCCCGGAGGTAGGCGCTGGTGAGCGCACCGACACGGGTGCGGTCGACGCCGTAGAGTTCGGCGGTGACGTCATCGACGGGCCCGGCTGGCTTCCTGTACCAGTTGCCAGCCGTTGAGCGCGTCGAGCATGTTGATGTAGGACGGGTCGCCCTGCAGTACCCGGACGGGCCACCGGCCGGGGCTCACCGGTGCGGCGCTCGCCGTGTGTTGCTGTGGGTTGATTCCGTAGCGCAGTTGCACGTCGTAGCCTCCTGGGTCAGCCGGACATCACTGACGCAGGCGCCCAGGCGGTCGACGCTGACGCGGGAAAACGGCCGCTCCCCAGTGGTCATCCACCTTCGCCAGTCGCGGGCCGGGCCAGATCCTATCTGCCGACACGGGTCACGCGTCAATGCCCGGGGTGGCCAGTGGCGCTGCTTCGAGCCGGTCGAGATGCGGTTCGCGGAGTTGAGGATCATGCTCGTGCCATGGCTATGTCTTCAAGCTCGGCATGCGGTTTCCACGGGTGTCTTCCAGGGCGCTGCGATGGCGTCGGGAGGCCGGGGGAGTGGTTTCGGCGGCTGGGGACCACGTGGGGACCACACGTCGTACGCGATCATGAACGGCCTGCGGACATACGATCGTGATTCGCGGTCGTCAGAGCGCATATACTGTGCCTGACGTGTAGAAACGCTCTCCGGTCTTGACTGGGGGTCAAGGGGTCGCAGGTTCAAATCCTGTCAGCCCGACCACGAAAAAAGGCCGGTGGGCTGGGAGAAATCCCAGGTCACCGGCCCTTTTGCTATCTCAACTGGCTACTACTACAAGTGTCACAGAATACTGTCTTGGGGACCATTTGGGGACCAAGGCCCGGTCAGGAAGCGGTTGAGCGCCTCTCCGGTTGTCCGTGCTCTTTCAGTCACTGACGCCGGTAGCCCTGTGGGCCTCGAGCGCGTGGGGGAGTGCCGGATCGCGGGTGTGCGCCGGAGGGGCGGGTTCGGGTTATCTCAGTGTTCATCTGCCGGGACGCTGCTTCCGGCATGGAAGGGGTCAGGCGTGCGCGGGGAGTGAACGCGGCTGCGCGAGACCCGTTCGCGCTCGCCGCGGCGGTACTGATCCTCGATTGGCGTCGCGGCGGTCCGTCGTGGCGGCGGTCGCGGGGATCGTGGCAGGCCTTGGCGGGTGCTCCGCCGGACAAGCTCCCGCGTCGCCCGCCGCGTCCGCCTCGTGCGATGCCAGAGGCCCGGCTCAGGAACGAGGCCTGGGCCGTGCTGAGCACGCGGGTGTTGTTTGCTCTGGTTGAGGGCAGCTTGGACTGATGCGGCGAGGCAGGGCAGGTTCACGGCGCGCGTGCCGATGCGGCGTGGATCGGCACGGGCCGCACCGGCGCTTCGCTCACCCTCGGCTGGCGGTTATGTCACCTGCCGGTCAGGGCTGTACAGGGTGGTCAGCTGCTCGGGTTGAGCCGCAGGGCGTGGTTCTGGCCGGTGGTGGTGTTGGTGGCGTCGACGAGTATCTGGCCGTTGATGTTGATGGCCACCGCGTCCGTGAGCTGCCAGCCGGAGCCGGCCGGGATCAAGGTGGTCAGGTCCTGGAAGGTTCCGCTCTGGTAGATGAAGGCGTGGGTGAAGGGGTCGCCCGAGGCGTCGACGCCGTAGGTCGTTCCGACGATGACGCCGTTGTCGTTGATCGCCTGAGGAGTGGTGTCGATGTTGTACGTGCCAAGGCTGGTCATCTTGCCGTTGGCGTACACGAACGGGTGCGAGACGTCGGCGGCGTCTTGGGAGGAGCCGGTGACGACGCCGTTGTCGTTGATGGCGTTGACGGAGGAGTTGGGTCCGCCCAGAGTGCCGACGGCGGTGATCGTCCCGTTCTGGTAGACGAAGCCGATCTCGTCGCTGGCGGCGGTGTCGGAGTTGCCGATCACGACGCCCGCGTCGTTGATGCCGTTGGCCACGCTGGCGGTGCCGCCGTCGATCGTGCCGAGGTCGGTCATCGTGCCGTCGGAGTCCAGGAAGGCGACGTCGCCGGTGCCGCCGGGCGCGGTGGAGTAGCCGACGACCTGTCCGGCGTCGTTGACCGCGAGGGCGGTGCTGCCGGCGGTGGCGCCGTCCAGGGTGCCCAAGTCGGTCATGACGCCGCTGCGGTCCACGAAGGCGTGCGAGGCGCCGGCGGCGGTGTCCGCGGAGCCGACCACGGTGCCGGTGGCGTTGAGGGCGGTGGCCGAGGAGTTGTTCCCGCCCAGGGTGCCCAGGTCGGTCATGACGCCGTTGCTGTAGCTGAACGCGTGTTGCGGGTGCTCGACGCAGTGCTGGGGCTTGCCGTACCGGGGCGGGCAGGGAGTGACCGGGACCGTGGTGCCCAGCGAGGAGACCCCGCTGGCCACGCCGGCGTCGTTAAGGCCGCCGCCGGAGGAGGAGATGTAGCCGAGGGTGCCCAGGTCGGTGACCGTGTACGTGGTGGCGGCGGCGGACGCGTCGGCGGCCCCGGCCAGGGTCACCGCGCTCGCGAGCCCGGCTGCGAGCAGTGCTGCGAGCATGGTTCGTCGGTGCATGCTGACACTCCTTGACGATTGTCGTGCGGACGCGGCGGGCGCGCCCGCCTTCGGGTCGGGGGGGTGTCGGGAACCGGGCCGTGCAACGGCTGGTGCCCGTGGCCTTCGCCGAACCGTCAGCGGGTTCAGGGCTTTGCGACAGCGCCGACTCACACAGGCCGCACGTGCGCATCGGCGCGCCGGTTCACCCCGTGGCCGGAACCGGAAGGGCGCGAGGGCTTCCGCAGCGACGTGGGCGCCTGCGCCGCAGGCCGGAGCTTAGGTGCGGCGTTGTCAGGAGACGCTCATGCGCCGAAACCGCGCTATCCGCCGCTGAAAGTTTCACGCGTGGTCATGAGCGGTGAGCTGATCGTGGGGCTGTCCCCGGGTGTGGCTCGGGCGCCGTGACCAGCGGACGTTGCCGGCGATCGCGGTGTTCTTCCCGGCGGGGCCGGCCCGGGAAGCCCGAGTATCAGGGAATTTCCGTCCGGATCGATCGGACGAGCTGCCCGAATTCCCGCACGGCGTGGCCGCGGCCGCTCACGCCGAGCAGCAGGTGGCCGGCGCCCACCTGCTGCTCGGCCTCCTGCGCAACCCGGCCAGCCCCGCCGTGAAGTGGGGTGCGGGCGAACCGCCGGGCGGCCCGGCCTCGTCTCGGCTGGCAGCAGCGGTTCGAGTACCGCCCACTGGGCGTCGGCCAGGTCGAAGCGGGCGCCGGCCGGTTTCCTCTGCATGGGAGGTCTCCGGCACTGATGGTCGTCTTGGTCGACGACATCACCTGCCGGAGACCTCACTCATACGTATGCTGCGACACGCCACCGCGATCAGTCCGGGGCCGGCCACGTCATCCGATGACCGCATCCGCTCGCTCGTGGTCACCGGGGCCGGTAGGCGGTGGTCAGCACGGAGACGGTGACCTGGTCGGGCAGTGGGCCGCCATCGGTAAGGTCGGCGCGGCTCAGGTGGCGTGCGCTCGGCGTCATCCCCACCAGGTCCAGGGCCTCGCGCCCGGCCAGCGGCGCGACGTACTCGACCCGCTTGGTGCCTGCGGCATCGAAGAAGGGGCTTAAGGCCTGGTGCAGGCGCTGTTCCTTGGCCGGGTCGATCGTTACCATCGCGGGCACCTGGTCGCGCAGTTCGGCCAGGTGCCGCATGGTCGGACGTACCACGATCAATCGGCCGGTCGGACGCAGTACCCGGTGGAACTCGGACGGGTTGCGCGGGGCGAACACGCCCAGCACGAGATCGGCTGCCGCATTCGCAAGCGGGAAGGAACGGAAGACGTCCCAGCCGACCGCGGCGGCTCGTGGGTGGGCTCGGGCCGCGCAGCGCAGTGCGCGCACCGAGGTGTCCAGGCCAAGACCGCGGGTGCCGGGCATCTGGTCGAGCACGCCGGCCAGGTAGTAGCCCGTGCCGCAACCGACGTCCACGACCGTGCCGTGTTCGGGCAGAGCACAGCTCGCCAGGCGGGCCATGGTCCGGCGGATGGGCGCGAACTTGCCGGTGGACAGGAACCGCTCCCGAGCCCGGGCCATGGCCGCGTCGTCTGCGCTGGTGGGGCGGTTGCCCGTCAGGAGGCTCACATAGCCTTGGCGGGCGATGTCGAAGGTGTGGCCGACGCTACAGCGCAATACGCCGTGGTCGGGGTGGAGCCGGACGCTGCACGTCGGGCAGCGCAGCAGGTCGAGGAACGGTTCGAGGGCAGGGGGAAGCAACGCGGGCACAAGGCACTCCTGGCAACGGTGAACACAAGGGGGACCGTGCCTGCACGCGCTCAGGTAATCGACGCCTCAGAAAGAGGAAGGTCCGCCGGCCCGGTACGGGCATCGCGGGGAATCGTGGTCACGCGGCAGGCACACCGAGGAGGGCGACGCCGCCCGGCATCGCCCTCAACGCCTCCTGATCACAGAAAGCGGTGCGAGACGCTCAAAAATGCCACGCCGCTATTCTACGAGCTCCCACACCATCGCCCCGCAGCGGCGGGCTGTATGAACACGACCACGTCTAGGAGGACGAAGGCGATACGGAGTTAGGCCGCCTCTGGTGAATGCGCCTGCCTGTTGACCGATTCGTGAGCGGACCTGTGAGTGGGCGTGGTGACATGCCGGTGGCGGTGTGGCCGGCCCGCGTCTCGGCCCTGATCGGTATCGGGCCCGCAGGATCCTAAGGCGTGCGCATCCGAGCGCGGTTGCCGGTCATCCGCCGATGGTCTTGACCCATTCCTCGATGGTGACGACGTCGGCCTCGTGCGGGAACACCTTCTCGGTGAGCACGCGGTGCACTTCCGGGTCGCCGTCCATGCAGCCGTCGGCAAGGACGGTGAGGCCGAAGTCCAGGTCGGCGGCCTGGCGCAGGGTGGACAGCACGACACCGCTGGTGGCGATGCCGGTGAGCACGAGGTGCCTGACGTCGCCGGCCCGCAGTACGACGTCGAGGTCGCTGCCGGTGAACGCGCTCACGCGCTTCTTGGTGACGACGACGTCGCCGGGCAGTGGCGCGACGTCCGGGTGGATCTGGGTACTGGCATCGCCTTCGATGAGCCTGCCTGTCTGTGACAACGCGCTGAAGCGCTTGTTGCGTCGGCTGATGTCCGGGTATCCGGGGCGGAACCCGATGACGACGTAGACGACGGGGATGCCGGCCGACCGGGCGGTATCGATCGCGCCGCGCAGGCGCGGCAGGTAGTCGGGGTCCGGGAAGCGGTCGACGCTGGCCCGTTGGGTGTCCATCACGAGGAGGGCGGTGTCTTTCATGTTTCCTGTCCTTTCGTCGAGGCGGCCGGCTGTTCCGGTCCGGCTTGGTGGTGGCGGCCGCGGAGCACCGAGGCGAGTGCCCCGATCAGTGACATCGCCGCGGCCGCGGCGAAGACGGTGACCAGTCCGTGGTGGAAGGGCCCGGAGACCAGTTCGGGGAAGAATCGGTTGCCGGTCAGGGTCTGGACGTTGTGCGCCGGCAGCGTGTGCAGGACACCGCTGGGCGCGAGGAGTTGGGAGATCGGGTTTTTGCCGAGGAACGTGGCGAACAGCGTGCTCACCGGTGGTAGCCCGGCGACCTGGTGGGCTGTGTCGGCCGGCACGCCCTGAGCCTGGAGGCCGGTGCTCAGAGTGTGCGGCAGCGAGCCGGCGAGGCCGGTGATCATCAGGGAGAAGAACAGGCCGATCGACAACGCGGTGCCGGAGTTCTGGAACGTCGAGCGCATCCCGGAGGCCACACCGCGCTGATCCGGCGGCACGCTGCCCATGATCGCCGAGGTGTTCGGGGCCGAGAACATCCCCTGGCCGATCCCGCTGAGCAGTAGCAGGGCCGCGAAGGCCGGGTACGGGAAGTCCACCGGCAACAGCAGCAGGCCGATGAACGCGGCGGCGACCAATATCAGTCCGCTGGTGGAGAACAGCCGCGCGCCGAACCGGTCCGACAGGTACCCGGACAGCGGTCCGGCGATGAGGAACCCCACGGTCAGCGGCAGCATGAAGATGCCGGCCCACAGCGGAGTGCGCTCGAAGTCGTAGCCGTGCAGCGGCAGCCAGATGCCCTGCAGCCAGATGATCAGCATGAACTGCAGCCCGCCGCGGGCGATCGCGACGAGCAGCGCCGCCAGGTTCCCGGCGGCGAAGGCGCGGATGCGAAACAGCCCGATGTTGAACATCGGCTCGGCGATCCGCGTCTCGACGACGCAGAACACGGCCAGGAGCAGGACCCCGCCGCTCAGACCGCTCAGGACCCAGGGGCTCGTCCAGCCCGTCGGGTGCCCGCCGTAGGGCTGGATGCCGTAGGTGATGGCGGCGAGCAGCGATCCGGCCCCGGCGGTGAAGGTGATGTTGCCGACCCAGTCGATGCGGCCCGGCTTGCGGGTGCCGACCTCTCGCAGGCTGCGGTAGGACCAGATCGTGCCGATCACGCCGATCGGCACGCTGACCCAGAACACCGCGCGCCAGTCGATCGCGGCGAGCAGACCGCCGGCCAGCAGGCCGAGGAACATCCCGGCCAGCGCGGTGATCTGATTGACGCCCATCGCCATGCCGCGTTGCCGGGCCGGGAAGGCGTCGGTGAGGATCGCCGCCGAGTTGGCCGTCAGCATGGATCCGCCGACGGCCTGGACGACGCGGAACCCGATCAGCCACATCGCGCCGCCGCCGCCCTTGAGCGGGTCGAGCGACAGGGCGAGCGAGGCGCAGGCGAAGATCGCGAAGCCCATGTTGTACATCCGGACCCGGCCGAACATGTCGCCGAGGCGGCCGAGCGCGACCACGAGGACTGCGGACACCAGCAGGTAGCCCAGGATCATCCAGAGCAGGTAGCCGATGTTGCCGGGCGCGAGCGGGTCCAGACCGATGCCGCGGAAGATCGCGGGCAGCGAGATGATGACGATCGAGCTGTCTATGGCGGAGATCAGCACGCCCAGCGTCGTGTTGGACAGCGCGACCCACTTGTAATGATTGTCCTCGTCGCCGACGCCCTCATCGCGGACGTCCTCGGCGCGGCCG
>Ga0185299_10003710_pt1 | contig 19638 bp, 17 predicted proteins | sample PaiPotPPA55metaG_FD_128002 | JGI IMG/M metagenome (GOLD analysis project Ga0185299, IMG submission 128002) | Iron sulfur acid spring bacterial and archeal communities from Banff, Canada, to study Microbial Dark Matter (Phase II) - Paint Pots PPA... ...
GCGGTCACCGGGGACGGCCGGGCGCAGAAGGAGCAGGTCGCCGCGATGGTCGTGCGAGTGCTCAAGCTCGCCGAGGCGCCCAAACCGGTCGATGCCACCGACGCCCTTGCCCTGGCCATCTGCCACGTCTGGCGCGGCGGCGCGGCCGACCGGATCGCCGAGGCCATGGAAAGGCAGGGAGTGTCGGTCGACTCCGGTAGCGTTCCCCTGCACAGGGTCCGCGGCCGGGCGAAAGGCAGCGGTTTCCGTTGATCGGCACGGTCGTGAACGTCTGTTTGGCTGAACGTATGAACGATGAAGTCGGAGGACTCGGGTGATCAGCTTCGTCGAGGGCGAGGTCGTCTCGATCGCCCCGGAGGGCGCCGTCGTGCTCGTGGGCGGGGTGGGGCTGCTGGTGCACTGCAGTCCGGACACCCTCGCCGAGCTGACGCAGGGTCAGTCGGCCCGGCTGCACACCACGCTGGTCGTGCGGGAGGACTCGCTCACCCTCTACGGCTTCGGCACTGAGGACGAGCGCGTGGTCTTCGAGGTCGCGCAGACGGCCAGCGGCGTCGGCCCGCGCGTGGCCATGGCGATGCTCGCCACTCACCGCCCCGACACGCTGCGCACGATCTTCGCTACCCAGGACGTCAAGGCCCTCACCCTCGTCCCCGGCATCGGGCCCAAGGGCGCGCAGAAGCTGCTGATCGAACTCAAGGGCCGCCTCGGCGATCCGACCGGCAAGGTGCCCGCGGGCCGCAGCGGTGAACCCGCCCCCGGCGTCGCCCCGTGGCGCGGGCAGCTGCTCGAGGCGCTGACCGGCCTCGGCTGGACGGCCAGGGACGCCGAAGTCGCGCTCGCCGACGTCGAGCCGCTCGCGGCGGAGGCCGAGGCCAAGGGCGAGCCGCCGCAACTTCCGGTCCTGCTGCGCGCCGCGCTGCGTTCCATGCGCCGATAGACGACGGGGAGGACGGATCAGATGTCGGAGAACCGGCTCATGGACGGCGGCGCGGACCAGGAGGAGCGCGCCATAGAGACGGCGCTGCGCCCGAAGACCCTCGCCGACTTCGTCGGCCAGCACAAGGTCCGCCAGCAGCTCGAACTCGTGTTGCACGGGGCCAAGGGCCGCGGCGCAGCGCCCGACCACATCCTGCTGGCCGGCCCGCCCGGCCTGGGCAAGACCACCCTGTCCATGATCATCGCGAACGAGCTCGGCGCGCCGATCCGGATCACCTCGGGCCCGGCCATCCAGCACGCCGGCGACCTGGCCGCGATCCTCTCCTCGCTCTCCGAGGGCGAGGTGCTCTTCCTCGACGAGATCCACCGCATGTCCCGGCCCGCCGAGGAGATGCTGTACATGGCGATGGAGGACTACCGGGTCGACGTGATCGTCGGCAAGGGCCCCGGGGCCACGGCCATCCCGCTCGAACTGCCGCCGTTCACCCTGGTCGGCGCCACCACGAGGGCCGGACTGCTGCCCGCGCCGTTACGCGACCGCTTCGGCTTCACCGCGCACATGGAGTTCTACGAGCCGGCCGACCTCGAGCGCGTGGTGCACCGCTCGGCGAACCTGCTCTCCCTCGACGTCGACGTCGAGGCCGCCTCCGAGATCGCCTCGCGTTCCCGGGGCACGCCGCGTATCGCGAACCGGCTGCTGCGCCGGGTGCGCGACTTCGCCGAGGTCAAGGGCGACGGCCGGGGCACGGTCGAGGCGGCCCGCGCGGCGCTCGCGGTGTACGAGGTGGACGAGCGCGGGCTCGACCGGCTCGACCGGGCCGTGCTCGCGGCGCTGATCAACCTGTTCCAGGGCGGACCGGTGGGCCTGTCCACGCTGGCCGTGGCGATCGGTGAGGAAACGGACACGGTCGAGGAGGTGGCCGAGCCCTTCCTGGTGCGCCAGGGCCTGCTCGCCCGCACCCCGCGCGGCCGGATCGCCACCGCGGCCGCGTGGCGCCACCTCGGTCTGCCGATGCCGCGTACCGCTCCCGGCGCAGGTCAGGATTCCCTGTTCGGCGAGCCGGCGACGGACTGAGGTCCAGCTCCGCTGGGCTCAACAGTGCGTTGGCGGCACTGAGCACGCCCCGGCCGGGGAGCCCGGCGCATTTCCATAGCTGCAGGAGCGGCTTAGCATGGTCGTGTACCTGATAGCAGGTTAAGAAATCCTCAGTAAGTGCTCTGTGCGGACAACCCCGACGGATGACGTCGGTGCTCCGGCCACGGACGCGACCGCGCTGGTCCAGACCGCTTCGGCCCAGGCGGGGGCAATCCGGGCCGCGCGCCGCCGGTCACTGTTCGGCGAACATCCGCCCGAGACGGCGTGAGCCTGATTGTCTCGCCAAGTGCGACCGCATAGACTCCGCGTGACCTGGAGTGCCCGTCACCCGTTTTTCAGCCGGTGCGCCCCGAAGCCCCGACCGCAGCCGAAGGCCCGCCCAAGGCGCGATCACGGAAGAACAGCCGAAAACTGTGAGCCTGATTCTGATCTATGTCGTCGTCTTCGGCGCCCTGATGATCTTCATGACCACCCGCGGCCGCAAGAAGCAGGCCACGCAGGCGCAGATGATGCAGTCCGCGCTGGTGATCGGCGCCGACGTGCGCACCATCGGCGGCCTCGTGGGCACCGTCGTCGACCTGACCGACGAGTACGTCGTCGTCGAGACCACTCCCGGGGTGAAGCTCAAGTTCACCAAGCAGGCCATCGCCGGGGTCATTCCCCCGGAGTCGCTCGAAGCCTTCGGTACGGAGCTGACTCCCGCCGAGGAGCAGGCCGCCGAGGAGGACTCCGCCGAGCAGTCGGCCGCCGAGGACGAGCCCGCGGCCGAGGTCGAAGCCGAGACCCAGCCCGAGGACGCGAAGGACCAGCAGAAGGTCGGCTGACCGCCTGCGCCCGGGACCGAGTGTCGGGGGGAGGGCCGAGCCTGGGAACCATCCCGGCCGCGTCCCCGTCCTTAATCCGGGCCAAGCGGACAATACGGCAGCGAGCGCGGTACGGATGCGCGGCGGTCCACCACCCCGGGCCGGGCCGCGCCGACCCGCATGTCATTTATCGAGGAGACTGAACGTGGCTGCGAAAAAGGCCCGGAGCAAGAAGTACTCCGGCCTGCTCTCCACCCGGGGCCGGGGGGCGAACGGCCGTCCGTGGCGGCCGCTGGCCGCGCTGGCGGTGATCCTGGTCGCCCTGTACGCGACGATGTTCGGCGTCAACGCCACCCATCCGCGGCTCGCGATCGACCTGGCCGGCGGCACCAGCGCGGTGTTCACCGCGCAGATGCCCAACGGCGGCACCCCGTCCGCGGCGGCGATGACCCAGGCCCAGAGCATCATGCAGGAGCGCGTCAACGGCTACGGCGTGAGCGAGGCGACGGTCACGCCCGAGGGCGGCAACACGATCGACGTCGAGATCCCGGGCCAGTTCTCGCAGTCCACCGTGGACGCCATCGGCGCCACGGCGCACCTGTACTTCCGGCCGGTGCTCACCTCCGCGGCGGGCACCCCCTCCGCCAGCACCAGCCCCTCCGCCTCGGCCAGCTCCACCTCGACCGCCAAGGCCAGCAGCTCGGCCGGCGCCTCCACCACGGCGAAGGCGAGCACCTCCGCGAGCTCCTCGGCGAGCGAGAAGGCCACCGGCCAGTCGGAGACGCAGAGCGCCAAGGTCGACGCCGCGAGCTCCAGCGCCACGCCCAACGCCTCGACCAGCGCGTCGAGCAGCGCCTCGAAGTCCAGCTCCGCCGCCGCGACCTCCTCGGCCAGCCCGGGCTCCTCCGAGCAGGCGAACGAGGCCTACGCCCAGTACCAGGCGCTCAACTGCTCGAACAAGAGCTACACGAAGACCGTGACTGCGGTGAAGTCCACCGCCTACCTGGCCACCTGCGGCATCGACGGGTACAAGTACCTGCTCGCCCCCTCGGTCATCGACGGCAAGGACGTCACCAACGCGCTCGCGACCGAGGTTCAGTCCAGCGCGGGCGCGGTCACCGGCGCCTGGGAGGTCAACCTGACCTTCGACGCCACGGGCAAGACGGAATTCGCCACCGAGACCCAGACGCTCTCTTCGCAGTACACCGGGGGCACCGGCACCGGCCAGTTCGCGGTCACCCTCGACGGCGTCGTGCAGTCCGCCCCCGCGGTCAACAACGGTGCGATCACCACCGGCAGCGCGACCATCTCGGGCACCGGGATCACCGAGTCCACCGCCAAGCAGCTCGCGACCACGCTGAACTACGGCTCGCTGCCGCTGAGCTTCGCCCAGAGCCAGGTCTCGATCGTCTCCCCGACGCTCGGCGGCTCTGAGCTCCAGGGCGGCCTGATCGCCGGCGCCATCGGCCTGGCCCTGGTCTTCCTGTACGTGATCCTGTACTACCGCGGCCTGTCCATCGCGGCGATCTCCAGCCTGGTGGTCGCCGCCGCGCTGACCTATGCGCTGGCCTGTCTGTTCGGACCGCTGATCGGCTTCACCCTCTCGCTCGAGGGCGTCGCGGGCCTCATCGTCGCGATCGGCATCACCGCGGACTCCTTCGTCGTGTTCTTCGAACGACTGAGAGACGAGCTGCGTGAGGGCAGATCCCTGCGATCCGCGATCCGGCAGGCCTGGATCCGCGCCCGGCGCACGATCATCGCCTCCGACACGGTCACCCTGCTCGCGGCCGTCGTGCTCTACGAACTCACCGTCGGCTCGGTGCAGGGCTTCGCCTTCACCCTCGGCCTTTCCACGGTGATCGACCTCGTCGTGGTGTTCATGTTCACCATGCCGGTGGTCACCCTGTTCTCCCGCACCGCATTCTTCGGCAACGGCCATCCCTGGTCCGGCCTCGACCCGGAGAGCCTCGGCTCGCCGCGCTCGGCTCCCGAGGGTGGCGGCAGCCCGCGGGCCGGCGCCCGCGGCCGGATGACCATCGCCGAGCGCCGCCGCCTGGAGGCGCAAGCCGCCGGCGAGGACAGCGACGAAAACGACGAGCAGAGCGTGGAGGCCTGATGTCCCGGCTCAAGAACTTCAGCACGCTCGGCAACCGGCTCTACAGCGGCGAGACCCAGGTCGAGGTCGTCGGCCGGCGCAAGCGCTGGTTCGCGTCCTTCGGCGTGGTGCTGCTGCTGGCCCTGCTCGGCCTCGGCGTGCGCGGCCTGCACTTCAGCGTGGACTTCACCGGCGGTTCGGTGCTCACCGTGCCGACCCAGAGCCTGTCCACGAGCGAGGCGACCTCGATCGCGGTGGCCCACGGGGTCGAAGCCCCGGTGGTGCAGCAGATCACGGTGCAGACCGGCGGCGCCGGACACGAGGTGACCGTCACCACTCCGACGATCTCCCCGGCCACCGAGACCGCGCTGAAGGACGACCTGGCCAAGGCCGCCAACATCAACCCGGACACGATCACCGTCGAGTCGGTCGGCTCCAGCTGGGGCCACCAGGTGTCCAAGGACGCGGTCGAGGCGCTGATCGTCTTCCTCGTCCTGGTCACGATCTACATGGCCATCTTCTTCGAGTGGCAGATGGCGGTCGCGGCCCTGGTCTCGCTGCTCAACGTGGTCGCGATCACCGGCGGCGTCTACGCCTGGTCCGGACAGATCGTCTCGCCCGCCACCATCACCGGCTTCCTGACCATCCTCGGTTACGCGATCTACGACGCGGTCGTCGTCTTCGACAAGATCAGGGAGAACAAGCGGCTGTTCGTGGACACGGACCGGATGGGATACGGACGGGCCGCGAACCTGGCCGTCAACCAGACCCTGATGCGCTCGCTGAACACCTCGTTGATCGCGGTCATCCCGGTCATCGCGCTGATGATCGGCGGCGTGCTCTCCCAGGCCGCCGTGCTCCAGGAGATCGCACTCGCGCTGTTCGTCGGTATCGCCGCCGGTACCGTCTCCTCCATCCTGCTCGCGGCGCCGCTGCTGGTCTGGATCAAGGAGCGCGATCCGGCGTTGCGCGCGCACGAGGCCAAGATGGCGGCCAAGGCCGAGAAGGGCGCCGCCAAGGCCGCCGCCGCCGAGGTGCCCAAGGACTCGGTTCCGGTCAGCGTGCCGGAGCGCGGCCCGGTCGGCGCGGGCACCATCAAGATCACCGGCCGGGTCCCCGGGCCGCAGGCCGCGCAGAACCCGGCGCGCGAGGTCCAGCCGCGCGGGAACCAGCGTCCGCAGCCGCGTAGCAACAAGAAGAAGCGGTAGCGCGCACCACCCCCTCGCCCCCGGCTCCCGAGCGGAGCCGGGGGCGAGCGTGTTCCGGGCGGCCGGCCGAGCCGCCGGTCCGGCGCCGGGAGTGCTGCGGTAATGTGCAGCGGTGACCCTGCCGAGCCTCGCCGAAACGGCCGACCTGCCCACGCTGCTGCAGTCCCGGATCCGGGACGTGCCCGACTACCCGAAGCCAGGGGTGGTCTTCAAGGACATCACGCCGCTGCTCGCCGACCCGGTCGCCTTCGCCGCGATGACCGGCGAGTTCGTCCGCGCCGCCACCGAGCTCGGCGCGACCAAGGTGGTCGGGCTCGAGGCCCGCGGCTTCATCCTGGCCGCTCCGGTGGCCGTGTCCGGCGGCTTCGGCTTCGTGCCGGTGCGAAAGGCCGGCAAGCTGCCCGGCGAGGTCTTCGCCGTCTCCTACCAGCTGGAATATGGGGAGGCCGTGCTGGAGATCCGGCAGGACTCGTTCCAGCCGGGCGACCGGGTGCTGATCGTGGACGACGTGCTGGCCACCGGCGGCACCGCCGCCGCGGCGCTGCAGGCCATCCGCGAGTGCGGAGCGCAGACCGTGGGCGTCGCGGTGCTGCTCGAGCTGAGCTTCCTGCCCGGGCGGGCCAGGCTGGCCGCCGAGGACGCGTCCCTGCCGGTCCGCTCCCTGCTCACGGTGTGATCGGCCTGCTCACAGGGTGATCGACCTGCTCACAGCGTGATTGGACGCCGGATCTGATCAATCGCTGTCTTAGCGGCTACTCCAGCGGATACCATGGAGTGACACGTGGCGCGCAGGCCACGGGCCGAGGAGATCGCGGACGACCCAGGAGGCGGTTGCTTGACGACCACGCCGGAGACCTCTGCGGCGGCCACGCCGGACACCGACCGGCCGCCGCTGCCATCGCCGCTGCCCACTCCGGCCACCGTCGGGCCCCAGTCTTCCTCCTCGTCGTCATCGCCATCTCCGGCCGGCGCCGGGACTCAACCGGCGCAGCCCTCGATTCCGGCCGTCGCCGGGACTCAACGGTCGGCGCTGCCCTCTCTGCCTTCGCCGCAGCCCGCCGCGGCCACGGTCGGCCCCCAGTCCGCGCCGACCTCGCAGCCCTCCAGCCGGGTCCGCGCCCGCCTGGCCCGCCTCGGCGGGGCCAGGGCCGGCGGGCCCAACCCGGTGCTCGAGCCGCTCTTCCGGATCGTGCGCGCCTCCGACCCCAAGGCCGACCTGCGCCAGCTCGAGCGCGCCTACCAGGTCGCCGAGCGCTACCACCGGGGCCAGCGGCGCAAGAGCGGCGACCCGTACATCACCCACCCGCTCTCGGTCACCACGATCCTGGCCGAGCTCGGCATGGACGTGCCGACCCTGTGCGCCGGCCTGCTGCACGACACCGTCGAGGACACCGACTACAGCCTCGACATGCTCCGCCGGGACTTCGGCGACACGGTCGCGCTGCTGGTGGACGGCGTCACCAAGCTGGACAAGGTCAAGCTCGGTGAGGCCGCGCAGGCCGAGACCGTGCGCAAGATGGTCGTGGCCATGGCCCGGGACATCAGGGTCCTGGTGATCAAGCTGGCCGACCGGCTGCACAACATGCGCACCATGCGCTACATGAAGCGGGAGAAGCAGGAGCAGAAGTCCAGGGAGACCCTGGAGATCTACGCCCCGCTCGCGCACCGGCTGGGCATGAACACGATCAAGTGGGAGCTCGAGGACCTCGCCTTCGCGATCCTCTACCCGAAGATGTACGACGAGATCGTGCACCTGGTGGCCGAGCGTGCCCCGAAGCGCGAGGAGTTCCTCGCGCAGGTCACCGACATCGTCCAGGGCGACCTGCACGGGGCCAGGATCAAGGCCACCGTCACCGGCCGGCCGAAGCACTACTACTCCGTCTACCAGAAGATGATCGTGCGCGGCCGGGACTTCGCCGACATCTACGACCTGGTGGGCATCAGGGTCCTGGTCGAGTCGGTGCGCGACTGCTACGCGGCGCTCGGCACGATCCACGCGCGGTGGAATCCGGTCCCCGGCCGGTTCAAGGACTACATCGCGATGCCCAAGTTCAACATGTACCAGTCGCTGCACACCACGGTGATCGGTCCGGAGGGCAAGCCGGTCGAGCTGCAGATCCGCACGCACTCGATGCACCGGCGCGCGGAGTACGGCGTGGCCGCGCACTGGAAGTACAAGGAGGACGCGCGTTCCGGCGGCTCCGGCGACAAGACGGGGGACGCGGGCCCCGGCGGCGACATGGCCTGGCTGCGCCAGCTGCTCGACTGGCAGCGGGAGACGGCCGACCCTGGCGAGTTCCTCGACGCGCTGCGCTTCGACCTGTCCGCCTCCGAGGTGTACGTCTTCACGCCAAAGGGTGACGTGGTCCCGCTGCCCTCGGGCTCGACCCCGGTGGACTTCGCCTACGCGGTGCACACTGAAGTCGGCCACCACTGCATCGGCGCACGCGTCAACGGCAGGCTGGTGCCGCTGGAGTCCAAGCTGGACAACGGCGACGTCGTTGAGATCTTCACCTCGAAGGCGCCGACCGCCGGCCCGAGCCGGGACTGGCTCGGCTTCGTCGCCTCGCCGCGCGCCCGCAACAAGATCCGTGCGCACTTCACCAAGGAGCGTCGCGAGGAGGCGATCGAGCAGGGCCGCGAGCAGATCGCCAAGGCGATCCGCAAGCAGGGCCTGCCGCTGCAGCGGCTGCTCTCCAGCGAGGCACTGTCCTCGATCGCGCTCGACCTGCACTACGCCGACATCTCTGCGCTTTACGCGGCGGTCGGCGAGAACCACGTCTCCGCGCAATCGATCGTGCAGCGCCTGCTGGCGACCCTCGGTGGCGAGGAGGGCGCGGAGGAGGACCTGGCCGAGTCCACGCTGCCGACCCTGCCGGGCGACCGGCGCGAGCGCAAGCGTTCCGCAGGCGACCCCGGCGTGATCGTGAAGGGCGTCGACGACGTCTGGGTCAAGCTCTCGCGCTGCTGCACTCCGGTGCCGGGCGACAAGATCATGGGCTTCGTGACCAGGGGCAACGGCGTGTCCGTGCACCGGGCCGACTGCACCAACATCGAGCAGCTCAAGGCCCAGCCGGAGCGCATGCTCGAGGTCGAGTGGGCGCCCACCGCGTCCTCGGTGTTCCTGGTCTCGATCCAGATCGAGGCGCTGGATCGGGCGCGCCTGCTCTCGGACGTCACCCGGGTGCTCTCCGACCAGCATGTCAACATCCTGGCCGCGACGGTGAACACCTCGCGCGACCGGGTGGCCACGAGTCGCTTCACGTTCGAGATGGGCGATCCCAAGCACCTCGGCCACGTACTCAAGGCGGTGCGCGGCATCGAGGGCGTGTACGACGTGTACCGGGTCTGACGCGTTCCGCACCTGACGTTGTATCGGATCTGACGTGTACCGAGTCTGACGCCGTACCGCGCCTGAACGAGCGTCAGCCCTCCGTCCGCTCGTCCCCGCTCGCCCGAATTCCCTCCGTCTCAGGTTCGGCCTCTGCCATCCTCTTGAGCAGCTGGAGCCGCTCAGACCAGGATTCAGCGAGCTTGGTCATCCAGGAGGCGGTCAGCGTCAGCGCCTCGGGCCGCACGCTGAAGAGCACCTCGCGGCCGACCTTGCGGCTGCCGACGAGGCCGGACTGCTGCAGCACGGCCATGTGCTGAACCACCGCCTGCCGGGTGACCGGAAGCCTGCCGGCCAGCGCGGATGCGCTCAGCGGCCGCCCCTCCGCCAACAGGCCAAGGACCTGACGGCGCGTCGGATCGGCCAGGGCCGCGAAGACCCGGTCCACGTCCGGCGCGCCGCCCGGCTCCTCGGTGGTTCCGCTCATCAGGCCGCGGCCGCCTCGCTCTTCTTCCTGAGCTCGCCGAGCTCCAGCCGCCAGCCCTCGGTGTTGTCCCTGAACCCGGCCTGCCGGACCTCCTCCGGCGCCGACAACTGCGCGAAGCCGCTCTCGCGCACCTTCACTTGCACCGCGTCCCCCACCTGCGAGACAAAAAACTCGATGAGCGTGGTGTGCCCCACGGCAAGCTCCTCGTTCGGGAACTGGCTGGCCCAGCGGAACGCCGCGTACGTGCGCGGCTTCATCTCGACCACCTCGACCGGGAAGCGCCCGTACTTCTCCGAGACCCGCACCGTCTGGCTGCCCGGCGTCCGGTCCACCGCGGCCGGCGCCTCCGTCGGCACCCACCAGCCCGGCTCCGTGACCAGGTCCCAGACCCGCTCGAGGCTGGCGTTGATGCTGATCTCCTGCTCGATCACATCCTGCATGGTATTCGACATGACGTTCGACCTCCTGAACTGGATTCGATCTGCAAGTCCAGGGTTGCATGGCCGATGTATATGTGCAAGTCGACACTTGCACATTGTTCGCCCTGGGGGAGCAGTAAGGCCCGCCACGGTAGCGTGGCGGGCCGCACTGGCACTGCTTGCTTCGTTCTACCTCTGCTACCTCGTGAACTCGGCGAGCGCGGACTGCGCCTGCTCCAGCCACTCGCGCCGCGCGCTGATCGCGGCCTCGGCGTCGGCGGCCTTGCGGGAGTTGCCCGAGGCCTTGGCCTTCGCCAGTTCGCTCTCGAACTTCTCGATCGAGACCTCCAGCTGACGCACCGTCGCCTCGGCGCGGGCGCGCGCTTCGGGGTTCGTGCGCTGCCATTCGGCCTGCTCGGCGTCCGCCACGGCCCGCTCTACGTCGCGCAGCTGGCCCTCGACGCGGCCCTTGGCGTCGCGGGGGACCGGGCCGATCTCCTCCCAGCGCTCCTGCACCGTACGCAGGGCCGCCTTGGCCGCCTTCAGGTCGGTCACCGGCAGCAGCGTCTGGGCCTCGACGACCAGTTCCTGCTTCTTGGCCAGATTCTCCTTGAAGCCCGCGTCGCGCTTGTCCAGGTCCGCGTTACGCGCGGCGAAGAAGCCGTCCTGGGCGGCCTTGAACCGCACCCACAGCTTGTCCTCCACCTCGCGCTGAGCGTGGCCGGCCTTCTTCCACCGGGCCATCAGGTCGCGGAAGCCCTGGGCGATCTCGGCCCAGTCCGAGGGCTGGGTGATCGGCTGGCCGGCCAGCTCCTCGGCCTGCTCGACGAGCTCTTCCTTGCGGGTCCTGGCGACGTCGCGCTCCGCGTCGAGTTCGGCGAAGTGCGCCTTGCGCCGCTTGGCGAAGGCGGAGCGGGCCGCGGCGAAGCGGTTCCACAGCTCGTCGTCGGCCTTGCGGTCGAGCCGCGGCACGGCCTTCCACTCGTCCACCAGGGCGCGCAGCCGCTCGCCGGTGGACTTCCACTGGGCGGACTCGGCCAGCGACTCGGCCTCGGAGACGATCGCCTCCTTGCGCTCCGCTGCTGCCGCGAGCTCCTTGGCCCTGGCCTCCTTGCGGGCGCTGCGGCGCTGCTCGGCGAGTTCGTCGAGCTTGTCCAGCCGGGTCAGCAGCGCGGCCAGGTCCCCGATGGCGTGCGCGTCGGTGACCGCACCGCGCAGCTCGGTGATGGTCGCGGCGGAGTCCTTGCCGCCGCCACCGTCCCCGCGCAGCCGCCGCTCGAGCAGCTCGACCTTCGTCTTGAGCCCGTCGTACCGCGTCTGGTAGAACGCCAGGCCCTCGGCGGGCGTACCGGCGGCCCAGTTGCCGATCTCGCGTTCGCCCTCGGCCGTGCGCACGTACACGGTTCCGTCGGCCGCCACCCGGCCCCAGGGCCCCTCGGCGGCCGTACTCGCGGCGCTCGCGGGTTCGGCCGCGCCGGTCGTCGCCGGAGTGGTGGCCTGCTCGCCGTCGGACACGGTAGTCCTCCTACGTTCAATACGGACGGACTCCCGCCCGCACCGGGAACTCTACATGCGAGCGCCGGGCGGACGGGAGGGTGAATACCCGCAAAACTGCTCAGCTCGATGCGATCGTGACGCTCTCGATCGTGGTCGCGTCCTTCGGCGGGGTGTTGCCGCTGCTGTCGGCCGCTTGCGCGCCCGCGGCGCCGATCGACTGCAGGATGTCCAGGCCCTTGGTGATGGTGCCGAACGGCGTGTACGACGGGGCGAGACCCGACGAGTCCTTGCCGACCAGGAAGAACTGGCTGCCGCCGGTGTGCGCGGTGCCGGTGTTCGCCATCGCCACCGTGCCGGCCTTGTAAGTCACCGTCCCGGAGGAGTTGGCGGCGCCCAGCGAGGCGAGGTTCTCGTCCGGGATGGTGTAGCCCGGGCCGCCCTGGCCGGTGCCGGACGGGTCGCCGCACTGGAGCATGTAAAGGCCGCTCGCCCAGACGAGCCGGTGGCACTTGGTGTTGTTGAAGTAGTTCTTCTCGGCCAGGTACACGAAGGAGTAGACCGTGTACGGCGCGGCCTTGCCGTCCGCGGTGAAGACGATGTCGCCGCGGTTCGTCACCAGCGTGACGGTGTAGGTCTTCGCCGCCGCAGTGGCGTCGAAGGTCGGCACCGTGATGCCCTTCACCGCCGAGGTGCCGGAGGCCTCGTACTTCAGCGGGTTGCTCGCGGCGGTCGAGCTCGCGGAGGCGGTCGCGGCCGCGCTCGGGCTCGTCGTGGCCGCGGCGGCCGTCGTCTTGGTGCTGTTCGGCGAGCCGGTGAAGGCGAGGACGCCGCCGACGACGGCGCCGATCACCGCAACGGTGGCGATGCTGCTCACGATGGCGACGCGCTGCTTGCGCTTCGCCTCGCGCCGCTTCTTCTGCATCTTGGCTTGCACCCGCTCGTAGCGGGCCCGCTCCAGTGCCCGCTGGCGGTCCTTCGTGCTGGCCACGTCCGTGTCTCCTCGTCGCTATCCCGCGCGCTATCTTCGTTGTCTCCGCCACGGGCTTCGCCCGGCGTATTTCATCAGCCCGACGGCCCCGCACGCAGTGTACGGGGCGTACCTGCGCTCCGTTCAAGACCGCACACCGATCGCGGCGCACATTGCGGCATATTGTTACTGGTTCGCTAAGCCCCGCGCCTCGCCGGTAGGCTGGCCATGACTCCGTTCACAGGGCCGCAACCGGTAGAAAACAGGACGCACGTTGCTTATCGCAGGGTTCCCGGCAGGTAGCTTCGGCACGAATTGTTACGTGATCGCGCCCGGAGCGGGGGAGCGCTGCCTGGTGATCGATCCAGGCGAGAACGCCGTGGACGGCGTCACCGAGCTGCTGCGCGAGCACCGGCTGCGGCCGGCCGCCGTCGTGCTGACGCACGGGCACCTCGACCACATGTGGTCGGTGACCCCGGTCTGCGGTGCGCACGACGTGCCCGCCTACATCCACCCGGCCGACCGCTTCATGCTCGCCGATCCGCTCAAGGGCGTCTCCGCGCAGCTGGCCGCGATGGTCGGGGCGGAAGTCGAGTTCACCGAGCCGGACGAGGTGCGCGAACTGGCCGACGGCGAGCCGCTCGGCCTGGCCGGCGTCCTCGGCTTCGACCTGGTCGTCGACCATGCGCCGGGCCATACGAAGGGGTCGGTGACCTTCACCTTGCCGCGCCTGGACGCCGCCGGGGATCCGGATGTGATGTTCAGCGGCGACCTGTTGTTCGCCGGCTCCATCGGACGCAGCGACCTGCCCGGCGGGGATTCGCGGGAGATGGTCGAGTCCCTGGCCCGCGTGGTGCTGCCCCGCCCGGACGACACGCTCGTGCTGCCCGGGCACGGCGGCCGCACCACGATCGGCCGGGAACGCGCGTCGAATCCGTTCCTTCAGGGCCTGAAGGACGTCGATTCCGCGCGGCCCGGCCTCTAGCAGCTTCTGCACGACCTGAGACGAATCGAGTTTCGAGCCATGAGCACCTTTCGGGCGCCGAAAGGCACCTTCGACCTGATCCCGCCGGACTCGGCGGCCTTCCTCGCGGTGCGCGAGACCATGTCCGCCACCGTGCGCCGGGCCGGCTACCAGTACGTCGAGACCCCGGTCTTCGAGGACACCGCGCTGTTCAAGCGCGGCGTCGGCGAGTCCACCGACATCGTGAACAAGGAGATGTACACGTTCACGACCCAGGGCGGCGACTCGGTGACGCTGCGGCCGGAGGGCACCGCGTCGGTGGTGCGCGCGACCCTGCAGGCGAACCTGCACAAGGCCGGGCAGCTGCCGGTCAAGCTCTACTATTCGGGTTCTTATTTCCGCTACGAGAAGCCGCAGAAGGGCCGGTACCGGCACTTCTCCCAGGTCGGTGCCGAGGCGCTGGGTGCCGAGGACCCGCAGCTCGACGCGGAACTGATCGTGCTCGCGGTGGACGCGTTCCGGCAGCTCGGCCTGCGCAACGTCAAGCTGCTGCTGAACACGTTGGGCGACGCGACCTGCCGCCCGGTCTACCGCGCGGCGCTGCAGGACTTCCTGCGCGGGCTCGACCTCGACGAGGCGACCCGCGCCCGGATCGAGATCAACCCGCTGCGAGTGCTCGACGACAAGCGGGCCGACGTACAGGCGCAACTGGTGGGCGCGCCCCGGATCGTGGACTTCCTGTGCGAGGACTGCAAGGCCTACCACGACGAGGTGCGCGAACTGCTGCGCTCGGCCGGCGTCGAGTTCGAGGATGACCCCAAGCTGGTCCGCGGCCTCGACTACTACACCCGCACTACCTTCGAGTTCGTGCACGACGGGCTCGGCTCGCAGTCCGCGGTCGGCGGCGGCGGCCGGTACGACGGTCTGTCCGAGATGCTCGGCGGCCCGGCGCTGCCCTCGGTCGGCTGGGCGCTCGGCGTGGACCGGACCGTGCTCGCGATGGAGGCCGAGGGCGTGCTCGAGCGCGAGCAGGCCCGGGTGGACGTGTTCGCGGTGCCGCTCGGCGATCAGGCTCGCAGGCTGCTGTTCGACGTCGTGTGCCGGCTGCGCCGGGAGGGCGTGAGCGCGGACACCGTCTACGGCAGTCGCGGGCTCAAGGGTGCGATGAAGGCCGCGGACCGCTCCGGCGCGCGCTTCGCCCTGGTGGCCGGCGAGCGCGACCTGGCCGATAATCTGGTCCAGCTCAAGGATCTGGTCAGCGGGGAGCAGTCCCCGGTGGCCGTGGAGCAGATCATTCCGACGATCAAGGAGAAGCTGTCGTGATCCGCACGCGCGAGGCGGGGTCCCTCGGGGCCGCCGACGCTGGTACTACCGTCACCCTGGCCGGGTGGGTGGCCCGGCGCCGCGATCACGGCGGCGTGACCTTCCTCGACCTGCGCGACGGCTCCGGCGTCGTCCAGGTCGTGGTCAGGGACTCCGAGTCCGTACACGACCTGCGCAACGAGTACTGCGTGTCGGCGCGCGGCGAGGTGCGACTGCGGCCGGAGGGCAACGCCAACCCGGACCTGGCCACCGGCGAGATCGAAGTCGTGGTCGAGACGGTCGAGGTGCTCTCCGAGGCCGCACCGCTGCCGTTCCCGATCGATGAGCGCAAGAGCGCGAACATCAACGAGGAGGTCCGGCTGCGCTACCGCTACCTGGACCTGCGCCGCGAGGACATGGCCGCGAACATCCGTACCCGCGCTCGGGTCACCAAGGTGATCCGCGACGTGATGGACGAGAACGGCTTCTTCGACGTCGAAACTCCGTATCTGACCCGGGCCACGCCCGAGGGCGCGCGCGACTTCCTGGTGCCGGTTCGGCTCCAGCCCGGCAGCTGGTACGCGCTGCCGCAGTCCCCGCAGCTGTTCAAGCAGCTGCTGATGGTGGGCGGCCTCGAGCGCTACTACCAGATCGCGCGTTGCTTCCGGGACGAGGACTTCCGGGCCGACCGGCAGCCCGAGTTCACCCAGCTCGACATCGAGATGTCCTTCGTCGAGCAGGAGGACGTGCTCGCGCTGGCGGAGCGGATCTACCAGCGCATCTGGAGCGAGGCCGCCGGGGTCGAGATCTCGCTGCCGCTGCCCCGCCTGACCTATGCCGAGGCGATGTCCCGCTACGGCTCGGACAAGCCGGACGTGCGCTTCGGCCAGGAGCTCGTCGAGCTCACCGGGTACTTCGAGGGCACCGCGTTCCGGGTGTTCCAGGCCGAGTTCGTCGGCGCCGTGGTGATGCCCGGCGGCGCCGCGCAGACCCGCAAGGAGCTGGACGGCTGGCAGGACTGGGCCAAGGCCCGCGGCGCCAGAGGTCTGGCATACGTGGTCTTCGACGCGGAGAGCGGCGAGCCGCGAGGCCCGGTGGCCAAGAACCTGTCCGAGGAGCACCTGTCCGGACTGGCCGCGGCCGTGGGCGCGAAGCCGGGCGACGCGGTGTTCTTCGCCGCGGGCGAGCGGACCGCCTCGCAGGAGCTGCTCGGCGCGGCGCGGCTGGAGATCGGCCGCCGCGGCAAGCTGATCGACGAGTCGCAGTGGGCCTTCCTGTGGGTGGTCGACTTCCCGATGTTCGAGCCGTTGACGGACGAGAAGGGCGAGTTCGCCGGCTGGCACGCGATGCACCACCCGTTCACCTCGCCCACCCCGGAGTGGCTCGACGGCTTCGACAAGGACCCGGGCAGCGCCCTGTCCAACGCCTACGACCTCGTGCTCAACGGCACGGAGCTGGGCGGCGGCTCGATCCGTATCCACCAGCGCGAGGTGCAGCAGCGGGCCTTCAAGGCGATCGGGCTGACCCAGGAGGAGGCCGAGTCGAAGTTCGGCTTCCTGCTCGACGCCTTCAACTTCGGCCCGCCTCCGCACGGTGGCATCGCCTTCGGCCTCGACCGCACGGTCGCGCTGATCACCGGCGCGGACACCATCCGCGACGTGATCGCGTTCCCGAAGACGGCTTCCGGCGGCGACCCGCTGACCGGTGCGCCGGCTCCGATCACCGCGGAGCAGCGGAAGGAGGCCGGCGTGGACTTCGTGGCGAAGGCCAAGCCCGCCGCTTCGCCCGAGGGCGCCGAAAGCGCCGCGAACGTCGAATCCGCGTGACAAGAGGCCCGAGATTGTCCCAGCTTGTTGCGGTGCTCCGGCGCTTGTGGCGTGAGCTGCTGGGCTTCGGTGTGGTGGGCGCAGTCGGCTATGTCAGCGATGCGATAATCATCAACCTGCTCTACCGCCACGTGCCGTCGGTGCTCGCGTCCGCGATCGCGGTTTCCGTCTCCACGCTGGTTGCCTACTTCGGCAACCGGCTGTGGACCTTCCGCCTGCGGGAGCGGCGCGAGACCGGAGCCGAGTTCGGGCTCTTCGCCCTGGTGTCGGCGGGCGGCTTCCTGATCACCGTGTTCTGCGTTTGGTTCACCGAGCACGCGCTCGGCCAGAACTCGCGGCTGGCGATCAACATCGCGCAGTTGGGTGCCGGGCAGGTGCTCGGCACGCTCTTCCGCTTCTGGGCCTGCCACCGTTACGTGTTCCCGGAACAGGCACACGTGACGGCGGCGGACCAGGTCGCCCCCGACCTCGAATCGGACGGCGAGTTCGCCGTCGCAGAGCCGGGATCACTGGTGCAGGGCTGACCGGTCCGCCGCCGCGGAGCTTTATCGGTACTGCTACTGGCTACAGCTACCAGTCACGAGCTACGCCTACTGCTGCACCTGGCCGGGCTGCGGCGCGCCGGCCTGGCCCGGGATGGGTGCGGACAGCGCCGGGCCGATGGCGCTCACCAGCGCGTCGAGCTCGTTGCGCCAGCGGCGGTGCACGTTCAGCCGGGTCGGCTTGGTCTGGCCCGGCATCAGGTAGTAGACCTTGGACCAGACCGGCGCGATGTTCAGATCACTGAAGTGAGCGGTGCTGAAGTGCTCAGCCGCTATCAGGTTGGTCGGCCGGTTGGTGAACTTGTTGGCCCCCACCACGACCACCGAGGTGTTCGTCAGCGCGACGAAGTACACGTTGCGGATCAGCGCCGCGATCAGGCCGACGAGCGGGATCTCGGAGAGCAGGGCGACCAGCCACGGGCTCGGGCCGGTGATGGCCTCGAACGCGACGCCCACCTGCTCCCCGGGCGGCGCGAACTCGGTGAACTTCTGCGCCAGCTGCTGCTGGATCTTGGCCTTACGGATGGCCACAGGGGCCCCCCTTCTTTGTGCAAGGTTCTGCAACGGATGATGGTGAACGCCGACACGTGGCGCGCGGGCCGGGGCCTCGCGTGCGGATCGGGTAGCGAGCAATCTAGGGCTTGCGTGCGCAAGGGGCAACGCGCTGACTTCCGCGCGATTCCACGATGTTCCCGGAAAGGTAGGATCATCATGCGTACGTGCGTTAACAAGCGCAGTGGGAATGTCGAGGGGGATCGCTGCATGGCCGAATCATCCGATGCCGCGCGGAACCCGGCCTCTCCCGCAACCGGTCGTGCACGCGATCGAACGGCGATCAGTCTGGTCTTCGCCGTCCACGGGACGGTGGCCGGGGCGTACGCGAGCAGGCTGCCGTGGATCGCCGCACACGTACACGCGGGCCCGGGCGTGCTCGGCGCCGCGATGATCGCGCCGACGGTCGGCGCGCTGCTGGCCATGCCGATGACCGGCCACATCGTGCACCGGCTCGGCGCACGCTCGGCGCTGCGGCTGTTGCTCGTGCTGTGGACCGCCTCGTTGGCCATTCCGGCCCTGATGCCGAACGTGGGCCTGCTCGCCGCCGGGTTGTTCTTCTACGGCGCGAGCGCGGGCGTGGCCGACGTGATGATGAACGGACAGGCGGTGCGGATCGAGAACCGGGCCGGAAAGTCCATCATGTCCGGGCTGCACGGCATGTGGTCGGTCGGCGGCATCGTCGGCGGCTTCACCGGTGCGCTGTGCGCGGGCGCCGGCATCAGCGCCCTGCCCGAGTTCCTCGTCAGCGCCGTGATACTCACGCTGCTCGGCCTGGTCGGCACCGCCCTGCTGCCTGCGGACACCGAGCTGGCCGGTGACTCGACGGAGGAGATCCGCCCGCCCCGTTTCGCCCTTCCCACCAGATCGGTGCTGGGTATCGGCGTGGTCGGATTCTGCGCCGTGTTCGCCGAGGGCTCGGGGTCCAACTGGTCGGCCGTCTACCTGACCGACGTCACGCACGCCTCCGCGGCCGTCGGCGCGTACTGCGTCACCGGCTTCGCCGCGACCATGGCCGTCGGCCGGCTGACCGGCGACAGGATCGTGCGCCGATTCGGCCCGGTACTCACGGTGCGGGCCGGCGGAGCGCTCGCCGTGCTCGGCGCGCTGGCCGTCGTCGCCGCGCGCACCCCATGGCTTGGCATGGCCGGATTCGCCGCGCTGGGCCTGGGGATCGCGACCGGGGTCCCGCTCGCCATCGCCGCCGCCGGACGTACCGGTCGAGACTCCGACGCAGCAGTCGCGGGCGTGGCAAGTATTACTTACACCGCCGGGCTGCTCGCCGGCCCCTCAGTCGGCGCGCTCGGTTCCGCTGTCTCCCTGTCCTTCGCGTTCGCCTTCGTCGCCGCGCTCAGCTGTGGAATCGGGCTTAGCGCACACACGCTGCGGTCCCGCGGGTCCAGGCCGGTCGAGAGGCTGCTGCCCTCTCCAGCCGTAGCCGACTGATCCGGCCGCCGACCAATCCTGCAGCATTCCGCTCGCTGGAGAGATCCTCTCAACGGCGCCGGAACATCAACGCTGCCGGAACAGCGCGTCGAGCTCGTCGAGCAGCCGGCGGACGTCGTGTTCGTACTCCGGCGCGGGCAACATCGCGCTCCACGCCTTCGTATGTG
>Ga0185299_10003712_pt1 | contig 19627 bp, 15 predicted proteins | sample PaiPotPPA55metaG_FD_128002 | JGI IMG/M metagenome (GOLD analysis project Ga0185299, IMG submission 128002) | Iron sulfur acid spring bacterial and archeal communities from Banff, Canada, to study Microbial Dark Matter (Phase II) - Paint Pots PPA... ...
AGGAGATTTCTTCGGTCACGATGCATTGTGCGATCTGCTGACAAGAACTCGTGAGCTATCCCCCGCGATGGCGGCAGACTCGATCATTTCTTCTGTCCGCCAATGGTCGGAAAAGCAGGATGACGATCTGACCATTCTCATTTGCGACTACATCTCAAAGGGAAATGAGTGTGGTGAAAGGTTTCACCTTCATTGCTAGCTGGGGAGTGTTGGATGAGGCCGGTTTCATGGTCCCTTTATATTCCGCGCTTTGTCTAACGCGCTTGTGCCGGAGTGTTCCCTTCGGTTGAATAATCTGCGTATTCCCTCTTACGTCCTGATCAAACAACTGATTCTGAATCAGGTGTTCGCCCAGGTTGCAAGCCCTAGAAGCATACGGATGAGCAGTTGACAGCTCACTTCACGGCAGCTCACATCGATAGAAATGTCGCTGCTCGAACAAGGAGACGGGTAGTTCAAAGACCTTGGTCTCTCATTAATTATTATCGTTTGCCCGGGTTTTCCGTTGAACGTGCCCCACGCGCCACAGCGGGGGACAAGTTACACCCTCAGCCTTTCTGCTCACCTGGCTTGGCTCAATAGCTGAAATCTGGCACACAACTGGCAAACCGGATTGCCCAGAAATCATGTGAGCGCCAGGCCCGTCAGGAATGGATCGTTGGGTTTGCAACCCGACGATCTGCCGTCAGCCTACCCTTTGCGTGAAAGTTTAGTGAAACCCTCATCTACAATTTGCCCGGTCACGTTACCTTTATAACCATCTTCGCATTCGGCGCTTGACCAAGAAAACAGTAGCAGTTACCGTGTTCTCATTAGCTTAGGTAACCACCACTGAACCGGCCATGGAGTCCCGGAGGGACGGCAGAGGAGTTACGACACAGTCTCGAGACGCGTCCCTCCACTAGCTACACGCTGAGCCTAGAACGCGCTGCCGCCTCCGCCTCCGAAGCCGCCTCCCGAGAAGCCTCCGCCTGAGAAACCGCCTCCTCCGCTGAAGCCCGATCCGCTGGAACTGGCTCTGGGAGAGGAGACGAAGACCTGGTGCATGTCCGACGCCATGCTGTGCATGGAACTGGAAAAGAAGAGCGGACTGAAGCCGACATAGCCGTTCGGCGAAACGTACCAGTTGGGCGGATCTTTTATTATTCCGTCGAATGCTTGTGCCCAGTGGTGCTCGACGCCCAGCGCCATAGCGTAAGGAAGAAATTTCTCGAAAGTGTCGGGCGGCATGCGCTTGATGCGGTCGGCATCGACGCGATTCATGAACTCCTGGAATCCGAGGACAGCGATTCTGGTGCGAGCGCCGGCCACCGTCTTCGCCGTCATCTGGCGTGCGAAGAGCCACCAGATCAGAGCGGAAACTAGAACGCTCCCGATCAGCAAAGGAATGGAATTGAACAGGTTCATCCAGCCCATGACTTGCACGGCGACCACAAGGATCGCGATGGCGACGCCGGCGACGATGCTATAGCCATTGGCCGATTCCGGATCGAGCGTGTAGATTCCCTTATTCTTTAGCCCGAGCATAATGTCCTGACGCACCACGGGAATCACGGTGTAGAAGCGATTCTTCAGGCTGGACAAGCGGGTTTCAGCGCCGCCCAGAAAAATGTTTTCCAACATCACGCGTTCGTGCGGTGTAAGGTCCGGGCCCCACTGCTCGCGCGGTTTCAACAGGTGGAATAAATAATCTTTGTGGTGAAAGACGAGAAAAGTGTCGACTTTTTCTTCGATCTTGATGTAGCCGCGCACGGCCAGATCGACGATGGTGCTGGTAATGTCGCGGGGGTGGATGGTGTCGTCGATCAAAGTTCCAGCTTCAGCGGGACAAATGCCTTTGGGCGGCTCGTACTGCGGGGCCACGGATACGCCGGGATCGGGATCGCGTCCCACGGAATACCAGAGGCCAAACATCACGGCCAGCGTCAGCAGGGGCAGAAACACGATAGGATTGCTGCCGAGAAACCAGCCCAGCTTCGTGAGCGCGGACGGAGGTTTGAGCACTCCCTGCGGGATATAAATGTCGATGGTGACGCCGCCGTGCATGGGAAGCGGGTGGGTGGTTTCGAAAAGAACGTCGGCGCCTTTGACTTCGGCGGTCGCGTCGCTTTGCCTTGAACCATAGGCGCCGGTGAAAGCCTGAGCGCGCAATCCTCCGGCGGCGTTTTCGGGCAGGGTCACAAAGGCCGAGGCATGGTCGATGGGAACCGGCCAATCGTTGCCGGTCACGTTCAAGTAGAACTCGGCGTAACTATCTCCGGCACTATCTCCGGAACTATCGAAGAAGCGGACGCCGTTGCGAACCGAGTAATCGATGTTGACTATGCGCGTCGTGTCGACCGCGCCGGGAATGTAGATTTTGAGATCGCGGGTGGCGCCGGACTTGCTCGAATCGTATTTCAGCTTGTTCCCGTTTTCGTCGGTGACGCCCATGACGTTGAGAAAGAGCGTGTAGTTGGTTCCGTGCGGTCCGGGATATTCGACCGGGATGGTGCGGTGAATGCCGTGCCACTCACCGACGAAAGCGAGAGTTATTTTTTCGCTGACGAGGGCCGTGCCATCAGGGGCGATGGAAATGGTGTCCTTGAAATCGGTGACGCGCCAGTTGCGGACCTGGGCAGTCGCGGGAACTAGTAGTAGCGCTAGAATCAAAAGCAAGAGCACGGGCTTTACCACAGGGGACACGGGGGACACAGAGCAGCACAGGGGATTACCAGGAGCAGACTCGCACCGAGGTCTCTGATGGCGCGATCGCTGGTGCGGCATGCCCTAGAATTTCACCGCGACTGGTTCGCGATCGGCGGCAGCGGTTTCGAAGAACTGTTTCTGCTGGAAGCCGAACATCCCGGCCAGAATGTTGGTCGGGAAAGATTGAATCTTGGTGTTAAGGTCGCGCACGACGGCGTTGTAGTAGCGGCGGGAGTTTTGAATGGCGTCCTCGATTTCGCTGAGAGAATTCTGCAGCTGCGTGAATTCCTGCGACGCCTGGAGTTGAGGATAATTTTCGGCCACCGCAAACAGGCTCTTAAGGGCGCCGGTCAGTTGATTCTCGGCGGCAGCCTTGTCGGCCGGGCCTGTGGCCTGCATGGCCATGGAGCGGAATTTCGCGATGTCCTCAAACGTACTTTTTTCGTGGGCGGCGTAGCCTTTCACAGTCTCGACCAGATTTGGAATCAGGTCGTGGCGGCGTTTGAGCTGAACATCAATGTCGGACCAGGCTGATTCGGAGCGCACGCGCAGTTGCACCAGGCTGTTGTACATCCCGACCAGGAAGACGCCGAACAGAACTATGACTGCCAGAACAATCCAGGCCATGCAGATTCTCCTCGATGCGGATTCAAGGGGACGTTAGCACATGAAGGACAAAGTTTCAAAGCAACCTTGAAACTCTGCAACCTTGAAACCTGGCTTTATTGCCTTGGCGCGTAGTATCCGCGGCGGGCGCGGACTTGGAGGTCTTTTTTCACGGCAGTGATCTCGATCGAGCGGTAGCGTCCATCGGCATCGAAGTCGGTGGGCTTGTAGGAGACGGCGTACTGGCTGCGCAGTTCGTCTTCAATGGAGGCGAATGAGTGCGTGATGTCTTTCATCTTATAAGGGAAGAAGGCGCGGCCACCGGTAGCGGAAGCGAGGTCTTCGAGAACTTTGTCGCCACGCAGAATCAGCCCGCTATCGTCGGTAGAGATGGCATAAATGAGAACTTCCGCGCGCTGCGCCATTTCAATGGCCTGGGCTCGCGTGTATTCGCTCTGATTATCTTCGCCGTCGCTGAGGATAACGATGGCTCTGCGAATGGGATGGTCGGAATGATCGCGCAGCAGCTTTTCTTTGCACGCTTTGTAAATAGCGTCATAGAGCGCGGTGCCGCCGCCATTGCTGAGGCGCTGCACGCCGGCGGCGAGTAGTGGTACTTTGTCGGTGAAATCCTGGGTGAGGCGGCTCTCTTTGTTGAACCCTACAACGAAGGCGCGGTCATAGCCGGGACGGATGATATGCTGCAGAAATCCGGTGGCTGCTTCTTTTTCAAATCCGAAACGGCCCTGCACCGAGCCGCTCACGTCCATGAGCAGGCCCAACTCGATAGGCAGATCGGTCTCGCGGCGGAAGTTGATGATGGATTCGACCGGCTTGTGATCGTCGAAAATAGAGAAATCGTTCTGGTTCAAATTGCGGACGAATTTGCCGTGGCGATCAGTAGCGATGAACAGCACGTTGACTTCATCGACGCGCTTCGTGATGGTGAGGATTGGATCGTCTGCCGCGCTACCGGTGGCGGGAAGAGCAGCGGAGTTGCCAGCGCCCACCGAGGCGGCAACGACGTAAGGAGCGTAAGGAGTTGTTTGAGCCCATCCAGAAACAGACACGCCGAGAATGGCGGCGGTCGCGAATATGATGAGTGCGAGTGCTCCCGGTGCCAATCCGAATTTGTTGCGCTTCGTCATTCTTTCGCCCCGTTCACAAATCCCACTCTGGACCGCCCTTGAACATCGGAACTTCCAACTACTTCGATGCACGCCGGGGGCCGAAGACCCCAAAACCTCGATCTAATTGACTGTAGGACGTTATCATGTGTAAGTCCAAGTTACAAAAGGAGTACGCATCCGGTGCGTCCTTTAACCATAGGCTGGTCAATAGGTTGGAAATCTAAGAGGGGGCGACGGGCACCAGGGTTCGAAGCCGCAACTCGACCTTTGCCGGTGGAATGTTCGCGGGACTTTGGGGTAAGAAAATTCTCAGGATATTTTTTCCATGATTGGGCAGGCTCCGTGCAAAAACTTCTGAGTGCCGGGCCGACGTCTGGACCTATACTTTTGAGTGTAGATCCGTGAGTGGAGATGCGGTATCGGTCGCGGGCGATAGTCATATCTAAAAACCGATAAGCTGCATCCGGTTCGGAGTCACGTATGTATTTTGAACAGTTCTACTTGACCTGTCTGGCGCATGCCTCGTACATGATCGGATCGGAGGGCGAGGCCGCGGTGATTGATCCGCAGCGCGACGTGGACATTTATCTGAAGGCGGCCGACGAGCAGAATCTTAGAATCCGGCACATATTCGAAACGCATCTGCATGCCGACTTTGTTTCCGGACACAAAGAACTCGCGGCGCGCACGGGCGCGAAGATTTACATCGGAGCGCAGGCCAATGCCGAATTCCCGCACGTGCCGCTGACCGACGGCTTTGAAGTGAAGATGGGAGCGGTGCGGATTCGCGCGCTGGAGACGCCGGGCCACACGCCGGAGAGCGTATGTCTGGTGATCACGGATGAAGCAAAATCAGCACAGCCTTGCGCGGTGCTGACCGGCGATACGTTGTTCATTGGCGATGTTGGACGCCCGGATCTTTCGAAGACGCACACGTCGCGGGAACTTGCGGGATTGCTCTACGACAGTCTGCATGAAAAGTTGCTGGCGCTGCCTGACGCAACGAAGGTGTATCCCGCGCACGGTGCAGGTTCGCTCTGTGGACGCGCCATGCGGGCGGAGCGCTCGTCCACGATTGGGACGGAACGCCTAACGAACTACGCGCTGCAGATCGCGAGCCAGGAAGAATTCATTGCGCAGTTGACTGCGAACCTTCCGAGTCGCCCGGACTATTTTCTTGAGGATGCCGAGATCAATCGCTCGGGCGCGGCGACGTTGACGGAGTTGCCGCCGCTTCCGGCGCTTTCTCCGGCCGAAATGCAGGCGCTGTTGCAAAAGAACGTCCATCTCAATGTTAATGTGCTTGACGTTCGTCCCGGCGACGAGTTCGCGGCGGGACACGTGCCCGGGTCGATCAACATCGCGCTCTCGGGGCAATTCGCGTCGTGGGCAGGCGGGATTCTGGGGATCCACTCCAAGCCGGTTCTGATCGGCGAATCCGATGCGCAGATAGAGGAAGCTCGGATGCGGTTGGCTCGTGTGGGCATCGAAGAGTTGCGCGGCTATCTGGCCGGCGGCGTGGCGGCGTGGCAGAAGGCCGGCCTGCCGGTGTTGAAGACCGCGCAGATTTCGGCCGAGGAACTGAACCAGAAACTGCGCGAGGGAAGCTTGTGCGCGGCTGACGTGCTTGACGTCCGTCGCGAGGGCGAATGGCAGGCAGCGCATATCGCCGACGTGGAGTGCCGGGCGCTCGATACGTTTCCACACGGACTGCCTGCAATGGACAATCGGCGCCCGGTTGCGGTTCACTGCAAGAGCGGATATCGCAGCATGATTGCCTGTAGTTTGCTGGAGCGCGCCGGCCATCGCAATGTGCTCAACGTAGCGGGAGGCTTCGACGCGTGGCATGCCGCCGCGCTTCCGGAAGTTGCCGAGCAACTGGCCAAGGCATGATGCGTCTGGGCGTCGGTACCAGCGTGGGCTGGTTCGCAGTTCTCATGGCGCTTGTCTCTTCTTCTTCTATTGCCGCGCCTGCCCAGGTCTCGGCCGTGGCGATCGACTCCTTGTTCTCGAAATTCGTGAGCGCGCACGAGCCTGGTTGTGCGGTACTTGTGATCAAGGATGGCCAGCCGGTATTCCGAAAAGGTTACGGCGTCGCCGATCTGCGAACGTTGCAGAAGATCGGTCCGGAAACGAACTTTCGGCTGGCATCACTCACTAAGCAATTTACCGCCATGGCAGTGATGCTGCTGGTCCACGATGGGAAACTGCACTATGAGGACCGCCTGACCGATGTTTTTCCAGACTTCCCGGCTTATGTAAAGGCGATCACGATCCGCCATTTACTGAATCACACCTCTGGATTGATCGACTACGAAGACATCATGTCGAAGCAGTATGCCGGTATTTCCGACGACAAAATCCCGCAGATCAGGGACGCCGGCGTGCTCGACTTGCTCAAGCAGCAGGCGAGTACGAAGTTCAGGCCCGGCACACGCTGGGCTTACAGTAATTCGGGATATGTGGTGCTGGCCATGGTGGCGGAGAAACGGTCGGGGATAAAGTTCGGAGATTTTCTACGTCGGCGAATTTTTACGCCGCTTGGGATGACGGGCACGATCGCGTACGAAAAAGGAAGGAACGAAGTTACGCATCGCGCATATGGACACACCAAGACGGCGGATGGATGGAGTGAGACCGATCAGAGTTCGACTTCGGCTACCCTCGGAGACGGCGGCGTTTATACGTCGCTCGACGACCTGGAGAAATGGGATGCCGCGTTAACCGCTCACACGCTGCTCACCGCGAAAGAAATGGAGCCGGCGTTGACTGCGGCGACCGCTGCGAACGGCGCTCCTCTGCAGCAATCGGACGGCAGCCTGGCACCGCTCTATGGCTTTGGATGGTTTCTCGACCCGTATCGCGGGCATCGCCGCTACGCTCATTATGGCGAGACAGTAGGATTTCGGAACGCCATTCAGCGCTTTCCCGACGACCATCTAACTGTGGTTGTGCTGTCGAATCGCGCCGAGGTCGATGCCCCCGCTCTGGCGGAAAGCGTGGCTGACTTGTACTTCGTGAAGCGCTAGCGGGATCGATAGTCCGCGTCCCCTACTCCATCGCCGCGGCGTGGGCTCTCGCTAGAAGCACTTCGCGTCGGACGGGAACTTGTGGCAGAGCCGACATCAGGCGGCGGGTGTAGGGGTGCTCGGGTGCAGTGAAGATCTGTTCAGTCGGGCCGCACTCGACAATCTGTCCTTCGTGCAGGATGGCGATGCGCTGGCAGATTCCGGCGACCGAAGGCAGATCGTGCGAGATGTAGAGGATCGACATGCCGATCTCGCGATTCAGGCGCGCGAACAGTTCCAGGATTTCGGACTGCGTGATCACGTCGAGCGCGCTGGTTGCTTCGTCGGCGATTAAGAGAGCGGGGCGATGCATGATGGCCATGGCGATCAGCACGCGCTGCGCCTGGCCGACGCTGAGTTGGGAAGCGTGCTTGCGCAGAAAATCTTCGTTATTATCATCCTCGCCACTCGGCAGGCTGACGCTCTTCAAGGCGGCATGGATGGCCCGGTCGCAGTCTCCGCTTGTGGCGGTGCTGTCGCTGTGGGCGCGCCAGGCTTCCCTGAGTTGCGTGCGGATCTGGAGCGCGGGATTGAGCGAGGCTAGAGGACTCTGAAGCACGAGGCTTAGGGAACGTCCGCGGAGGTTGCGCAATTCTCGTTCGCGCATGGTGAGCAAATCCGCGCCCTGGAAACAAATGTTGCCTTCGACGATGGCGCGCTGGCGGCCGAGTAATCCAAGGATGGCCATTGCCAGCGTGCTCTTGCCGGAGCCACTCTGGCCGACGAGGCCGACCACTTCGCCACGCGCGATTTCCAGCGAGACTCCGCGGAGCACCGGAGCTTTGCCGGGATAGCGCACGGTCGCCTGCGCGGAAAGCAGGCTTCCGGAGGAATCAGGCGTTGGCGTCATGGTGTTACCTGCTCGCCCGTGTGCTTGCGTTCAGGGTAAGGCGCTCGGCGTTCCAGAACGTCTGTGGGGAAAGGATTCCGGGATTCGCGCCTTCGACCGCACCCGAGACGGCGGACAGCGCATTCTGATTGACCAGGTAAATAAATGGCGCCTGCTCGGCGGCGATTTCCTGCACGCGATCGAAACTTCCTTTGCGTTTCTTCGGATCAGCGGTGGACGCTTGCGCGCGCATGAGGCGGTCGATCTCGGCTTCCCACGCGGTTTCCGGAGATTTTTGTTGCGGATTCCAGGCGTGATTTTCAGCCGAGCTTAGCCAGATGTTCATCTGACCGTTCGGATCGAGGTCGACATTGCGGAACCCGAGCATCGCGGCTTCGTAATTAAACTTCTGCGAGATGCGCTCGATGAGCGAGGGAAAGTCGAGGGTGACTACGTTGACCTTGATGCCGAGCTTCCCGAGATCCTCCTGCACCATGACGGCCATGCGTTCTCGAGGCTTGCTGCCCGCGTTGGTGACGATGGAGAACTCGACGGCGTTGCCGCCCTTATCGAATAGCGCTCCGTTTTGCAGGCGGAAACCGTCGGCTTGCAGGCGCTTCAGCGCAGAGTCGGGACGATACGGTTCGGCTTTGAGTTTGCTATTGAACCAGAATTTGTTGGCGGGCGAAACCGGGCCGACGGCGGGCTGGGCGTGACCATTGAAGACCACGCGGCTCAGATCTTCGCGGTTGATGGCTTGAGAAATCGCACGCCGGAAGTTGGCGGAGCGGAACCAGGCGCGCTTGTATTCAGGGATGGGAGCGCTCGCGACCTGGTTGAACCACATGAAATCAGAATCGAGCGAAGCTCCGGCATCGTGCGCGAGTTGGGGCGAACTGGCGGCCAGGCGGTCGAAGTAATCGCTGTCGAGGACGTTGATCAGGTCAAGTTCTCCGCGCTTGAAGCGCAGCATCTCGACGTCGCGATTCGATTGAATGTCGAGCCGGATGGAATCGAGATACGGCAAGCGGCGTCCCTGGGAATCTTTTTTCCAGTAGTTGGGGTTGCGCCGCAGGAGCACGCTCGATCCCGCTTTGTATTCCGCAACCAGAAATGGGCCGAGCACGGCCACTTCTTTCTTCGGAGAGTGCGCGGACATGATCGCAACCTGATCAAAAAGGCGCTCGAGTCCGGCGAGCGGTGCGGGAAAAATAATGACGATCTGATCCGGCGCAATGATCTTGGTGCTGACGGCACCGCTGCCGGAGCGGAATGCGTCTCCGGTCGAGGTGTGCAGCGCGGGATCCATGAGCCGTTGCATGGTGAAGGCAACGTCCTCGGAGGAAAACGGGCTGCCGTCGGAAAACGTAATGCCGTGGCGGAGCTTGAAGGTGATTTGCTTGCCGTCTTTCGAAACTTTCCACGACTCGGCCAATTCGGGTTCGAGGTCTTGTGTTTTGCGGTTGGCACGCACCAGCACACCGCCCGTCAGATAACGGATCGCAAGTGAAGAATCGTCATCGACCAGCAGCGGATCGAAGGTCTTCGGCTCGGAGCGCAGACAGAAGCGCAGCTCGCCGCCGCTCTGCGAGAAGGCTGAGCTAGTAAAAGCAAGAGAGACAAGAGCGAAGCAGAAAAGAAGTCGTATCAATGCGCGGCGGCCGGCCGTATTCATAAGATCACTCATGCGGTCACCTCCTCATTCGACAAGAGCAACTGGAACGACGTCATCACAACAATCAGCAGCAGCAACGGCACCAGCCGCCACGGTTCTTCGCGGAATGTAATCAAGCCTTCCAGTTCGCGCAGAAGACTTCCCCAGGAAGGCAGCGGTTCGGCAACGCCCAATCCGAGGATGCCCAGATTCGCCTCGCTCAGGATAAAAACCGGAATTGAAATCCAGAACTGCGCGTACAGAACCGGCTTCAAATTGGGCAGAACATGCACCAGGAAGAGCCGCGGACCGTGCAATCCCGAGGCCCGAGCCTGCAAGACAAAATCGGAGTTGCGCAGGGCATCGGCGCTGGTCGAAAGCACGCGGGCCGAAGCGGCCCAGCCGAGCAGGCCGAGGATGAGAAACGTAATCAGAACCGAGACCAGCGGAGAAACGTTCAGCGGCAGCAGCGCACGAACCGTGATCAGCAGGAAAAGCCAGGGCAGAGAAAGAAACAGGTCGGTAAAGCCTCGGGCGAGACGCAGCCAGATTCCGCCTAAGTATCCTGCGAGGCCGCCGACTAGGGCGGCCAACACCGTAGAAACCAGAGCGGCGGCGGGAGCGAGCAGCAGCGAGATGCGCGTGCCGTAAAGAACTCGCGCGAAGCGATCACGGCCAACTTCATCGGTGCCGAGCAGATGCTGATGGGAAGGAGGCGCGCTGGGCGCATCGCGAAATTGCTTCGCGTATCCGGCGGGCGCCAGCCAATTCGCTGCCAGCGACACGGCGCACACGGCGACCACCACGACACACGCCAGCTTGCGGGCTGCGTTCATGCGTTCGCGCTGCATTTACGCTTCTCGGGGCCTCAACATGTAAATCATTACATCGGCCCCCGAGTTCGCCAGCAAGGTTACAAGCGTAACCAGCAAGGTCAGATTCACCAGCAAGGGAAGGTCTCGGGAAAGCGCGGCCTGCCAGGCGAGTTGTCCGATGCCCGGCAGTCCGCATAAGGCTTCTACCGGAATGCTTGCGCCCAGAGCGATGCTGACGGTGATACCGGCGAGCGCGATCATCTGCGGCCCGGCGACTGGAAGCACATGCCAGGCCAGGATGCGAACTTCGGCGAGTCCGCGGGCTCGGGCGGCGGTGATGTGCGGCAAGGTGTAGGCCTTGGCAAGCAGGTTCCGCGAATAGCGGTAGATCTTGGGGAACACGATCAGAGCGATGGCGAGATATCCGGGAGCGTTGAGGATGACGGAAAGCAAGGCCAGCACCGCTGCCGGAATGCAGAGGAAAGCGCCGCTGACGGTGGTACCCAGAATTTCAAACGCTGGGCGGCGCCAGAGGCAAGCAGTGAAAGCGAGAGTCGAGGCCAACACCCACGCCAGCAGGAGGCCAATGCCAACCATGCGCACGGTGACTGGCCAGCGCTCGCGCAAAAGAGTTTGTACAGGCTGGCCGAGAGCATGAGAAGTGCCGAGATCGCCGTGGATGGCGCCACGGAGGTAGCCGGCGTAAAAGCTGAGGATGTTGCGTTCACCGGCTCGCGACTGGCGCAAGGAGCGCACACTTTCGGAGTTCAGGCCGGGGTCGAGTTCGCGCTCGTCGGCATCGAAACCGGGAGCCAGTCGCACCAGCGTGGCGGAAAGTAGTCCGCCCAGCAGGACGAGCGCGGCGATCGCCCCAAGCTTTCGTGCGAGGAGCCGCGCGATTTTCCAGGGCAACGTTTTCGGCAACATTTTTGGCAGGGGCATGGAGCGTCCTAGTTCACCGTCGTGCCGCGCGCGCGCGAGGACGGACTGTTCCCGTCGCGAGCGGGTTCAGAGTGGTGAACCTGTTTCATGGAGTACATGCGGCGGTCGGCTTCAGCGAGCAAGCGCTCGACGTCGAAACTATCCTGCGGGCAAAATGCCGTGCCCACGCTCAAGGCAACCAGATTGCGACCGGCAATTTTCTTGCCCGCTTCAATGGCGAGCTGATTCAAACGGCTGGATTTTTCGCTGGCCGCTTCCGGGCTCATCCCAGGCGCGACGATCACGAATTCATCTCCGCCCATTCGGGCAACATAATCGTAGCCTCGGCAGGATTCCTTCAGGTGGCCGGCAAAATCCTTCAGCAGGTTGTCGCCTTCGAGATGGCCATAGAGATCGTTAATCTGCTTGAAGTTGTCGAGGTCGCAGACCATCACCGCGAGTGAGGTACCGGTGCGGCGGCAGCGCGCCAGTTCGCGCGACAAATGAACGAACAACGAGCGGGCGTTGGGCAATCCAGTCAGGTAGTCGGTGGTTGCCGAGTCCTCGGCCTGCTGATACTTGAGCGCATTTTCGACCGAGAGCGCGATCTTCGAGCTGACCGCGAGCAGGATGCGCAAATGATCGGCCGAGAAAGCATCGCGATCCGCACCGTACATGGCCAGCACGCCGACCATGCCATTGAGTCCCTCAAGCGGCACGGCAAGAATTGATCGCAGCGTGGTGAATTTCGCGGGATCGCTCACATATCCCGCTTCGGCCTCGGGATTGCCATTGACGATCGGCTTGCGTTTTTCGGCGACCCAGCCGCACAGCCCTTCTCCAAGGCCGATATTCAGCGACGAGAGCTGCCGGAAATTATCGCCGCTCACCAGTTCGGGCAGCAGCCTGCCATCCTTCAAAAGAAACACGGCCATCGAATCGTAAGGAATCATCTTGCGCAGACGCATGGAAAGCACTGAGAGTGTTTCGCCGAGGCTCAGCGAGTTGCCGAGATCCTGACTAAGCTCGAACATGGTCTGCGCTTCCTGGCGGGCCGAGGCAATCGAGGAGAGAAAATCCGCCTCGTTCGCCGCGCCAGGAATCGGAGCAGCCTGCTCGAGTCCCGCGGCCGGCTCTTTGCCGGCCTCAGCGCGAACGTCGGTCGACGTGGATTTCGATGTGGCTGTCGATAGAGCCGCTTCCTCCGCGGGCGCGGAATTCGATTGCACCAACATCTCCAGTTCCAGATAACGGCGTTTCAGGAGCTCGACAATCCGGGGCTCAAAGGCCGAGCCCGACATGGAGGCGACCTTCTCCATGGCGGCATCGAGCGACATGGCGTTTTGGTACTGGCGATGCGATGACATTGCGTCCAGGCAATCGACCACCGCGAGCACGCGCGCGCCCATCGGAATCTGCTCCCCTTTCAGTCCGTCGGGATATCCCGTTCCGTCCCAGCGCTCATGGTGCGAGCGAACGATCGGCGCGACGGGATACGGAAACGCGACGCGCTCCAGGATTTCGGCGCCGACCATCGTATGAATCTTCATTTTCTCGAATTCTTCCGGCGTCAGGTGGCCGGGCTTATTGATGATGTGTTCGGGAATCGCCAGCTTGCCGATGTCGTGCAACAGCGCGGCCGCGCGCAGCGCTTCGATTTCGTCTTCGGGAAAACCCAATTCCTTCGCGACCTCAACTGCGAATACGCGCACCCGCTGCAGGTGTTTGTGCGAGGTGTGGTCCTTCGCCTCAATGGCAAGCGCAAGCGACTCAATGGTGCGCAAATGCAGCAAGGCAACTTCTTCGGCGTTGCCTTTCTCGATCTCGACCAGCTTTTTTTCGTCCGCCAGCTTGGCAAGGTAGAGATGATACGAGCGATAGATCCAGTAGACGAGCGGTAGCACCAGAAGCGAGGTCTGCCATCCCACCTGTTTGCTGACGAACCCCACCGCAAAAACCACCGCCGCGCCGACCATGTAGAAGGGGAACGACCAGAAGTGGCAATCTGCCCAGACCTTGTGCGCCGGCTTGCCTTCGGTCAGCGAAATGACCATTGCAATTGGCACCGTGTTCGCCACAAAAAAAATCAGGGCAGTAACGACCAGGAGCGGCAGCGTTCCCGCCCCGAGCACTCGCTGCAAACTGTGATAGGCGAAGTACGACACGACGATTGCGTTCGCCATCATGCCGAAGACGTTGAAAACGATCTTGATGGGAACCAGTTTCTGCCGCGTCCCGAACAGGCATTGCGCCAGGGTCGCGGTGCAGCCAAGGACCAGCGTCTCGGGAAGGTTCAGTTCGAGCACGCTTAGCAAAATAAACAGGAAGTTGACCGACATGGTGCCGTCGATGCCGGGGAGTTGAACTTTGAGACTTGACGCAAGAACTGCGACCAGCAGGTAGCAGACAAATCGCGTCAGGTCGACACTCTGCCAGTGCCAGAGGGCGTGCGCCAGCGCCCACATGCCGAGCGCCGCCGTTGCTCCGATAAACAGTCTTGCCCGAATGGACATAGGCCGACCTGAAACTTCCGCTTACAACACGTGCAACTGCATATCCATGCCGCCGAGTTCGATTACCTCGGTCAAGGCCTTGAATCCGCGACAGTTATGTCTGGCAATCCCAGTGCGCCCAGTTACTTGTTGATAGCTTGGTCATGGATCCCCAAAAGTGGCTCCGGAGTGGCCACTTTTTGGCCCGTCACAACCTGCTCCGGCGCCGCGACAAATCTGGTGCTCCCGTTGTATCGGATAGTAGTTCAGCATATGAAGAATCAGATACTTACCGAGGTAACTGCAGAGTTGGACGGGGAAGCCTGGAAGCGCGACAAGAAAGCCCGAACGATGCTGCACCCGGAAGTAAGGGTGCGAGGTAGTTACTTCGGTGTGAGGGTCAGCACTGAACAGTCTCACGAAGCAGTCGTGGTTGTGGCAGCATCATGGAGAAGGACGCGTATTTGCAATTGCTTGACGTCGATAACCAGAAGTTAGTAGATCGGTCCAGCAGTCGCAGCACAAACTGACACTCCCCTTGTAGCCAACGACGCAGACCAGAGATGTCAATTTCATCGAAGACTCCGCCAACGGAGAGAGCGCCGAAATCCGCAACCGGGAGCCGAGCTTGCCAGGCGGCTGCCCCGGCGCGTGAGGCCAGTCTTCACTCCGGCATCCCTTCCGGCATTCATTCCGGCATTCAGCCCGGCATTCTCGACCAGCTGCAGGACGCGGTCTTCACCACCGACCTTCATGGAATCATCACCAGTTGTAATCAGGCAGTAGATCGATACGGCTTTGCGGCGAAGGAGTTACTCGGCAAGAATATCGCTGACTTTTTCCGGGTCGAACAGCAGACATTTGTCGCGAGCCAGGCGATTGCTTCGGTTCTTGAGAACGGACGATTCGAGGGCGAACTTCGCTGCCGCACTAAGTCCGGTCAGGACGTCGATGTTCATCTGTGTCTGACGCTGCTACGCGATGCTTGTGCAGCTCCGGCGGGAATCCTGGGCTTCTCCATCGAGAGGACAGGCGAAATTACTTCGCCGGCACACGCCGAAGCTGCAACCGCCGCGATCCCGCTGGCGCGGCGTGACATCGACGGCACGCAATTTTTGATTGCCAGCCCCATGATGCACAAGTTCATGGGCATGGTGGACCGCGTAGCGGGGCATACTGAGACTGTGCTTGTAACTGGTGAAACCGGCACCGGCAAGGAGTTAGTTGCGCGCACCATCCACGGATCTTCTTATCGGCACAAAAATGCATTGGTGGATATCAACTGCGCCGCCCTGCCCGAACATCTGGTGGAGAGCGAACTGTTCGGCTACGAGAAGGGAGCCTTCAGCGGCGCCGATTCCTCGAAGCCCGGTTTGTTTGAGCTCGCCGATAAGAGCACGATTTTTCTCGATGAAATTGGCGAATTGCAGCCGCAAATTCAGGTGAAATTGCTCCGCGTTCTGGACGGCGCTCCGTATTTCCGTTTGGGTGGACATCGGAAAATCACCGTTGACGTGCGCGTGGTTGCCGCCACCAATCAGGATCTTGAGCTGGCGGTAAAAGAAGGGCGTTTCCGCAAAGATCTTTTCCACCGCCTGAGCCAATTCCAGTTGCGCGTTCCGCCATTGCGCGAGCGTCCCGAAGATATCGCCGCGCTGGCGCGTCACTTCCTGTCGCTAAAGGCCGCCGATAAAGTTTTTACCGGAGACGCGCTGAGCACCTTGCAAGGCCATCCCTGGCCGGGCAATATCCGCGAACTGCGGAACCTGGTCGCAAAACTCGCGATGGCCACGGAAGACCGGCAGATCACGGGCGCCGAAGTTGTCGCCGAGTTGTGCGGCCAAGTGACGTCAGGCGAATCCACTGCCGCAACCCACGCCAGTGGCGCAGTGCCGCTCGGCAACCTCGAAAACATGGAAGAGCAGATGATCATTCGGGCGCTCGAGCAAACCGGCGGGCATCGCGCCCAGGCCGCCGAGCAGCTCGGAATTTCCCGCCGCACGCTCAGCCGCAAACTGCGGGAGTATGACATTGACACGCGTGCCGGCGGAGCCGCGGCCAAGCTCGGGATCATCAGCGAGGATCAACAGAAGTTCTTCCGCTCCAAAGTCAATGTGTCTGTAACCCTGAAAAATGCGCAAGGCAAGGAATTGCAGGTGCAAGCGGTCAACCTGAGCACGGGAGGCATGGGACTCGATGTGGTGAGCGATCCGACCGGTTTTGCCGGATTAGTCGACGTCAGTTTCCTGTTGCCAGATAGCGAAATCGTGATTCAGGCAAAAGGCCGGTTGGTATGGTCCGACGCTGGAGGAAGAGCGGGCCTGCGATTTGTCGTGGTCGAACCCGCCCTGTTCGAGGAACTGCAACACTGGACGAACCGGAAAATGAAGGATGAAGGCTGGGAGATTCCGTCGTGAGTGCAGTCGTGCGGACGTGAGTGCAGACGACAGAGTCGAGCCAACGTACATACCCTTCGGTAATCTGTCCGTAATATGTCCTTCCGTGCCATTCTCTTCTTGCCGTTTTAAGCCTATCGACCGCGACCGCTGCGACAACTCCCGCTGCGGTTGCGGATCTCAAATGAGGTTCATTCATGTTGCAGTCTCCGGAACCGAAGTACGCTCCAAACGCAGCCCCCGCCAACAGTTACATTCCCGTTAAGCCGGCCACCTCACCCATGGATCAGGCCAACATCGGACGCACGCTCGTCATCAAGGGCGAAGTGACGGGTGCGGAAGCGCTTTTCATTGACGGACGCGTCGAAGGAAAAATTAGCTTCCCCGAAAATCGCGTCACAGTTGGCCGCAACGGAAACGTCACGGCAAACATCACCGCCAAAGAAGTTGTCATCATGGGCAAGGTGCACGGCAATGTCGAGTGTGAGGACCGGCTGGACATCCGCAGCGAAGGCGTGCTCGCGGGCGACGTGATCACGCACCGCATCAGCGTCGAAGAAGGCGCGATCCTCAAGGGCGGTGTCGAAGTGCGCAACCCCGAAAAGAAAGATCAGAAAACGCAGGCGCAGCATCAGGCCCAGAACAAGCCCGAAGCACCGAAGGCAATGGCCGCGACCGCGGGCAACGCGTAAGTTCTCGAAGTCTGAATTCGAGGTTGGAATTCAAGAACAACGATGGAGCGACGGGCGCCTCGCCCGTCCAGCCGTGGCGAGGACGCCCGGCGCTCCATCGTTTCTTTTTTCTGTTGGACCGCTCGCTGAGTTGGCTTACGTCTTCGGCTTGAAGTCGAGTGACGCCGAGTTCATGCAGTAGCGCAGCCCGGTCGGCCCGGGACCATCCGGAAACACGTGGCCCAAATGCGCATCGCAGCGGGCACAGCGAGCCTCGATGCGAGGCATACCATAACTGGTGTCAGTGTGTTCGCTGATGTTCTGGCGGTCGGCTGCGGCAAAGAAGCTCGGCCATCCGGTTCCCGAATCAAATTTCGTTTCCGAGCCAAAAAGTAGTGCGCCACAGCAGACGCAGTGGTACGTCCCGTCGTCGTGTTTGTTCCAGTACTGCCCGGTAAAAGCGCGCTCGGTGCCGCTGCCGCGGGCGACCTGATACTGCTCAGGAGTAAGCTGCTGCTTCCACTCGGCTTCGGTCTTGGTGATTTTGTCATTAGCAGTGAGTTTTTCGGTCATGTGGTGTCTCCATGAATAGGATGAAGATAGAGCGCGAAAGTTGCAAGCCGCCGCCCGCGGCAGTTGAGCCTTTCTTGTGTGGTGGCGGGGCTTTGCCCCATAAGCGCTAACTTAAGCCGGGCGGGCTAGAAGTTGACCCTCTCGCCGTTTTCTGGGCGGTAACTTCCGAGTGGCCGACAAACCGTCCGTGGAGGGACGGTTGTGCGGTCGTGAGCGCTATCACGATTTAACGCCAACCATGGCATGGTAGACTTCAATTCTGCGCAGAACCGAGCGACTGCTCAACCACCTAGATGCGCGTGATGAAGCTCATAGGCGCGGCCCTCGGAGTGATGGTCATACTCTTCGTTGTCTTTCTTTGGTGGACAGGGCTTCCACCGCGACGACCGGCGAGCGTTTCTTCCAGCGCGCTTCATTTCGAACCGAACAACGTTCCATTTACGCTGCACAAGACTGGTTACTGGCTGGACTGTTGGTTCGACGAGTCTGCAAATATTGATCGCTGCAAGCTGACAGACGTAAGGGGCGCTCCGTTGTTTGAAGATGAGTTTCTCCCATGTGAAGGCCAGGCGCCACTTTCTCAAAGGGATTTGGTTTTCGATGCACGTCGAACGGGCTACACATGGACGGGGTCCTACGAGAAAGGCATCAGCGTACCTGTCATTTACTTGGCGAATGGCCAAATCCTGCTTCCCCGTAGTGCTTATGCTGAAGCGAAGCATCATGGCGGATGTTCTTGGTTTATGCTAACAGGCGATTACACTCACAACCCGGCGAGTGAGTGAAATAGAGCTTGATGGTAGGCGTGCATCACTTAACCTCTGCGAGGCAGTTGGAGAGGTCGGCCTGGATCTGTTCAGTGCGACGCTGACCCTCGGCTCGATCCTTGTTCACCTTGGTGAGCTTGAGCTTCACGCCGTCGATCATGCGGTTCCGGCGTTGATTTACGGTGTCGTCGTCTGTACCGTCGAGCTGATCGATCACATCTTGGTCGCGTTGGACCTCCTGGACCTCGGTGTTGATCGTCGCTGTCGAAGGTTCGAGGGAGTTGCGCTTCTCGAGGTTAGTGCGGTAGCACGCGGCTAGGTGAGCCCGAGCTTCGTATGACCTGCGCACGCCGTAAACGATCGCGACGACCAGTGACAAGAACAACAGCAGGAATAGCTTTACAGCGATCGGGTACTTCTTCACGGCGACACCTCCTGAACGATCCGCTGTGCATCGAGTAGAAATCGCATAACGTCTGCAAGTGGATCGTCCTTAACGGTTACTGTATCGCCTCGTGGGTGAAATGGCGATATTTCGACAGCCGCGGTCGCGGAGGGCTCCTCGGGCAGGTCCTTTCGTAACGTTCTACCGTTCGACCAGAGTATGCGATAGCTGTCGATAACGAGGCGATAACGCTCAAAACTACAGCCCGGCGAATTTCTTGTCGGTTGACGGGCAAAGCGGAAGTAATCCTTAAGTTAGCGCTTATGTGGGCAGTGCCCTGGGCTTTGCCCCGCTGGGACGAGGCAGAACCCCGTCACCACACAGTAGTTTCTCGAATGGGGTCCAGCAATCGTGGATATGGCCTAGTGCGCTAGCGGCTGATTGGCGCCAAGCAACAGCCCAATGCCGGCGCGGTTGCGCAACTCCGACAGCAGCGCAGTGGCGGCGTTCAGGTAGGTAGTATTGGGATCCGACGTATCGGCCCAGACCGCTTCATAGACAATCTTTGCCGCTTCTTTCGCGTCCATGTGGAGAGCAGCTTCCAATCGGTCGGCCTGCTGGCGGGCCTCGCC